>Ga0315331_10000470_pt1 | contig 27766 bp, 28 predicted proteins | sample M160m34915metaG_FD_203456 | JGI IMG/M metagenome (GOLD analysis project Ga0315331, IMG submission 203456) | Ammonia-oxidizing marine archaeal communities from Monterey Bay, California, United States - M1 60m 34915 | ecosystem: Environmental > Aquatic > Marine > Intertidal zone | place: USA...
TCGGATAGCAATCAGGCTGGACAGGAATATCAATATTGCAATAGCCCTCTGCAAACATCAGCGGCATAAAACTTGCGTCGGAGATAAAGCCCTATAGCGGCATAGGCAAGGTTTTGAACTCGAATCCCCGCCCAATCAAAGAATCGAGATCGCGTTCGCGGACCAGAAGATCAATATCGCCGATAGTTCGCATATCGGTATCGGGATAAAGGGTGTGCTAGAGGGCGAAGGCTTTCAAGTAGACGACGGGGTTACGTATGTAAGTCGTCAATACAGGTATGTCACTACTCATCGGACTGTCTCCATTGGCGTTCCCCGGAATTCACTGGATAGAAGCTCAGCGGCATCTCGGCTGCTTGAAAACGTCAGATGGTAAGAGTCCGCGGCATCTGCAAGGCGTGTCAGGCCGGCAAGCAGGTCCTGAGATGCCACATGGGGCGCAAAGGCCGTTCGGATCATCGTCTTTACCAGTTCCGGCCGAGACGCGGCGTGTAGCCGGGGTCCATCGTCCCCCGCGGCTAGATCCTTTCGGTCAAGAAAGACGAGCGCGCGCACAGGCATCGTATCGCCGAACGTGCCCGCCTCGCCTTCCCAGAGTTTGAGATACGCCATATCGTCGCCCTGCATCGACGAATACCCATCGACAAATTCCCGAAACGGGTCACCGCAGTCTTCCGGCAGCGGAAGTCTGACTTTCGGCATCAGACCGAGACACAGCCCGAGCGACGGATTGTCGAGCGTCACCCCGATCTGATCGTCGCCGAAAAACCGGTGGCCGAGAACCGCGAGATGGAGTGCGACACTGGATTTCCCGGCAAACGAATCGCCGATCACAACAACCAGCCCGTCGTCGATTTCCGCGGCGCCGGCATGCAGGCAGATCATCCCGGGGTTGCGTCCCACAAAGACACTGATCAGCCCACCGGCCAGTCCGTTGGCCGCGTCATAGGGGTTGTCGAAGGTAAAATCCGCGCCGCCGGGCTCGAAGCTGAGCACCTGAAAGGTACCGTCAGGTTGCTCGACAAGACGTATATCGGGTACACGCGGCGCGGTATCACCCGCCCAGACGATCCCCCACCCCGCCAGATAATAGGGCAGGTAGGGCATAACGGCCTCAGCATTTTCGACCAGCACCGGGTCGGTGTCCGGGCCGATCCACCAAAATCCCGGCTGCTCGTCTGTCTGTTCGGTGCCCGGACCAGAGGTCTGGCGTCCGGTCGGTTCAACCATCGCCGGGGGGCGCCTCCCGCGGCGCGCGCTTGGATAAAATCCGCTGCAGGGTACGGCGATGCATGTTGAGCCGGCGCGCCGTCTCCGACACGTTTCGGTCGCATTGTTCATAGACCCGCTGAATATGTTCCCACCTCACGCGGTCTGCCGACATCGGGTTTTCCGGCGGCGGGGGTAAAGTGCCGCCCGATGCGAGCAACGCAGCCTCTATCGCGTCGGCATCCGCCGGTTTCGCGAGATAATCCAGCGCACCCGCCTTCACGGCAGCGACCGCCGTCGCGATGTTGCCGTACCCAGTCAGCATGACGATCCGCGATTCCGGTCGGCCTTCCTGGATTGCCGAAACGATGTCGAGGCCGCTACCGTCGGACAGACGCAGATCGAGAACGGCGAATGCAGGTGGTTTGGAACGCGCCGCGGCTACGCCGTCGCGCACGCTGGCCGCCGTGACAACGTCGAAGCCCCGGTTTTCCATCGCGCGGACGAGACGGATCCGAAACGGCTCATCATCATCGACGATCAGGAGAGACCGGTCCTCGAACTGTTCAATGTTTTCTTGGGTCATGCCGATAGTTCCAAATCCTTTTTATTCAAGCCGGTCCCGGCGCCACACGATATCAACGACCGCCCCGGCCGCCGGGTCATTCCCGAAAGCGATTCCCGCCCCCGACCTTTGCAAAAGCGTCTTCGCGATAAACACTCCGAGTCCCATATGACCGCTCACGGTTGCACGGGACGATATATACGGCTCTCCAAGGCGTTCTATCAATCCCGACGGAAAACCGGGCCCGTCGTCACGGATCGTTACACGGATGGCATCTTCGTTCCAAGCGGTCGAAATATATACGGTAGAACGCGCGAACTGGACGGCATTCTGAATAATGTTCCCTAGCCCGTGGACGATCTCCGGACTGCGCTCCACGACTGGTTCCGACACTTCATCGTCCACCTCCAGCGTCGAGGCGCTGAACAAAAATTTTACATGGTCCTGCTGATGACGCTCCGCTGCTGCCTGGACAAGCGCATGTATCGGCAATAACGCAAACGGAGACGTCCGGTCGTCGTTGTCGCCCGACCTGGCGGACAGTTCGGCAAGGATATCGCGGCAGCGGGCCGTTTCGCTGATCAACAGATCAACATCTTCTGTTATCGGGCTGTCGGCGTTCAGGTCGCGCGCAATTTCGCGCGAAACAACGGCTATGGTCCCGAGCGGACTGCCAAGTTCATGAGCCGCTGCGGCAGCGAGGCCGCCAAGGGCAGCGAGCTGTTGCTCGCGCGCCAGCGCCAACTGGCTGGCGGCCAGTGCATTGGACATGCGCCGCGCTTCTTCGGCCACCCGCCAAGTATAGATCGCGAAAAAAACGATCCCGATCGCCAGCGCCACCCAGGTGCCGAGAATATAAACCTGCGGTACCGAAAACCCGCCATCCGTCCATGGCAGGGGATAGTGAATGACGGCGAGTAGCGTGATGCTGGCAACCGATAGCAGGCTCAGCGCGAATGTACTGCGCACCGACAGGATCGTCGCGGATACCGCCACCGGTGCGAGCAACAGGAACGAGAACGGATTCTCCAGCCCACCGGTCAGATAGAGCAAAGCCGTAAGCTGCATAATATCGAAGGCAAGAAAGGCCGCTGCCGCGCGCTCCCCAAGACGTAACGTCGCCGGGTGTCCGGTCATGACGATCAGGTTCAGCAACAGAGACGCGCCCACGACCGCAAACGCGGCCGCAAGCGGCACTGGAAAACCAAACCCGAAATGGACAACCAAAAGCGCCAGCGCCTGCCCCGTAATCGCCACCCACCGGATCAGGGTCAGTGTCCGCAGCCGGACGGGATCATTGGCGGGTACAGGGTCGTTGGCCAGCGCCAGAGACGGAAGGTCGCTCACGGCGCGATCAGGAATGTGCGAACTCATGCGTCACCTCCGGAATACATACGCGCACGTCTATCGCGATGTAACGCCTGAGTGAAGTTTATTTCGCCATATAGGGGCGCACTTTATACCACCAGATATTTACAACGGAGCTGGCGCCGAGTCGCGGCGCGCGCCATATTGCCGGTCATGCCCGGTCTTGCCATCAAAGTTGAAAACCTTGCCAAAACATTCGGCGACGTCGTCGCCGTCGATGCGCTGAATTTCGATGTCCGTGTCGGCGAAATCGCCGGACTTCTCGGCGGAAACGGCGCCGGCAAGACGACGACCATTTCCATGATCCTGGGCCTTCTTATTCCGACGTCGGGGTCTCTCAAGGTGTTGGGGACGGACATGTTGCGGCACCGGTATCGCGTGCTACCGCGGATCAACTTTTCTTCGCCCTATGTCGATCTGCCAAAGCGGCTGACATCGCGCGAAAACCTGATGGTTTATTCGAAGCTATACGGCATTCCCGACCCCGCCCGCCGGCTTGCCGCGCTGGCCGACGATCTAGACATCGACGCACTGCTCGACAGGCCGTTCGGGGAACTTTCTTCGGGTCAGAAAACCCGGGTGTCGCTGGCGAAATCGCTTCTGAACGAACCGGACCTTCTCCTGCTGGACGAACCGACTGCCTCACTGGATCCAGATACGGCTGACTGGATCCGGACATATCTGAAGACTTATCAACAGCAACACGGCGCGACCATTCTACTCGCATCGCACAATATGGCCGAGGTCGAACGACTGTGCGACGACGTCCTGATGATGAAACAGGGCAAGGTTGTCGACCGCGACAGTCCGGCAGGTTTGTTGACGAAATATGGCCGCGCAAATCTGGAAGATGTGTTTCTGGATATCGCCCGCGGGCGAAACAGCGAGCAAACGACAGAGGGCGTGTCCTAGATCATGCCGGAGAGCGTTACCAACAACCGTCGGAACGGATACTATTTTTCCAGCCGACGTGTCGGCGCGATGGTGCTGCGCTATTTCTACCTATTGCGTGGTTCGATCCCGCGCATCGTGGAACTGGCCTACTGGCCGACGATGCAGATGATGATCTGGGGATTTATGTCGCAGTTCCTTGCGCAACATTCGGAATGGTTCATGCAGGCGGGCGGAATTCTGATTGCCGCGGTCCTGCTCTGGGATGTGATGTTCCGTTCGAATATCGGGGTGTCGATTTCGTTCCTCGAAGAAATGTGGTCGCGAAATCTCGGTCAGCTTTTCGCAAGCCCGCTCCGGCCCTATGAATGGGCAGCCTCTCTGCTGGCCATCAGCGCAATCCGCACGCTGATCGGGGTGGTGCCGGCCGCCCTTCTCGCGATACCGCTGTATCACTATTCAATCTTTGAGATGGGACTGCCACTGATCGCATTCTTCGTGAATCTGCTTGTCTTCGGCGCTGCCGTCGGACTTGCCGTTTCCGGTCTGGTGCTGCGCTGCGGTCTCGGCGCAGAGAGCCTGGCCTGGGCGGTCATCTTCGCCGTCGCCCCTCTGAGCGGAATTTACTATCCGATCAGCACCCTGCCCGACTGGCTGCAACCCGTTGCCTATAGTCTGCCATCCGCCCACGTGTTCGAAGGAATGCGCGCAGCGGCGATCGACGGGCTGTTCCTGCAGGACCGATTTGTCTGGGCGGTTTCGTTGAATGTTGTGTATCTCGCCCTGGGATTGGGGGTTTTTCTGCTGGCGTTCCGTGGTGCGCGGCACCGTGGGCAATTGCTGCAGATGGGCGAGTAGCGTTCGTCAGAAGCGGTGTGCGACCAGCGCCAGCAAAACCAGCGGCGTGATCCCGAGGAACTCTGTGATCAGATACAACCACATCGCGCGGGCAATATCGGTCGTATTGGCCCGTGCGCGGCCGTCGCCGATCCAAACCCCTCGCGCCACAGCCCCACCATGACGACGCGGACCCGACAGAGACAATCCAAGCGCGCCCGCAACAGCGCCGTGTGTCCAGCCTGCACGCGGCGACTGCCCGGCAGCTGCATCGCCGACCATTCCGCGGATCGCAGCAAGCGGACGCGCGGTTAGCGCGAACAGCGTTCCGACAACAATAAGTAAAGCGGTCACCGGCGCCGGAACCAGGTTCATCAACCGGTCGAACCCGCCCGCCATTGCGCCGAACGCCGCATGCTTGTCCGTCGGGTGAACCAGTTCATCGGCGAGCGCTGTGTACACGCGGTAGACGAATAAACCGGGCAGACCGGCTATCGCAGCGAGCGGGAGCAGGACAATGACAACCAACGCACCCCTTATTTTCCGGCTGCGGCTGGAGCGTTTTTGCCGATTCAGGCGGCGGTCGGCACGGCGCGCCAGATAGGCGCTCAAGCTGCGCGGCAGCGACAGAAGCCAGCCGAACCCCGGCAGTCCGCCGAGAATGAATTCAAGCGCGAACGCGGCGCAGAGCACCGTGAACAGATAATCGCTTCCGTAAAACCAGTTCGGCGAAATCGCCATGTTTTCTGCGCGCGCCAATAGCCCTGATAAAAAGCCAGCGCGGAAGAGGTATCAATTTATGGTGAATAAATGCCTAACTACCGATACCGGCAGTCTTCATAAACCGTATAACGGCCTGTCGATTGTTGCGCAGCGCCCAGTCAAAGGCCGTACGACCGGTGAAGTCAGTCAGGGTGCTGTCGGCTTTCAGGTCGAACAGGGTCTGCACTGCTGCAAGATGTCCCTCCGATGCGGCGACCATCAGCGGGGTCAGTCCCTGCCTGTTTTGAGCATCAAGATCGGCGTTCTTTTCCGCCAGCATCTCAATAACACCGACATTGTTGCCGGCTGCGGCGTAATAGAGCGGCGAACTGCCGAATTTGTCGACCGTGTTGACCCGTGGATTAAAACGCAACAGCAGCTCCACGAAGTCCTCATTGCCCTGAATCGCCGCGAAAAACAGTGAAGTACGGCGATTCTCATCCCGGACGTCGACATTGTGCCCGCGGACAAGAAGAGCTTCCGCGCCAACCTGATCATCGGCTTTTGTCGCCTCGATCAGGCGGTCGTTGCTCAGCAGGTCAATCTCGGCGATCGCCGCCACAGGCAGCATCGATATGAGGATCGTGACCAGCCAGGAAAAGAGCGCTTTTGGAAATATACCCATAACGCAAACTTGTGCATGTGTGTGCCTAGCGTCAAGTCTTTCTATGGTCTTCCCGCCGCCCGTTGCTTATATCTGATCCATAGACATTGTCAGACAGGAAAATGTTTCATGCGCCTCTATCAGGCGATCCTTCTCGCGGTGACCGGGCTTGTCATTGCCGCCGTCGCAGCTTTCGTTCTGTACGGCGGAACAGGCGGTAAAGGCATCGCCTCCATCGGTGGGCCGTTTGCCTTGGTCGATCACAAAGGCCAAGAGAAAACCGACGAAGATTTTCGCGGCACCCATATGCTGATTTATTTCGGTTATACGTTTTGCGCCGATGTCTGTCCGACCGCCCTCCAAGTAATGACCCAGGCAATGGACAAGCTGCCGGTATCCACCCAGAAAAAGATCACACCTATTTTCATCACGATCGATCCGGCGCGCGACACCGTCAAACAACTGAACGCCTATGTGGAAAATTTTCACCCCCGCATGGTGGGCCTGACCGGCACCGACGAACAGATCGCCAAGGTGGCGCGCGCCTACAGGGTCTATTACGGGCGCGCAAAAGATGGAAAAGACACCACCGAGTACCTGATGGATCACAGTTCGATCGTCTTTCTGATCGCCCCGGACGGCACATATAGAACGCACTTCACCCACGCGACCCCGCCCGAGAAAATGGCGGAAAAGCTGTTGAAAACCGCCGGGTCCTGAGATATGTCGAGCGACAGGCCTTTCTGGGAAACCAAGTCCATCGACGAGATGGACACCGACGAATGGGAATCCCTCTGCGACGGCTGCGCCAAATGCTGTCTTATCAAACTTGAAGATATTGATACCGGTGAACTCGCCTTTACCGAGGTCGTGTGCCGCCTGCTCGACATCGGAACCTGCGCCTGCACGGACTACCCAAACCGGTCAACGCGGGTGCCCGACTGCCTGCAGGTGACCCCGGAACTTGCACGTACGGCGAACTGGCTGCCATCGACCTGCGCCTATCGATTGCTTGCCGAGGGCAAGGAACTACACTGGTGGCATCCGCTTGTGTCCGGCGACAAGAACACCGTGCACGTCGCCGGAATTTCGGTACGCGATCGCGTCATTCACGAATCCCAGCGGGTGGACCCCGAAGACCATATCGTCACCTGGCCTGAATAGAACCCGCCCCGTCCTGAAACAGCTCGAACCGGATATTCACACATGACTGCACCCTCTCCCATCGACGGCGGCGTGATGGCCGCCGTCCTCACACCGCTGAACAACGATCTTTCGCCTAATCACGATGCGTGGCTGGCGCACAGCCGAAACCTCTTGGATCAGGGCTGTTCCGGCCTCGCCGTGCTCGGCACGACCAGCGAAGCCAACGCGTTCAGCCTGTCTGAACGGCTTGCGATGCTTGATGCGCTGAGTGACAGCAATATCGATGCAGGCGTGTCGGTTCCGGGGGTCGGCTGCTGCGCCATTCCCGATACCGTGGAGCTATGCCGCAAGGCGTTGGAGATCGGTGCTGCGGGTGTGCTGATGCTGCCCCCCTTTTATTACAAACCGGTCACGGATGACGGCCTGTTTGCCGCCTATTCGGAAATTATCCAGCGGGTCGGGGATTCAAAACTGAAAATCCTGCTCTATCACATCCCGCAGAATTCCGGCGTGCCGATCACCCTGCCGCTGATCGAGAAGCTCGTCACCGCCTATCCGGACACGGTCGTCGGCATCAAGGATTCGGCCGGCGATTTTGGAAACATGCGGGCAATGGTCGAAGAATTCCCCGGGTTCCGGGCATTTTCCGGTTCCGACGCCTATCTGCTCGATATTCTGCGCATCGGCGGCGCAGGCTCGATCACGGCGTGCAACAATATTTCCGCGCGGCAATCGGCGGCGGTTCTTGCAAACTGGCAGACCGATAGTGCGGAAGACTGTCAGGCCGCACTGAGCGCCATACGGCTTGCGACACAAAAATTCCCGCTGATCGAAGCATTGAAAGAAGCGATGGCCCGCAGCACCGGCGACGCGGCCTGGCGCGCCTTGCGTCCGCCTTTGATGCCGCTGGACGACTCCGTCGCGGACGCCTTTTGGGCCGAATTATCCGCGGCCGGTTTTTCCGCCTGAGTTTACGAGCCCGACACCGACGAGGACGAGCGCCGACGCCGCCCAGACCCAGAGACCCGGCCGTTCACCCAGCAGGATCATGCCGTACAACACGCCGGTCAGGGTGGTGACATATGTTGCCTGACCACCAAAGGTCGCGCCGGCCCGCCGGATCAGTTCGTATAGGCCGAAGAAACAGAACGACAATATACCGGCATGGCCGAACATCGCCGCCTCCGGCAGGCCAATCCCAACCGCCCAGAGCGAGTGGAACTGACCGGCAAGAAGCGCCAATGGCAGCGCAATCGCAGAGGCGACCGTAAACATCCCGGCGGTCAACGCCATTGAATCACCGCCTGCCGGGCGGGCGCGGTCTATCACGATATTCGAATATGCGTAGATCAGCGGGGGCAGCAACCCCAACGCGAGCCAGCCTGACGAAACATCACCGGTCGAACCCGTCCCGGGTGCAAACATCAAAACAATCCCGGCCAGCCCGGTCATGATCCCCATACTGCCGATGAGCGAGAATTTTTCGAATTTAAAGGTCACCGATGCAAAGAATGTCATCAGCGGCGACGTGCCGAGAATGATCGCGACGATTCCGGCAGGCACATTCTGCAACACGGAATACATGACGAAACCCGCCAGGACGAAGCGCGTACAGCCCGACAACAGGTAATACCGGATATGCGTGGCCGAAAATTGCGGCCGCACACCTCGTATAAAGCAAATTGCCCAGCACAGCAGGGCGGCCGCGACCGCAACCCAGAAGACATATCCCATGGGCTCGATGCCGCCGGTCACCGCGAACCGGGCGATCGCAGGCACAGCACCCCACGCGCCGCCAACGGCAAACAGGATGACAAAAGGCAGGAATGCGCCGGGGCCGGCAGTAGATCGGTTCATCGTCGCCCTATAGCAGGCGGGACGCGGTGCGGGAAGCGTTCATCGTGGGACGCAGATCGCGAAATTCTACAATTGGAATACAACTATAACCATTGCATGATGCGCTGGATGTCCCGCCCCATTCTGATCATTCTGATATCGGCCTTCGTCATGCTTGGGCCGTTCACCAACAACATCATGGTCCCGTCCCTTACGTCGATTGCGACGGAGATGCAGACGGGCTTCGGCGATGTGCAAACCATCCTGAGCATTTTCATGGTGGGATTCGCGGCAGGACAGCTATTTGTCGGCCCGATGTCCGACCGGTTCGGTCGCAAACCGGTGCTGACCGTTTCCATGGTTCTCTTTGTCGCCGCATCCGTGGCCTGCGCTTTTGCCCCTGACCTCTACAGCCTATGCGCGGCGCGGCTGGTGCAGGCACTCGGGGTCAGCGCCACTCTGTCCGTGGGCCGGGCCATCGTTCGCGACAGTTTTGAATCCAGCCAGATGGCACAGGTCTATGCCTATGTCGGTACGGCCCTCGCCCTCGGCCCCATCGTCGGGCCGATCTTCGGCGGGTTTATAGAGGTCGCCGCAGGCTGGCGGAGTGTGTTCTTTTTCCTCACCGGCGTTGGTGTCGTGATGCTGCTTGTAGTCGTGTTTATGCTGCGCGAGACCAACACCAACCTCAACCGCAACGCGACCCGGCCGGCCAAGCTGATCAGCAATTATGCCACCTTGCTGTCGACCCGGCTATATATGGGCTACGTCCTGTGCAACGCGATCTGTTACGGCGGCATCTTCGCGTTCTCATCGTGCAGCGCCTACATTCTGATTGGATTGCTTAAGGTGTCGCCAGACGTTTTCGGTGCGCTCTATGCTGTTACGGTCAGCGCCTACGGTGTCGGTACTCTCGTCGCCAGCCAGATCACACGGCGGACCGGCATCCAGCGCATGATACTCTTCGGCGGATTGATCATGACGATCTTCGGCGAAATTCTCGTGATCTTGCCGATGCTCGGGTATTTCAATATCTGGACGGTCATTGTCCCGTTTGCCGGGTTTGCCTTCGGCACAGGGTTTGTGTTCCCAAGCGGTCAGGCGGGCGGCATTTCGCCCTACCCTAAAATGGCAGGTGCTGCTTCATCGATGCTGAGCTGTCTGCAGATGTCGACCGCCGCCGTTATCGGCGCCGTGACCGCGCGGTTGCTTGACGGAAACATGATGCCGATGGCCTGGGCAGTATTCGGTATGGGCCCGGTATTGCTGTTAAGCTTCTACCTGCTGGTGATCCGGGCGCCACGCGAGGCATCGTAGACAGCGCCTGCAGAGACGGTTCCGGTCAGTCACCCGAGTATTCTTCTTCGGGGTCTTCGACCCCCGTGCCCCGGCGCCACCACGGCAGCGATTTCTTGCTGGAAGCGGTGAGCGGCGGCGCAGTCGCCGGAGGTGCCTGTGGCTTGGCCGCGACGCCGTTGCGAGCAGGAATCATAAAATCCCGCCATAGCCGGGCCGGCTGGGTACCGCCGGTCACCTTCTTCATCGGCGAACTGTCATCATTCCCCATCCACACTCCGGTCACCAATTCATCGGTATAGCCGACAAACCAAGCATCGCGGAAACTCTGACTGGTCCCGGTTTTTCCCGCCACCGGCTGGACCAGATTTGCCACCTTACCGGACCCCCAGGCCACAACGGAACGCAGTAGCTCGTTCGTCCGCTCTACGGCGTCGCGATCGACCACCTGAGCCGCGGCGCCATCGGTACGGCGGTACAGCACACGGCCGCCGCGTTCGCGGATTTCGGTAATGCCGTGGGGCCAGACCGCCACACCGCCATTGGCAATCACCCCGTAAGCCGCCGTCAGTTCGACAAGCGAAACCTCGCTCGCGCCAAGCGCAAGACTGGGGTGCGACTTTAGCGGCGACGTGATGCCGAGACGCCGCGCGGTATCGATCACCTTGCCGCGCCCGACCCGTTCGGACACCTGCACCGCAACCGTATTAACCGACCGCGCCATGGCTTCGCGCAACGTCACCGATCCCAGAAAATTGCCGGCGTAATTGCGCGGCCGCCACTTGCCGATGCGCAACGGTCCGTCGATGAACTGGTCGTCCGGCGTCAGGCCGTTTTCCATTGCCGCGAGGTAGACGAACAGCTTGAAGGCCGATCCTGGTTGGCGAAGCGCCTGAAAGGCGCGGTTGAACTGGCTTGCGCCGTAATCGCGGCCGCCGACCAGCGCCCGGACCGAACCTTCGGGCGACATGGAAACCAACGCCGCCTGGCTGATGCGACGCGCCTTGCCGTCTTTTGCGAGAGCCGCGCGTAACCGTTGCTCGGCCAATCGCTGGAGCCGCGCATCCATCGTTGTGCGAACGATCAAATCTTTTCCCGCGCGGCCGACGAAACCGGTAACCCTTTCAAGCGCCCAATCGGTGAAATACCGCGCGGCATCGCTGCGCTTGGTCCCGGCAACCGGGCGAAGCCGCTGCGCGGCCGTACGCTTGGCCGTTTTCTCATCGAGAAAGCCCGCAGCGACCATGGTGCCCAGCACGATTTTGGCGCGATCCTCTGCCGCTTTGCGGCTGCGCACAGGCGAATATCGCGACGGCGCCTTTAGCAGGCCAGCCAGCACCGCCGCTTCATGAAGCGACACCTGCCGGGCGGATTTGGCGAAATAGCGCCGCGCCGCAGCATCAACCCCATAGGTGCCGGAGCCAAGATAGACGCGGTTGATATACAGCGTGAAAATCTGTTCCTTGGTGAAATTGGCTTCCAGCCAGAAAGCGAGCAGAAGTTCCTGCACTTTACGGCGCAGCGTCCGATCGGGTCTTAGAAAGATATTCTTGGCGAGCTGTTGGGTCAGCGTGCTGCCGCCCTGACGCACTTTGCCCGCCCTTACATTGGTCACGATCGCGCGGGCAACAGCGACAGGATCGAATCCGAAATGATCGAAAAAGCGCCGGTCTTCGGTCGCCACGATCGCCTGCACCAGATAGGGCGGCACATCGGCCAGACGCAGCGGATCACCGTATATATCGCCATATGTCAAAATTTCACGGCCATCCGCATCGGTGAGGGTGATGCTCGCCTTGCGGGCGGGCAGGTCGAGATTATCGATATCGGGCAAATCATAGGCGTACCAGGCGACCACCACGCCAAGGGCCACGCCGCCCCAGATCGCCAGAATCAGGGACCATTTGGCGGCGCCGAAGATCAGGCGCGATTGCCGCGACCTTCTTGGTTTCTGCGCTGTGGATTTCATAGACCGGGAGACCTTTCCGCCACCCTTGCGGCCGGAAGAGTCCGAATTGCGGCCGCCAGTTTTGGGCGCGGGCTTTGGCGTGGCCTTGGCGGTCCCGCTCCCGGAAGATTTCGCCGCAGGTTTTTTGCCCACCGGCTTTTTACCCGCCGCCTTTTTAGCCGATGCCCGTTTGGGTGCTTTCGGGGTTGTCCGTTTTCGTTCGGCCATTACGCTATATGTTGTAGATTGAGAGGGATATCAATCCACTTCACCAATGTGGCGACATCAAGGCGACATGCCCGACATCGATTCCAATCGCGATCCCGATATCACGGTCCGGCCGGCCCGGCGCGAAGATGCCGAAGCCATTGCCCGCATGGCGCGCGCGCTGAGCGTATCCGACGGCGGTCGCGTATCGCGATTCTCTGCGGAGGCATTTCTGCGCGACGGTTTTGGCGACCGGCCTGCCTTCGCAACAATGATCTCCGAACGTGCCGGCGTGGCGGCCGGATATGCGGTGTATTACTGGGGCTACGACACCGATAGCGCGACCCGCGGGGTTTATCTGGCGGACCTGTATGTCGACGAGGCCTGCCGGCGCTGCGGCGTCGGAAAAGCGCTGATGATCCAGGTTTCCCGGCACACCAAGGAAAAGGGCGGCCGCTGGATTTTCTGGTCGGTTCTCAAGCGCAACAAAGCAGCGCGAAAGTTTTATCGCCATCTGGCCCCCGAACTGAAAGATGTCGCCATCTGTGCGGCCTTCGGCACCAGCTTCGACCGGATCGCCGAAATGGACTGAATTGTATCTGGCCATTCAGACGTCGAGATTGACGACCTTAAGCGCATTGTCCTGGATGAAATCGCGGCGCGGTTCGACCACATCTCCCATCAGGGTGGAGAACACCTCTTCTGCCTGATCCCCGTGCTCGATACCGACGCGCAGCAAAGTGCGGACTTCCGGATCAAGCGTGGTTTCCCAGAGCTGTTCGGGATTCATTTCGCCCAGGCCTTTGTACCGCTGGACACTGATCCCCTTGCGGCCAAGGCCGATGATGGCATCGAACATCTCAACCGGGCCGGTGATCCGCTTCTCCAGATCTTTTGCGGTCAACATTGCCGGGCGGGCATAGAGCGTCTGCAGATCCGGCGCCATTTCATCGAGCCTGCGCGCTTCGCTGGAGCGCAGGAGCGCGCCATCGATCACCTGGCGTTCCGTCACGCCGCGGCGCGTACGGACAAAGGCGATACCACCGCCCGAGATAATCTCGGCACCCCAGCCGCGATCCGCAGGCTCCGCCAGTCCGTCGAGCCGGCGGGCCAGGGCATCGGCCACCAACTGAGACTGCTCTTCCGAATCCAGCAGAATCTGATTGAACGCACCGAGCACGGCAGCCTGTTCCGCTACCTCGGCATTGGTCAGCTTCGACGACATCGGCGCCAGCAGGCGTTTTGCGCGCTGTGCCTGCTTGATGCGGTCGTACAGATCCTGGCCCGCGATCTGGGCGCCGTCGCTGATGGTTAGCACGGCGTCTTTCAGGCCGGCCTGAATGAGGTATTCCTCCATCTCCGGATCGTCTTTGAGATATTGCTCGCTTTCACCTTTTTTCGCGCGATAGAGCGGCGGCTGGGCAATGTAGAGATATCCGCGTTCGATCATTTCCGGCATCTGGCGGTAGAAGAACGTGAGCAACAGAGTTCGGATATGGCTGCCGTCGACATCGGCGTCCGTCATGATGATGATCTTGTGATAGCGCGCTTTTTCGATATCGAAATCTTCAGCGCCAATGCCCGCACCAAGCGCGGTAATCAGTGTGCCGAGCTCGGCCGATGACAATACCTTGTCGAACCGGGCGCGTTCCACGTTCAGGATCTTACCGCGCAGCGGCAGAACAGCCTGGTTTTTTCGGTTTCGCGCCTGCTTGGCGGACCCGCCGGCGGAATCGCCCTCGACGATAAACAGTTCAGACTTGGACGGATCGCGTTCCTGACAGTCGGCGAGCTTGCCCGGCAGGGAAGAGATATCGAGCGCGCCCTTGCGCCGGGTCAGATCCCGCGCCTTGCGCGCGGCTTCGCGGGCAACAGCCGCTTCCACAACCTTGTTGATGACCTTCTTGGCCTCGTTCGGATGTTCTTCGAACCACTGGCCGAGTTTTTCCGTCGCGATGCTTTCCACGATCGGGCGCACTTCGGACGACACCAGCTTGTCCTTGGTCTGCGAAGAGAATTTCGGATCCGGGACTTTGACCGACAGCACGCAGGTCAATCCCTCGCGCGCATCGTCACCGGAGAATGAAATTTTGGCCTTCTTTGCGAGCCCGCTATCGTTGGCATAGCCGTTGATCGTGCGCGTCAGCGCGCCGCGGAAACCTGCGAGATGTGTGCCGCCGTCGGATTGCGGAATTGTATTGGTGAAACACAGCATTGTTTCGTGATAGCTGTCGGACCATTCGAGCGAGATGTCGACGCTGAGCCCGTCCTGCTCCCCTGCGATCACGATCGGGCTTTCGATCAGCGGCGTTTTGCTGCGATCGAGATGCTTCACGAACGCCTCGATTCCGCCTTCGTATTCAAGCACCGTCACCACGGGCTCAACACCCCGGGCATCGGTCAGCACCAGACGTACGCCGGAATTCAGGAATGCCAGTTCGCGCAGCCGGTGCTCAAGCGTCGAAATATTGAAGTCGATCATCGTGAACGTCTCGGTCGACGGCAGGAAGGTTACCGAAGTGCCCTTTTTACCGCTTGAGTCACCGAGTGTTTCCAGCGGGCCATCGGCTTCGCCATCGTGAAAACGAATGACGTGTTCTTTGCCTTCACGCCAGATTCGAAGTTCGAGCCATTCCGACAGCGCATTCACCACCGACACACCAACACCGTGCAGACCGCCGGACACCTTGTAGGAATTCTGATCGAACTTACCGCCGGCGTGGAGTTGGGTCATGATGACTTCGGCAGCCGAGATGCCTTCTTCTTCATGAATTTCGACGGGAATGCCGCGGCCGTCATCGGTGACCGTTACTGAGCCGTCGCCGTTTAGCGTGACGGTCACTTCACTGCAATGACCGGCGAGCGCTTCATCGATACCGTTATCGACAACTTCGTACACCATGTGGTGTAGCCCCGAGCCGTCATCGGTGTCGCCGATATACATCCCCGGGCGTTTGCGCACCGCCTCCAGGCCTTTCAGAACCTGAATGGAACCCGCGCCGTAATCGCTTTCGGGTGTGTCGGAAATTGGCGTATCTGCTGGTGCCGTCATACTGTCCTCAAAGCCTGCGCACGGTGGCGCTTTCGACCAGGAAATGTTGTGCCCGATCGCCGAATTCCTGGAACAGTTCCCGGTCCGTACCGGTCATCCAGGCCTGCGCGCCGATCGCGCAGATTTCATCGAATAATGCAGCCCGGCGATCACCGTCGAGATGCGCTGCAATTTCATCCATCAGCAACAGCGGTGCAGCCCCCCGGTCGAGCGAGACCAGTCGGGCATGCGCCAGCACGATGCTGATCAATAATGCTTTCTGTTCACCGGTAGAACACCCGGCTGCCGGCCGGTTCTTCTGCAGATGGAAAACTTCTATGTCCGACCGGTGCGGGCCGGCAAGCGCGCGGCCGACCTCACGATCGGCATTGCGGGACCCCGCAAGCGCTTCGCGGAAGCGGTCCTCGGCCTCGAGCGCGGACCAGTCTTCCAGCCATTGCTCGGCATCACCGACGAGCGTCACAGACGCCGCCGGAAACGGACCGACACCCAGCTCGCACGCTGCGGCAAGACGTTGCACGAACGCCCGCCGGGCGGCCGCAAGGGCAACGCCGCTTTCCGCCATGCGCTGTTCGAGCGCCACCACCCAAGCGCTGTCCGCACGGCGGAGGCCGGATTTGTCATCGCGCAGCAGGCGGGTACGTTCGCGCATGGCCTGTTCGTATTCGTTGAGACGTGTCGTGTGTGCGGGATCGAACGCCGCGACCAGCCGGTCGATGAAACGGCGGCGGGCAGATGCGCCTTCCATAAACAAACGGTCCATTTCAGGTACCAGCCAGACAGCGGCAAATACTTCGCCCAGCGCAGCCTGGCTGCGGGCCGGCGCACCGTTCATCCGCGCCACCCGCCGGCCGTCTTCATCGCCTTCACCGGTGGCTTCAAACCCCGTGCCAATCTCGGTCGGGCCTGCCGCAGTATCCAGTGTCGCGGCGACCGCCCAATGCATTGCGCCCGGCATCGCGGTGCCGGCCCCGCTTCGCGTCACATCCTGCAACCGCGCCCGGCGCAGGCCCCGCCCTGGCGACAGAAACGAGATCGCTTCCAGCAGGTTGGTTTTGCCCGCGCCGTTGGCGCCAGTCAGCACCGCCGGCCGATGATCGATATCCAGTCGCAGAGAATCGTAACTACGAAAATCCGTCAGGGAGAGCCTGACAACAGCGCTACGCTCCGACAGTGTCGGAACTTCGGGCGTATCTGCCAGGGCGCTATGCAATGACCGTACCGCCCGCGTCAGACGCGCATGGGCATAAGGACATACAGCGCACTGGTATCCCCCATATCCTGCACCAGCGTCGGCGATGCGCCGTCTGAGAGCATGAATTTAGCGTCATCGCCTTCGATCTGCTGGGTGATGTCCAGCAGGTACTTGGAATTGAAACCGATTTCCAGGGGACCATCGTTGTAATCGACATCCAGTTCCTCACGGGCACTGCCCGCTTCCGGGCTGGTCGCCGTCAGCACCAGGCTGCCGTTTTCGAGCGACAGCTTGATGGCACGGGATTTTTCGGTCGAGATCGTGGAAACCAGATCCACCGCCTTGACGAATTCGCTGCGCTTGACCTCTAGCGTCTTGTCATTGCCGAACGGAATGACCCGATCGTAATCCGGGAATGTCCCGTCGATCAGTTTGGACGTCAGCACCGCATCGCCGAACGCAAAGCGGATTTTAGTCTCCGACAGCGCTATTTCGACATCGTCTTCGACTTCGTCGATCAGCTTGCGTATTTCAGCGACCGCCTTGCGAGGCACGATCACGCCGGGCACGCCGGCGGCGCCGTCAGGCAGCGGCACTTCGACCCGGGCCAGCCGATGACCGTCGGTCGCGACGATACGCAGTACAGGCGATCCGTCGGTTTCGGCAGCGTGAAAATACAGCCCGTTCAGATAGTACCGGGTTTCTTCGGTCGACATGGCGAACCGCGTACGGTCGATCAGACCGCGGAGCATTTCCGCCGAAATCGTGAAGCTGTGCGGCAGATCGCCATCCGACATCACCGGGAAATCTTCGCTCGGCAGCGTCGTAAGGCTCAGCTTGGAGCGGCCCGACTTAATCTCAAGCTGCCCCTGCTCGCCGCCCGAGCCGATTTCGACCTGCGACCCTTCGGGCAGCTTACGCACGATGTCGTACAGCGTATGCGCCGGCACCGTCGTGGAGCCATCCTGCGCGACTTCCGCCTGGGTGCCCTCAATAATGGCGAGGTCCATATCGGTAGCCGTCAGTCCCAGCTTGCCGCCATTCGCCTGAAGCAGAACGTTGGACAGGATCGGAATTGTCGTACGCCGTTCGACTACGCCCTGGACGTGAGTAAGAGACCGGAGAAGAGTGCTGCGCTCGATGGTAAATTGCATGGCTTTTAATTGGCTTTCGCGCTGTTTAGGGCCATCAGAATAACTTTATGTCACACGCGGCACCCACCGGGTATTTGCGACGCGACAGTCAAGCCTTGGAAAGGCAGTAAATTATACCACAAGTCATTGAAATCCCAAGAGAACTCGCAGATTCCCGGCACGGTGGGCTGCCTTCAAAAGGCCAGCGTTATCAGAGGGTTACGCAACACCACGACAAACCGTCCGACTCCGGCGAATCACGGATGCTATATTTCGCTGTCAGCGGCGGATTTCGGGCGTTTCTCAGCGTCGGACAACGCCCTGGCAGACCGGGCACAGGTCGCCGCAGACGACGGCGTTCAGCCTTCAAGCATGCGGCGCAATAGATCCACGTCTTCGGCAAAGTTCATGTCGGATGTTCGCAGTTCTTCGACCTTTTTCACGGCGTGCATCACCGTTGTATGATCGCGGCCACCGAACTTGCGGCCAATTTCCGGCAACGACCGTGACGTCAGCTGCTTCGACAGGTACATCGCAACCTGGCGCGGGCGGGCAACGGCACGGGAACGGCGCGCGGAATGCATGTCCGCCATCCGGATGTTGAAATGTTCAGCGACGCGCTTCTGGATTTCTTCGATCGTGATCCGCCGGTCACTGTGACGCAGCAGATCGTGCAGGACCTCCTGACAGCTTTCCAGCGTGATATCCCGCCCGATGAGAGACGAATGCGCCGTCACCCGGTTCAGCGCGCCTTCGAGTTCACGCACGCTGGAGGTGATTTTGTGGGCGAGAAATTCCAGCACCTTGTCGGGGACCAACGCCTCGAGTTCGTCCTTCTTGGCATGCAGGATGCCGAGGCGGAGCTCGTACGTGGTGGCATGGATGTCTGCGACCAAGCCCCAGCCGAGCCGCGACCGCAGGCGCTCTTCCATGCCTTCGAGATCCGACGGAGACTTGTCGGCCGACACCACGACTTGGCGGTTGTTATCGACCAAGTCATTGAAGGTGTGAAAGAATTCTTCCTGGGTGGATTCCTTGCCGTTGATGAACTGGACGTCATCGATCATGAGCACGTCAACCGACCGGAAGCGTTCCTTGAACGCCATCGTGTCCTGGAACCGCAGCGCGCGGATAAAATGGTACATGAACTTTTCGGCCGACAGGTAAACGACCTTGCGATCCGGCTGATGTTCTCGGATATGCCATGCAATCGCATGCATCAGATGGGTTTTGCCGAGCCCGACCCCGCCATACAGAAACAGCGGATTGTAGGTCGCCGTCGGGGAATCCGCGACACGGCGGGCCGCGGCATAGGCCAGTTCGTTCGGCTTTCCGACAACGAAATTGTCGAACTTGAACCGCGGATCGAGCGAGGCGCTGACATCGCCCTCGGCGCGCTCGGGCGAAACCCGAGAACCGACGGTGGCGCGCACCGTCGTTTCCGCTGGCGGCTGAGCCGCCGCGGTGCCGCGCACATCTTCCTTGTCGGCGAGGACGAAAATGTCCACATCCGTTACCGGTGAGGCGCCATCGGTCCATAGGGCGGAAATGCGATCACCATAATGGTTTGCCACCCAATCCCGCATAAACCGGGTCGGCACCGACAATTTGACCACGCCTTCAGCGAATTCGACCAAATTCAAGGGTTTCAGCCAGCTCTTATAGGCGGAATCGCCCACTTCAGCCCGCAAAACCCCGCGCACACGCGTCCAACGGGCATTGATATCTTGGCTCAGTCCATTTTCAGCCATCAGATCACCCCTGAACCCAGGGCAGGCCGCTGGCCTTCCAGCCATTGGTAGAACCGCGATGCTGATCGGCATCATGCGAGCCTTCGAAGCCGTTGCTGATATTATAACAGGTCGCGTAGCCGGCCTGTGTCATCGCCATCGCGGCGGATTTTGACCGCGCGCCGGACCGGCACAGAAAATAGATAGGGGCGGCTTTATCGGGCGCTGCGGCACTGACCGCGTCCACGAAAGATGCATTGATTTCCATGGCCGGGAAAACCTGCCATTCGACCAGAACGGGTTGCTTGCCGCTCTCCGATAGATCGGGCACCCCGACAAAATTCCATTCAGCATGTGTTCGTACGTCAACAAGCACGGCGCCGGGATTATTCTGAACCGCATCCCATGCGTCCGTGACGTCAATATCCCCGGCGTAACCAGCGCTACTTACCTGCCCCGCGGCGGGTACTCCGGATGCGGATGATTGACCCATTAACTGCCCCCTCTTGATCGGCGCCCAGATAAGAGCGCCAGCAAATATTTCATTTTACTTGCCATTACTTAGATACCAAAGTACGCGACAAATAAACAGCCAAAATCGAACTGCCGGTTACAGCAAAAGTTCGACAAATGCGTCTTTAATTCTTGATCTTTACGGCCCGCCCTGTCGAGCCATGAAGGTTAACCGTGACAATCCCGTGGCGCAACGGGTGGAATACCCGTTCAGGCGAAAAATATTGCGATTCAGAAAAATTTATAGGGTTGACAGAACAGAATGGTGCATAACCTGTGGAAGAACTCTGTAAGCCACTGTGAGCACGGGTTTGCAGCAATTAGAGAAATACAAAAGGCCGGCGTGACGCCGGCCTTTAACCATAAAACGTGGAAGCGATTGACTCTAAAGAACTATCCGCCGGTCAGGCGAAAATCAGATCGCCTTGATGCGGCTCGATAGACGCGAAATCTTCCGGGACGCTGTATTCTTGTTCACGACACCCCGGGTGACGCCGCGCATCAACTCGGGCTGGGCTTCCTTCAGCGCTGCGTTCGCAGCGTCCTTGTCGCCAGATTCGATCGCAGTTTCGACCTTCTTGATAAAGGTGCGGATACGGCTGCGCCGGCTGATATTGGTTTCGGTCTTGCGCACGTCGCGACGGACGCGTTTTTTCGCGGATGATGTATTCGCCATCGAATTTCCTCTGAAACGGGCGCTGGTTTTACGAGGGAAGTCGCCCGCCGTCAAGGGTTTCTGCGGGGTTACCGGCGATTAATTGACCGCCTAATTCCGCCCTGCCGGCACCAGACGCACCCGTACGACCACGCCCGCGCCCGCTTTGTCGATCTGCAGGGTCAGACGTTCGTCTTCGCGGCGATATATATCGTCTGAAACGTGGGCCCAGCCAAGCGGCGGCAGCGCCTTTCGGTAAAACGCCCGCACGCCCTCAATCCGGGCGTTGTGGCCGGCAGCGCTTGCGGCAACGGCGGTGACAATACGGCCGCCCGGGCTGTCGAATTCAACGCCCTGTTCCACTGCTTCGGTCATCCCGGGCGCCAAGGGAAGATCATCGATCGACCGGAAAAAGTCGTCCCCGACGGCCCCCGTTGTCGCCAAGCCCAGAAAAACCGCGACCCACAGGCCCGAGAGAAAGTATAGCCATCCCATTTTCGTCATCCGCACCTACCGTTGCCGCTTTGCGCAAAAAAACGTCGACCTGCCCGACTGTACAAGGCGCTGTACCGCTCCGCCACAGTCACACCCGGGGCACGACTCTCCCTCCCGGCCGTAGACCTTGAAGCTATGCTGGAAATATCCCAGCTCGCCGGTGGGCGCGACATGGTCTTTCAACGACGAGCCACCAGCCGCGATCGCATCGTCCAGAACATCGCGTACCGCCGCGGCAAGCCGGTCGGCGCGTGTGCTCTGTACAGTCGATGCCTTGCGGCGGGGCGACAACCCAGCCGTATAGAGCGCCTCGCAGGCGTAGATATTGCCAACCCCTGCAACGACACGCTGATCGAGCAGCGCCACCTTGATCGGCGTATTTTTGCCCTTAAGCCGCGCCGCGAGGACCGGGCCCGTGAAGTCCGGCCCGACCGGTTCGGGGCCCAGATGCCGGATCAGCTTGTGATCGGCGAGACCGGCGCTGTCGGTCAGGGTCATCAACCCGAAACGCCGGGGATCGGAAAACCGGATGACGGTGCCGTTGCCGACGTGAAAAACGATGTGTTCGTGGGCGCCGTGCCCGCCCGGATCATGGGTAAACGCCCCCTGCGCCGCGGGTGGGTCGCCCGGTGTCTCAATCACCATCCTTCCCGACATGCCGAGATGCGCGAGCAGCACCGTGCCGTCATCGAACTCCCCGACGAGATATTTGGCGCGGCGGCCGAGTTTTTCGAGCGTGCGGCCCTGGAGCCGGTCGATAAAGTCCGCCGGTACAGGGATGCGCAGGTCATATCGCCGCACTTCGATACGCTCGACCCGGCGGCCTTCCATGACCTCTGCCAGGCCGCGGCGGACGGTTTCGACTTCGGGGAGTTCAGGCATATTCAGAAGGTAGCCGGAAGCGCCCCTGCGCGCTATCCTGAAACACATGGAATCAGAGAGAAATCAGCGCCCCGATCCGGACGACATCGACGATCCGAATGCCGGCGATACGGACACCGGTGACCGGATCGATTTCGGTTTCCGCCGGGTCAAACCGGCCGACCATACGTCGATGGTCCGTGGCGTCTTTAATTCCGTCGCGCGACGCTACGACCTGATGAACGACCTGATGTCGGGCGGATTGCACCGGCTCTGGAAAACAGCGCTGCTCGACCGTCTGGCGCCGCGCGCGGGCATGTCGCTTCTGGACGTCGCGGGCGGCACCGGCGACATCGCGGGCGGTTTTCTGAAACGCGGCGGCGACAGCGCGGTCATCTGCGATATTAATTTTGAAATGCTCACCGCCGGACGCGACCGCGCGCTCGACCGTGGCCTGGCACAGAGACCGGCGCGCATCTGCGGCGATGCGGCGGCGCTTCCCGTCGCCCAGGCGAGCGTCGATGCCTGCACGATCGCGTTCGGATTGCGCAACGTGACGCGACGGACACAGGCGTTGTCGGAAATGCATCAGGCGCTGAAGCCCGGCGGACACTTTATCTGCCTGGAATTCAGCCCGGCGGTCCAGCCGCAGCTAAAATCGATTTACGATACCTATTCGTTCAAGGTGCTTCCTTGGCTCGGACAGCAGGTCGCCGGCGACCGTGACTCCTACGCCTATCTGGCGGAAAGTATCCGTACGTTCCCGGTGCCTGACGACCTTGCTGCAGAGATGCAAGATGCCGGGTTCGGCAACATTACCCGGACGCCCATGACCGGCGGCATTGTCTGGATGCATTCAGGCTGGCGCGTCTAACGCATGTTTGCAGGCCTGCGCCACTCTCGCCGGATCATCACGGTCACCAGGATACTTGCGCGTCACGACGCATTGTTCCCGTTCGAGCGGATCGGTATTCCCGCCTTAGTGCTCGGTCTGCTGCGACTGGTGCTGGTCGCGCCGCGAAAATCCGGCATGCGGCACAAGCGGCCGGGCGAATGCCTGACGCTCGCGATGACGGCGCTTGGGCCTGCCTTTGTAAAGCTGGGCCAGGCACTTTCGGTGCGGCCGGATCTGGTCGGCGACGCGCTGGCGGACGACCTGACATCACTGCAGGACAACCTGCCGGCGTTCGATGGCGCGGAGGCCCGCATCGCGATCGAAGCCGAACTCGGCCACCCGGTCGACGACCTATTCGCCGAATTTAACGACACGGCGATTGCCGCCGCATCTATCGCACAGGTGCACAAGGCGGTTACCGAGGATGGCGATGCGGTCGCCGTCAAAATCCTGCGCCCGGGGATCGAAGCCGCCTTCGCGCGCGACCTTGACCTGGCGCGATGGGGCGCCCAACGCTTTGAGAGCATGCGCCCCGATCTGCAACGCCTGCGCCCGGTCGAAGCGGTGGACACGATCATACGATCCGTCGAAATAGAGATGGACCTGCGCTTCGAAGCGGCCGCAGCGGACGAACTGAGCCAGAACTTCGCAGGCGACCCGACGTTTTCGGTGCCCACGGTCAATTGGCTCCGGACCAGTAGACGCGTGATGACTACCGCCTGGATCGACGCACATCCGATGAACGAAATCGACCTTGGCTCAACCGCTCTCGACCGCGAGGCCGTAGTCGCCAATTTTGCCCGGGCGTTTTTCCTTCAGGTCTTTCGCGATGGCTTCTTCCACGCCGATCTGCATCCAGGAAATATATTCATCGATGACGACGGCGTGGTTCATGCCGTCGATTTCGGCATCATGGGACGGCTCGACCGCCGCACACGGCAATATCTCGCAGAAATGCTGCACGGATTTCTCACCGGGGATTACAAACGCGTTGCCGACGTACACATCCGCGCGGGCTATGTCCCCGCCGACCAGTCGGCCGAGGACTTTGCCCAGGCGGCCCGCTCCATCGCAGAGCCGATCCTGGGTCTGCCGCTCAGCGACATATCGCTCGCAAAATTGCTGGCGCAGCTATTTGCGGTGACCGAAAAATTCAAGATGCAGGCGCAACCGCAATTGCTGCTGCTGCAAAAAACGATGCTGGTGGCCGAAGGCGCCGGTCGCCAGCTCTATCCGGACATCAATATGTGGGAACTTGCGCGCCCCCTGATCGAAGACTGGATGATAGAAAATATGGGCCCCGAGGCACGGATGCGCGAGGCCGCGGACGACATACTCGGCACGCTGGAAAGGCTGCCCCAGCTCATCGCCGATATGGAGGAATCCATCGGGTCCGCCGCCCGCGACGGATTGCTAATTGATCCGGCCTCCCTCGAGACCTTTGCCAGAAGCCAGCGCCGGGGCGGCACATGGCGGATCTGGGCGCTTGCGGCAGCGGCTAGTGTCGCTGTCATCGCGATTTTCGGCTGAGCGCATTTTGTTGCCAAAACGCTTTAAAATCATTAGGTTACTGACTTTCCAGCGACAGTGGGGGTGGTGAATGCTCCACGGCAAACGCATTCTTCTGATCATCTCCGGCGGGATAGCGGCCTATAAAAGCCTCGACCTGATCCGGCGTCTGCGCGAACGCGGCGCGGCTGTGCGCTGCGTTCTGACGGACTCGGCCACCGAGTTCGTCACCCCTCTCTCGGTCTCCTCACTCAGCGAAGGCAGGGTTTACGGCGATCTGTTCTCGCTGACCGACGAGGCCGAGATGGGCCATATTCAGCTTTCCCGCGATGCCGATCTTGTGGTCGTGGCACCGGCGACGACCAATATCATGGCGAAAATGGCGCAGGGCATCGGCGACAATCTGGCGACCACCGTTCTGCTGGCGACAGATAAGGACGTCGTGGTCGCCCCGGCGATGAACGTGCGCATGTGGGAACATGCGGCGACCCGTGACAACATCGCGACGCTGAAGGCACGCGGCATATACTTTGCCGGGCCTACAGAGGGGGCGATGGCCTGCGGCGAATACGGCGAAGGCCGCATGATCGAGCCGCTCGAGATCGTTGCCGAGATCGAAAAATATTTTTCCGCATCGGCGCCGCTATCGGGGCGCCGTGCCATCGTCACCAGCGGTCCCACCCATGAAGCCATCGACCCGGTCCGTTATATCACCAACCGGTCTTCCGGCAAGCAGGGGCATGCCATCGCGGCCGCGCTTGCCGGTCTGGGCGCGGAAACGGTGCTGGTGACGGGACCGACAGAACAAGCCGACCCCGCAGGGGTCGAAATCCTGCGTATAGAATCCGCCCGCGATATGTACAACGCCTGCATGACGGCCCTGCCGGCGGACATCGCCATCTGCGCCGCGGCGGTGGCCGATTGGCGACCGGCGGAGGAGGGCGACCGCAAGATCAAAAAGGCAAAGGGCACGCCACCGCCCAGCCTGAAGATGGTCGAAAACCCCGATATTCTGCAAGCACTGTCGGTCGCCGGGAATCAGCGCCCCGGTCTGGTGATCGGATTCGCCGCCGAAACCGACGATGTGATTGAAAATGCGACCGCGAAACGCGCACGCAAGGCCTGTGACTGGATCGTGGCCAACGATGTTTCGCCTGCCATCGGCACGTTCGGCGGCGACACCAACACCGTCCATCTGATTACGGTGGCCGGCGCCGAAGACTGGCCTGCAATGGCTAAAACCGATGTCGCCGCACGACTGGCCGAACGTATCGCCGCACATTACGCCCCCACAACTGAGGCTGCCGAATGACGCAGGTCGAGATTGCCGTTACCCGTTTACCGCACAACGCCGACCTGCCGCTGCCGGCCTACGAGACAGTCCAATCCGCGGGCATGGATCTCGCCGCGGCGATCGATGTGCCGATGACGCTGTCCCCCGGCGAACGCACCATCGTGCCCACCGGCCTCGCGATCGCCCTGCCAGCCGGCTACGAGGCACAGGTCCGTCCGCGATCCGGTCTCGCCGCAAAGAACGGCGTCACCGTGCTGAATACGCCGGGTACCGTGGATGCCGATTACCGCGGCGAAGTTAAAGTGATCCTCATCAATCTCGGCGATGCGGCGTTTGAGATCGAGCGCGGCATGCGCATCGCGCAGATGGTGATCGCCCCGGTCACGCAGGCGGCATTTGCGGAAGTCGACGCATTGCCCGAGACGGCGCGCGGCACCGGCGGGTTCGGATCGACCGGCACCTGAGCGGGGCCAATCATGGATTTCACCGAAGACCAGATTCAGCGATATGCCCGCCACATCGTGCTGCCGGAAGTCGGCGGCGTCGGTCAGGAAAAATTGCTCAATGCCCGCGTCCTGGTTATCGGTGCAGGCGGGCTTGGCGCGCCGTTACTGATGTACTTGGCGGCGGCGGGTATCGGCACCCTGGGTGTGGTCGACGACGATGACGTCGATCTGTCCAATCTCCAGCGGCAGGTCATCCACACCACGGGCGCCATCGGCGCGCCAAAGGTCTCCAGCGCCGGCCAAACCGTTCACGGCATCAACCCGGAGATCACATTCGTGCCGCATGGCATGCGCCTGACCGCAGCCAACGCCTCGGCGCTGATCGACGAATACGACTTGGTCGCCGATGGTAGCGACAATTTCGAAACGCGTTTTCTGGTCAACGACGCCTGCCACCTGGCAGGAAAGACGCTGGTTTCCGCCGCGATATTGCGGTTCGAGGGCCAGATCGCGACCTTCCGGTCGGGACTCGGGAATGAGGAGCCCTGCTACCGGTGTCTGTATCGCGAAGCGCCGACACCCGGCCTGGTGCCCAGTTGCTCCGAGGGTGGCGTGCTGGGCGCACTGTCCGGCGCGGTCGGTTCGCTGCAGGCGGTCGAGGTCCTGAAAGAGATCATGGGAATCGGCGACAGTCTTGCAGGGTGGCTGCTGATCTACGATGCGTTATCAAGCGACGTGCGCAAGATGAAGCTGCCGCGAGACCCGGCATGTCCGCTTTGTGGCGATACGCCGTCGATTGCCGACCTGTCCGCCTCCGCCGCGTGATGGCGTCTCCCGACAAGCTTTCGCTGATTATACAGTCCGGCGAGTATGACCGGGTACATTACGCCCTTGTCATGGGGAGTGCAGCGCTCGCAACCGGTAAGCCGGTGACGCTATTTTTCACGATGGCAGGCATCCGGGCGCTGACCCCGGGTTGGGCGGATGCGGAAAAAGAAAAGGCATTCGCGGCCGATGGACTCGCCACCTTTGAAGAGATGCTGGCGGCGTGCCGCGACCTCGAGGCGACGTTCATGGTTTGCGAACTGGGACTGCGCGCGGAAATCCTGACCGCCGACGATCTGCGCGGCGATATCAACATTACACAAGGTAGTGCAGTCAGTTTTCTGTCGGATGCGTCGGGAAACGGCGCGATGCTCTACGTCTGAACCCGCGGGACCTAGACTTCGTAGACCCGGTCCGGCGGATTGTGCTGATCGACGAAGGACCGGATATTCACGATGACCTTTTCGCCCATCGCGATACGACCTTCACGGGTA
>Ga0315331_10000471_pt1 | contig 27756 bp, 26 predicted proteins | sample M160m34915metaG_FD_203456 | JGI IMG/M metagenome (GOLD analysis project Ga0315331, IMG submission 203456) | Ammonia-oxidizing marine archaeal communities from Monterey Bay, California, United States - M1 60m 34915 | ecosystem: Environmental > Aquatic > Marine > Intertidal zone | place: USA...
AGGGTATGAGGTCCCATTTGTGCAGGTAAACCGCTTCGCAACACACTCGCAGCCATTTTGGGGGTATCACACAAATTACGATAATGTTGATATAATTCAGCCAAACCTTCTGGAAGAATTTTTAAAATTATTTAAAGATGTTGTTAAACTTTTAGAAAATAATGTTGTTATGCAGCGAAAATTTGATGGGTTGATTGCATTATCAAACCCTAAATATGATATTTATATGGAAAGATTTGATCCGAGCAAATCAATAGTTGGTGATAGCTCATTCAGTAATAAATGGGGACTACTTCAAGACTCAATCGTTCGGTATTTTGATGGCAATATGAATATTTTAGATATATCGGAAAAACATGATTTGAGTTTTTTTGAAGTCCGAGAATACGTGCAAAAGTTCGTAGACAAAGATCTAATCAATATCATGTTAGATGAAATTCCGAGAAGATCCATAAAGCGGGTTAATTAGCAACAATGTGAGTGGAACGAATGTATAAGACAATCTTTTTTGGAGATTCCTTTACAAATTGTAATGGCTTACCACATTCAGACACATGGCCAACCATCGTCCGTGATACGTTAAACAAACAATTTGGGAGTAGAGTAAATTTAAAATTTGAGACAAGTGTTGCCACCCAGGAAAATACTCGCGGGGCTTTAGAGAGATTACAAAGAGATATTTTGTTCGCCGAGCCAAATATCCTGACCGTTCAATATGGCACTAATGATTCGACCTATCTGATGAGTAATAGAGGAGCCCCTTTAGTCTCACAAGATACGTTTCGGTTCAACCTTTTAGAATTAGTCAATAAGTGTAGATTATTTAATATTCAGAGATTGATTTTTATAACTAACCACCCTGTGGCTCTGGACAGATACGATATAAACGGCTTAACACCCGATGAGAACACTCAATTGTACGATGAAATTATTAGAGAGGTCGCATCTACCTCGGCCTGTCATCTAGCCGATGTTCGTAGGGCTATGGAAAATTATAAACCTAATGAGCTATGCCTAGATGACCAAATTCATGTTAATGAGTTTGGGGCAAAGGTTTATGCTGAAACAATCGCTCCTGTAATTGCCAAGGCGTTAGAAGGTCTCATTGATCTTGAGAATCAACAACTGCAGGTTTCCATCAAATGATAAAAATAGGATTGATTGGCGCAGGCAAAATAGCTGAAACTTTCCACCTTCCCGCATGGGCACAAGTGGTTGGAGCGGAGGTAGTAGCGCTCGTTGATCCCAGAATAAATGTAGCTAAAAAACTGGGGCGAGAGTATGGAGTGTGTAATATTTTTAGCACTATTGACAATATGTTGAACTCTATCAAACTCGATGCTGTCGATATTTGCTCGCCTCATATATTTCATGCTGACCATGCGATTAGATCGCTAGAATCCGGACTTCATTGCATTATAGAAAAGCCTTTTACTACTGATAAAAAAAATGCACTAAAAATAGCTTCAGAGGCTGAAAAACGTGGCCTAATTGTTATGTGTGCTCAACATCAGAGATTCAGGCCGGAGAGTATATTACTAAAATCAAAAATCGATGCTGGAGAATTTGGCGAAATTTATCATGTAAACGTTGAAGCGATGGCGAGTAGAGGCATACCAGTTCAAGTAGCCAATTCATTCACAGATAAACGTTTATCAGGAGGAGGACCACTTATTGATCAAGGGTCCCATGCTATTGATATAGCTTGGTGGTTGATGGGCTGCCCCTCCCCCTCATCTGCCTTTGCCGTCATGCATGATGGCACAGCACCAAAAATGGGAACCACCAAAAATGGAGCTGAGTGGACTGTCTATAATATTGAGGATTTTGCAACTGGGATAATTCGGTTCAAAGATAATAAATCAATAACAATTCGAACATCTTATTTTTCAAATTGCGCAAAAGATATCTTCTCCTGCGAAATACTTGGTACTAAAGGGGGAATTACTTGGCCAGACACCATTATCACCAAACCTTATGGAAATAATGTTAGGAGAAAAAAATTAAAGGTTGAAGAGTCGTCCTTAGCGAGTGTCTCTGAGTTGAGCCATTTCACTTCTCTGATCAAAGGCACCGACCAGGCTATTGTTCCGTTGCAGCAGTCGGTAGAACTTATAAAAATGATTGATGGATTATATAAGTCAGCAACCACAGAGCAGATATTTCATTTTTAAAACCAAACTTTAACTAACTTATTTATAAAATCTAAAATTCTTCCTTACTTGAACATCAAGAGGGCCGTATTTGATAAACAATTGTAAAGGCTACCCGTTTATAAATTTTGCTAACGTTTACCCAAAGCAAGCTTGTATGCCTCTTGTCGTTTACGAAGCAATAGCATAGCTAAAGCGCCTATAATGGGTCCTGGCACAAGGAATAAAAACGCCCACTGGAAACTGCCTAACCACTCCGCAAAAATTGGAACGAGCCAGATAGTTATCACTGTAATCCCAAAACCAAGAGCCATTTGCGCTGTAAGTGCTGTCCCAACGAGATGTGGATCCGCTAATTCTGTTACTGCAGCTGAAAATTGACCGCTATCAGCAATGATCGTCATACCCCAAAGCAATGCTATAACAGCAAAAATTACGGGAGGTCCATCGACAAGGAATCCAATTAAAAATGCACAGGTTCCCGAAATGATCATGAGTATCGCCGTAGTGTAACATCGACCAAAAATATCAGATAATAGTCCACCGGCGATGCATCCTATCGCTCCAACCGCGACCACAAAAAAACAAAAGTATTCTGGCGTTCCAAATGGAAAATTCACAAAATTTTGTTGTGAAAACTGCGCAAACACCAATATCCAGGCCCACATCGCGTAAAGTTCCCACATGTGCCCAGCATAACCTATATTGACTAATGTTAATGGTTTATTTCGAATTATCAGCATAATTTGACGAGGATCGAAGCGAGCTCGGGCAGAGAAAAATGGCCCCTCAGAAATAAATAAACAGAATATTATACTAGATATGAACGTGATGAGAGAACTTGACCAGATGACAAGTAGCCAATCAGTGTCAAGTGTGAGCGCACGAAATAGGTGTGGCATGGAACAGCCTATCGTAAGTGCCCCAATAATAATTCCCATGGCGATGCCCCGGCCTTTTTCAAACCACGTTGCGATGAGTTTCACAACCGGGGGATAGACACCTGATAATGCAACTCCAGTACAAAACCTCAACGCTATTATCCCGTAAGGCGTTTCTATCCAAATCAATAGTAGATTTGTTATTGATGCAAGGGCACACGACAGACCTATAAGAATAGGTAACGGAGCAGTATCCGCAATGTTAAAAAATGCTATTAATAATGCTCCAACCACAAAACCGACTTGAACCGAATTCGTTAACCAAACCTGCTGACTTGCTCCAAGCTCTAAACGTAACGTTAACTCCAAGAGAATAACTGTACCAGAAAACCATGTCGACATCGCACCGACAAGACAGATACTGATAAGCGCAAGGGGGAAAAATGGATTAGTTTTTTGTGTCTGGGAAAACATGGAGATATATGCCAAACTCAGTAATAGAGGTTTCACAAGTAATTTAATCTAACACGCATTCAATAATAATTCAGGGGTGAATTTGAAAAAGCCTCACTCAGTAATGTCGCAATTAGAAGCGAAAGACGTCCTTCACTAAAATTGTTAATGGAACAACAATAAGGAAAATAGCAATGACTGCAGAGGAAATCGTTTTAGGAGGTTACGATCTATTTTCGAAGGGAGATATGGAAGGCTTATCAAAGATTTATCATCCTGACTGCAAAATCAAGGTAAATGGAACACATTCTCTTTCAGGCGAATATCATGGATTTGCGTCATTTGCTTCTAATTTCTTAGCGAAACTAGGTACAGTTTGGCCAGGCTTCTCTCTACAGATAGAAAAGGTAGTTTCTAATAAAACAGATGTCTGTGTTTTCGTTAAAATCACTGCAGACAATCTGACAACGCACTCGATCCATCACTTTGTAGTTGAAAACGGGCTTGAGGTAGAGTTCAATATTTATGATGACAGCCAGGTAATGGCTGCAAGTATGCAAAATGTTTAAAGAAACAGCGGATATGGAAATCAAAAAAACAAACGAAAGATAATTTATATAAAACGGAAAAATTCATATTAGCAAGACAACTATCTAGTTCCTAATTGTCTATGACATTTTTGAAAATAAATCCCGCTAGGCGATAAAATTATAGCCTGTCCCATTCTTTTCGAGGTGACCAAACTTTTGATCCAGCATGTGTCCACTTGTACACAGCATTTTATCGGTGCTTACCATATCTAAAACCTCCCTTCTAGACTTCAGAGCTGCTTCTGGATCTATATCGAATACTGTAGCTACATTTGGATCTATTAGTTGAAGATTAGGAACATGCAGGATATCACCCATTTGAATCAAACTTTCGCGACCATCATCTACTCTAAATCCAGAGTGTCCGGGTGTATGACCGGGAATACTTACAGAACTAACACCAGGGGCTATATCACTATCAAAAGTCAGCGTTTCCATGCGATCCTTGTATGCATTTAAAACCGCCTTTGCTAGATTTGCCCAGTCAGCACCGTTGACCTCTATTTCGTTAAAATCATGCGAGGACCAAAAGTTGTACTCCTTGTCTAATACTTTAAGCGTTGCGTTTTCAAAAACGGCGCTTCCATCCGCAGTTATTGTCCCCGCAATGTGATCTGGATGAAGGTGCGTTAGAAAAATATCCGTTATGTCGCCAGGGGCCAAACCCGCTTCTTTGAGTGCTTCTTGAACAAACCCGCAAGTAGGTCCAAATAAATCTCTACAACCAGAATCTATAAGGAGGTTTTGATCGTTATTTTGTACCAGGTATGCGTTCACATTAGAATATGCAAGTCGATTACTTTTATCACTTGAGATTGTTTTTGAGTCCTCCTCACTTAAATTCACAAGTGCCCCAGCCGGCAGAAACAATTCCCCATCACGCAATGCAACTACTTTTAATGAGCCAACCGAAACCTCAGATATTCTAGACACGATTTAATCTCCAGCTATTAGATGAACACAACTAATATTCCTTATTATGACTTTATTAAAGTCAGTATTAGAAAGCCACATTATTTTTTTCCACTCTCAAGAAAACCACCCTTAGAGCTCTTTGTATTATTTTGATCACTAAAAGTGAACTATGGTAATGATCCAATTACTACACCTAACCAACATCAGCTCCATTCGATGTTTGAGAACTTAAGCGCCTTCGAATCCCAACATTTACGTCCATGAAATATAATCTAAAGTTTGATTAATAATGACTACCGCTCCGAGGGATATCGGAAAAAAAGTCAGGTGGAAAGACGGAATAACTTAATCAATCGACCTCATACATTCGGATCAAAGCCACTAACTACTTTTGCTATCAAATAAATATACTGACACGATAAGGTCACGTTTTTGATGTCACTTCCACCAACATACCTTCGTGACCAATCGTAAAATTGTTCCTGCCAGTCTTATCTTCTCCGCGCACCAAAAATAATGCCCGCTTACTTAGATCCGTTTGCACATCATCCTGTCCACTCCCAACATTCATGTTACGATCGTACAAAGAAGTTCCTGGCATATACCGAATAGCAAAACCAGCACGACGGTGGTCAGAAAAATTTGGACTAGCTCCATGGGCTGTGAAAACATCAAAGATAACCATCTCTCCGGCCTTTAAAGGAACAGAAATTATATTTCTTTCATCAAGGTTATCGGGGTGTATTTCTTTATCTAAAGCAGCACCACTACCGGCTATACTTTCGTGTGGCAAAAGTATTTTATCTCTGTGCGATCCCGATAGAATTTTCAAACAGCCATTTTCTTCAGTGCAATCATCAATAGCAATCCAGAGAGTAGCTGTAGCCAATGGACGAATTGGCCAATATTCGCCATCCTGATGCCAAGGCGTGGATCTTCCAGTTTTAGGTCCTTTCGAGAAAATTCGACTACCCCAAATAATGATGTCAGGGCCAATCAGCTGTTCTATAATGTCCAGTAATTCGGGCATCTTGCATATGTCGAGGAAAGCATCATGAATGTCTGGCCTGTTAGACCCTATATAGAAAATATGCGGAGATACCAATCCTTCTGTCGGGATATGTGGATAATGAGAAATCAAGTCACTTGCTGCTCGTCTAAGTGTTTGTAGTTTCTCACCACTAAATTTATATTTGGGCACCACGAAGCCATCTTCATGGTACTTTATTATATCCTGTTTTCTCAATAAATATGGTTGATTTCTCATTTTGCATTCGATCCATTATATTTTGGCAACTTAATAATATGTCTTTTTTTACCTAATGAGGACTCAAATATTAGACAGCATTAGGACAACAAAACCAATTTGAAAACTTGATTACGGTTCAATATTGGTAATTTACACATACCCAACATACAATTTTCCAAGCTATCCGAGAGAAGGGTTTAAACTTCAGAAAACCGCCAGGATTGATCTAAGAAACTCTAATTGACGTACCTCTAGAGGTAAGGATAAGGAGTCAAGATGAGAAAAGTGGTTGTTTTGCCGAGAGTAAAAGGAAATGGACATGGTGGCTCTTTTGTCGGAAGGAGGGGCAATCCCAAACTTAAACACGTCGTTGATGGGAACAAAACCTACCGCTCCAAGACAAGAGTGGAGATCCATTGCTGAGGTTGGTCTTATTTCCCATAAAACGCATGCACTATTTGTTTTAGTTAAAACACTCATTCAAATGATTGGAAATATTACTCGTATGCATTTCTTAATATTGCAAGTTGTTGTGCTTTACACTTAGTTGTGTGATTCTAAAACCTGGTAGGCGGGACAGAATTTTCGAGAAAGATAATATTTTGAAACTCACTTTTATTTATCTGAATTTCCCTTTTTGGCGAGCCGAGGTATCTCGAATTGCACTTTTTCTCGCAGGAATTAAATTCGAAAACAGGATAGTTTTGTCGGATGAGTTCCAAAGGGTGAAAGCAGATGGTAGGTTAGATGATGGCACAGTAATTCCACACCATCAGTTACCATGTTTGATAGTGGATGGACACCCAATAGTCCAAACAGGGGCAATCGCTCGATACTGTGGTAAATTGTCTGGTTTATATCCTAAAAATAATGACTTGCTTGCAGCGCAAATTGATCAGGTATTGGACTTGGCGACTGATATAACCGTTTTAGTTTCTACTTCTGGTCGTATGGATAATGACCAGGAAAAAATTAGAAAGAGAAAAGCGCTATCTAATGGAGAATTAGGGCGCAAGTTAGATATACTAGAAAAGAATATAAAACCTAATTACAGTTGGATAACTGGAGGTTCGATGGGACTTGCAGATATTGCCATTTGGAGGTTAATGGGGTGGCTTTCTTCTGAAACTTTGGAGGGAGTTCCTGCTACAATCCTTATAAGCCGCCCAAAAATCCAGCGTGTTTGCCAAAACGTAGACACAAATCCTAAAATTCAGCAGTGGATACAGCTCACCTATCAAAAGGATTATAACAGGGGAAATTATAGATAATCTAAAGTTTTGGTCGCTATGTTTTCCATTAACCTAAAACTGAATGGATACTCTATTAAAACGCATGCGATCATTGATCTTGCCTATAGTTTCGTTGCGCTTCAGTAAAGGTCGAATGTAATCTAGCGAGTAGCTCCAAGCGTATACTCATCGTATAGGTGTAGAAATGTTAAGGGAACTCGCTCGACCAGATAATACGAAACTAGACTTGTGGGTGCGAGAGTTACAGCTGAGGCGCGCGTTCATTTGAGATAATCAAATGTAAGGCGGAGAAAAGGAAATCTTTTTATTATGACCAATCTTTTTATTCAAAATACTGTCAAGAGTGACTTCATTATGACGTTGAGTTTCTCACATGAAAAATTAAAAGGGTTCATCAAGGTAAAGGAACGTTATACCGGTGGTATTTTAGAAATCACACAATCCCAGTATAGCGGTATTATCAAGTCCAACGGTCAGTTGAAGCTAATTGAAGATTGTGGCAATCTGAGAGATCTAGGCACTTTTATCGATAGAGAGTTTTCCGGTTTAGACACACTACTGGAAAACCCAGTTTTCAGAAGTTTTCTCCCCGTGCTAGATGAGCTAGAGGAGAATGCTATATATAACTTAGAATTGGTAGATTGGTTTTCTGGACTTGGTTTCGAAGAATTAGGTATACAGTACGAGATAGAGGGCAATGTCCACATCCTTCCCTACCCACAAAACTTGAACCAACTGCGCCTCAAAAACTATGATAGAATGGCATTACAAATTGTTTAAAATATAGTTGGTAGGCTTATAAATTAAAGGCGGAAATATTTGGCGCACTTTTATGTAAAATCCGAAATAGATAACACAGAGTTGGCAGTTCAGGAATTTGGTGATGCAAATGGTCACCCCCTACTTTTTATCCATGGTTTTTCTCAATCGTATTGGTGCTGGAAAAAACAATTTAATGATCCTCGCTTGGATCAGTTTCGGATAATCGCTTTTGATCTTAGAGGGCATGGCCGTTCGGGAAAACCCCTGGACAAGGAATCTTATTTAGATAGCAGGGTGTGGGCGTCGGATCTTCGATCTATTATTAAGTCCTTAGGACTTATTAGACCCGTTTTAGTTTCTTGGTCATACTCTGGCCTAATAGTGTGTGATTACCTTCGACATAACAATGATGCAGAAATATCAGGAATTAATTTTGTTGGCGCACGAACGAAAATAGGAACACCAGAGGCAAAAGAAATGTCCGGGTCTTTATTTTTAGACTTGGCACCTGGTTTTTGTTCGGAAAACTCAAAGGACCGGTTGGCTGCCGTTCATAAATTTCTTTTAAGTTTAACCAATTGTAATATACCCGAGCCCGATATCTATGAAATGTTAGGTTATAATTTAAGCGTCCCCACACAGACCTGTCGCGCCCTACTTGAAAGGATCGTGGACAACGACCCTGTTATTGCTAAGCTCAAGATACCAACATTGATAACGCATGGATCCGACGATACATCGGTGTTATTGTCCATGGCGCACCACAATCATTCCTTGATTAAAAACTCGACGATTTCCATATATAAAGAAATTGGGCATGCCCCATTCTTCGAAGACCCTAATAGATTTAATTCAGAACTTCGAGAATTCATTAACCAGTGCGTCACCACTCCGTAATTATTGCACACGGTTTTTAAAGTAAGTATCCTTATGGGTTATCAAACCATCCTTGAATGTTAAAATATCTAAACTTAGATACTCTTGTTTTTCCCCTGATTTTAGTTGAGCAGTTCTATGAAATTCGCAATAAGCTTTATCTTCTACTATCGTGACATGCCGCGTTTTCCAATTCACAAACTCAACACTGTCGAATAAACCTTTAAATACAGCACGGACTATCTCTTTGCCTTGGAAGCGTTTCCCAAAAATGTCGGGACCTGTTCCATTATCGAAAATACAATCATCTGAGAAAAATGTCATAACTAGGTCAGCATCATTCTTATTAAACGCCTCACCTATCGCACCTACTAACTCGATAGTTACATTTTGCTCCATATTAGACCCTATATTATTTGCCCGAGGGTGGTTCCACAAAACGATCCGCTATTCAATACGCTGATCTTAAAATACTCGGTGTTAATTATGTTGATTCTATATTACATTTACTGGATCTTGGTATAATACCTGAGTATCTATTAGTCCATACTTCAAGAGTATTGAAGAAAGTACTTTTTCGTTTTAAAACGAATTTTAATTGTAACATTTACAGAGCTCGACCAAGAAGCAACGTCTTTATTCTCAAAAGGAAGTATCCATGTCCAAACCCCATATCGCGCAAAAAGCTCCCTTCCCTGTTCAAGTAGAAGAAGGAAAATCCTATTCATGGTGCACCTGTGGAAAAAGTGAGAAACAGCCATTTTGTGATGGCGCGCATAAGGGAACAGATTTTCTCCCTCTTAGGTATAAAGCAGCAGAGACAACCAAAGTTTTCTTCTGCGGCTGCAAGCATGGAAAAAATGGGGCGTTATGTGACGGATCCCATTCAAAATTATAATTATTAATATCGTCGAAAAAGCTCACTCAATATGGTTCTCGTGATCATCGCACTAAAAGAAATGAGCGGTGATCATTTTTAATCCATTGGAATCATCGTTTTTAAGGCTGCGAGAAATCTAAAGCCACTATTATTATCGTAGCCCATACAACTAATAAACTATCGAAGTCTTCGGCACGCACAAACCTCCGATTTGATCAAAAGGAGGATTGCAGCTGTTGAAAGGGAAGTGTTAAACGATGATGCGTAAAGCCCTACTGGTCCTTCTAGGGAATCAACTGTTTCCTATTGAAGAGATAAAGAAAACTCAAGTAGATATGATTTTTATGTCTGAGGACTACGACTTATGTACTTATGAAAAGCACCACAAGCTCAAAATTCTACTGTTCTTAGTTGCGATGAGGGAGAAACGCGACGAATTAACTGCTAATGATTTTAAACTTGAGTACAAGTCGCTAGAGGAGACCCCTTCCCCCAGATCGTATGAGGAGAAATTAAACGAATGCATCTCAAATAATAATATCACAGAGGTGCAAATGTATGAGATAGAAGATAAAGACTTTGAGAAAAGAATTATCACATTTTTTGATAATCAAAACATATCGATAAAATTCATCAGTTCGCCAATGTTTTTAGTTAAACGTGAGGATTTTTCAGAATTATGTGGAAAGTCATCATCTCCCAAAATGGCTCATTTTTACAAAAATGTTCGAAAGAAGTTGAATATTCTGATTGATGAATGCCAAAAGCCAGTTGGAGGGAAGTGGTCGTTTGACGATGAAAACCGAAAGAAAATCCCCAGAACAGTCACTTTGCCAAGATTATTCAAGGCAAGTGACCAATCAAAACACATCGCTCCAATAAAAAATCTAATTTCAAAAACTTTCTCCACGCATCCTGGTTGTACAGATAATGTTTGGATGCCACTTACTAGGAAAGCTGCGATCGAAAATCTTGATTATTTTCTAAAAATTAAATTTAAAGATTTTGGTACTTATGAAGACGCCATTTTAAAAGAAGATACCTTTTTGTTTCATAGCGGTATTAGCAGCTCATTAAACATCGGCCTAATCACACCATCCGATGTGATAGAAAAGGCCTTAAACTTCGCAAAAACGGAAAATATACCTATTAATTCTTTAGAGGGGTTTATTAGACAAATTATAGGTTGGAGAGAGTTCATCCGCGGTATTTACCAAAACCATAGTGTCAAACAAATTAATGGGAATTACTTCAACTTTTCTAGGGAACTTCAAAGCAGCTGGTATATTGGCACTACAGGAATTGAACCACTAGATGACGCTATAAATTTCTCCGATAAGTTTGGATATACCCATCATATCAATCGGCTAATGGTAATAGCTAATATTATGACATTATGTGAGGTTCATCCAAGAGCGGTCTATAGATGGTTTATGGAGATGTATGTTGATGCTTCAGAATGGGTAATGGTTCCAAATGTTTTTGGAATGGGAACCTTTGCAGATGGGGGTATCTTCTCTACCAAACCATATATCTGTGGTTCCAATTATATATTAAAAATGAGTAATTATAAAAAAGGAGACTGGTGCAACGTGGTTGATGGACTGTACTGGCTATTCATAGATCGAAATATGAACAAGCTTAAAAATAACCCAAGGCTCACATTCATGAAAAAAAACTTAGATAATATGAATGAATCAAGGCGAGAATTAATTTTCGATGCCGCCAGACAATTTATCGCCGCCAATTGCCATTAATGTATAGTCAATAGATAATAGCTTTGCTTAAAATCAGGAATTTAAAGAAGGATATTTTATTGTGTTAATTTTGTAGATAATTACGAATGGTTGTTTAAAAACAATCGACAACTATAGTTGTAAATACAGATTACTTTTGCCTAATCAGATACTCTCACATCGTTTTTAAAGATCCCGGAGTGCCACTTTTTTGTTTGTCCAAATTTAGTTTTCGTGTCCCAGCGACCATTTCTTTTGCCGTTTTTATATCTTCCGCGATATTTCAATTGGCCATCAAAATAGTAACCAACCCAAATCCCTTCTTTGCGGCCATTTTTATAGCCTCCCTTGAAATCTAGCTGGCCGTTTGAATGAAAGTTCAATACATCGCCATCGTATGGCTCGTTGTCGACCTTGCTATAAGCAACACCATTTCGGTAAGTGAGCTTGTCACTAGAAACTGCTTGGGCCAAAACAGAATGATTCAGCGCAAAAAATACTAAGCCAACGGTAAGAATTGTAATTCTAAAAAATGACACTTCCGTTATTATTCCTTTAAAAGGTTGTCTGTTGAACAATAAGATAACCAGAGATAACCAAAAGCTTGGCATCAAAACAAGACAATTCTGCTATCAAACGATTAAAAGTGACGCTTTTCAATATTTAATTACCCAAGAACGTTTGTGACCAGAATGGGAAGGAGATAATAGAACCCCAACGATAGGCATAACCTGAAATCTTAAGGCTATTTGATTTTTGCTCAAAATTTTGGATTTCACGATTTTTTGAATTGGAGTCACACTTTTTTTGGCCCGTATATTGAATATACATCACTGTCGTTGCCATCATTGTCCAGATGTCAGTGAGGTTCCACCCCAGTAGCAAAAGCGTACCCTTATACTGGGTTTATATCAATCGAGTACCCAGCCCCTCTCACAGTTCTAAGTATGTTTCTAGCACCATTTTTGTTAAGTGAGGCTCGCAATCTTTTTATGTGAACGTCGATCGTTCTTTTTTCGACATTTCCGTCCCCACCCCAAACCTCTCTCATCAATTCTTCACGAGAAATGACATGAGTTGGCTGTCTCATCAAAAGAGTAAGGATTTTAAAGCATTTCGGAGTGAGATGAATGGCTACACCCTCTCTTTTCACCCTATATGTAACGGTATTAACCACCACACCTTCATACTCGTATGTTTGATGTTCTGGCGTTTTAAACATTTTAGGTAATAGCGCGTCTATCTTATTTCTGAGATCGTCTGTTGTGAACGGAGAGACTAGACAATCATTAGCTACTCGTTCCTGCGTGACGGCTATTTCACCTTCATCAAAATCTGCTGCGATTAGAATACTCGGAATAGTCGATGTAAATTCGTTCATTTTTAATTCACGAGATAAGATTAACCCCGAAGGTTCATCTGATGTGGAATTTAATATTAATACATCCGGTCTCTGACTATTAACTTTGGCGGAGATAGCGTCTCGCTCTGTCACTATAGCTACCTCGTAGCCCCAACTTTGGATTGTATTCTTAAAAACGTCGGCCGCTCGTTCGGACTTATGCGCTATTAATACTGATGGCACTAACTTACTCCAAGCTTTACTTTTTAGAAAAAAACAACGGAAGTATGGCTCCGATTTGACATTTTTAGACACCAAGAGAATCAAAAGTCTAGTGCATTATATTCACCAATTTCTTTCTATCTCAAATACAATACAGACTTGATTGCTTTTCATTTCGCAAGTTTGATGCCAATAAACCCATCGTTAATTTATAGACCTAGTAATCCCCAAAGAATGCCCAAAACCTTCGCTTTTCAGAGGTTTAAAATAATTTGAAATGCTTCCTAGTTAACTTTAAAGGCATGAATCTTCTTCAAGCTATTTTATTCTGTTTATTATTTAAGCAAAAGTCGACGCAGATAGCCTAAATTTTAATCTGGCTACATTTGGAAATTGTTACTTTCCTTCGCAGTAACAAGGTAACACTTTTCTGCCACTACATAGCTTGTTATACAGCACATAACTTCCTTGCGATTCGGAGAAAGCGTATTACTCATTTCCAACCTATGCTTATATTCTTATCCAGGTTAAACGCTATCATTTAACCAATTTCATTTGCTTATCCTCCGCAAATCGCTATCATTTTTTTATGCAACCAAAAGAATTAAAAATCGATGACATTTATGTTCCGGTCAAACGACGGGCTACCAGGAACCAACAAACAGTCGACGCTTTAGCTGCAGCAATATTGGAAGATGGACAGAGAGTACCAATTCAGGTCCGCCAAGACGGAAAACGTTTAGTTTTAATTGAAGGCCTCCATCGATTAGAGGCATGTCGGGCCCTGGGGGAAGATACTGTTCTCGGAATTATAGTTAGAGCAAGGCTTCATTAAGGGAAGGGTCAGTTGGGGACAACGTGCCCCCTTAAACTGGTACAACCGATACCTTGTTAGGTTCTAACGCACCCAAATAGGCTTGATCACACCCTTCACAATAGAAATACCCGCTAAATCTCGGCGTTGTGTTTCTCCTGAATCTGCTAATAGCTGATCCAATATTACGAAGATACCACGCCAAGTTGTTGTTTCACTGATATTATCAATATACACAATATGATCTTTTGTATATTCAATAATAGAAACAACATCTAAAAATGTTGGCACATCCTCTAAGCCATCACCGTTCATAAACGGCAACATAGTTTCATCGATTCTCAGGAATCTTAGTTGCATAGTCACCATCAACCCCTTTATCGAAATTTTTTTTGTATATTTATTATTTGCTTGCTTCATTCACAGTCAATATTGACATTTTCAAACTGTAAAGTAACCTTATTTCATATGATTATGGGCAACGCTGTGCACTATCCATAAAGGGAGTTATCCTCTGTGTAGTCTTTTCATAATTAGTTTGGAGCAACAACATGACAGAGCCTGATGCCCTTGACAATCCGAATGTCTTCAGTATGAGACAGTGGATTGGCCATTTGGATAAAACGGGCCGATTGTCGAAAACTAAAGCGGGAGTGCCTTTAGATTTTACATTAGCGGCTATATCTAAAAAACTAGATGGTAGACAAGCTACTCTTTTTTCCAAACCTGACGGACACGAAACGTCAGTTATCTCGGGCATCGTATCAAGAAGGGAATGGATTGCCGAAGCTATCGGCGTAAAAGGAGATCAGCTCCTAAAACGCTTTAGAGACGCGGTAAATAATCCCATTCCATGGCAGGAAATTAAAAATGCTCCGGCGCAAGATGTTCAATATATGGAAAATATTGATCTGAACCATCTGCTTCCTATTCCAGTGCATAATGAGCATGATAATGGAAAATATATCACGGCCGGACTCGTTATTGCCCGTAACCCTCAAACTGGCGATCAAAATGTTTCGATAAACCGCTTACAAATAAGTGGCAAGGATAGACTAGGTGTTCTAATTCTTCCGCGCGATCTGCATAAGTTTTTTGATATGGCCGAAAAAACTGGTACGGATTTATCGATCGCTATTGCTATTGGCGTTGACCCAATAACACTTTTAGCAAGTCAAGCAATCGTTCCTACTAACACCGATGAGCTGATGGTCGCTGGCGGTTTAATGAAACAACCACTCAAAGTGGTTAAATGTCTGACAAATGATGTTAGGGTTCCTGCTGACTCAGAAGTAATCATAGAAGGACGATTACTTGCAAATTTGCGTGAGATGGAGGGACCATTTGGAGAATTCCCCCAATATTACGGCCCTGCCGGTGAAAGACAGGTAATACAGATTGATGCCGTTAGCACTCAACAAAATCCAATTTATCATACGATAGTGCCTGCTGCGATGGAGCATCTGCTGCTTGGCGCCATACCACGTGAGGCCTCTCTATTGGCTATACTGCAACGTCAATTTTCCAATGTTAAAGATGTGCATCTGTCTCGAGGCGGTGTTTGCCGGTATCACCTTTTTGTTCAAGTCACCAAAACAGTTGAAGGCGAGCCAAAGAACATCATCATGGGAGCCTTTGCAGGACATCCCGATTTAAAACAGGTTATAGTAGTGGATGATGATGTAAATGTTCATGATGCCACCGCTGTCGAGTGGGCCGTCGCGACACGTTTTCAAGCATCAAAAGATTTGGTGGTTATACCAATGGCGCAAGGCTCGCGACTTGATCCATCTGGAGACAATGGGCTCGTGGATAAAATGGGATTAGACGCCACTAAACCGTTAAAAAGCAAACCTCTGCAATTCACAGTCGTGAACGTGCCCGGAGAAGACGACCCAGATTTACTGAAAAAATGGATCTATGAATGAAATAATAATTAAGCCAAATTATAAAATATTGACTATGGCTACTCTACAGTGCAGCAAAAAATCGGGGCGATTGCCCCGATTTCTCTAATATATAATTTAGAAAATGATTAGATGATTGCTATCAGTCGAGATAAGTAGGCTTCATTGCCTGCGCGTCGCCCCAAAGTTTAAACCCTTTTCGATAAGCAAAATAACTATCTGCAAATTCCTTAAATAGAGGATCCTTTTTTGATTCCTCGGCCACTACTTCATTCCATGCTTTTTCAAATACAGCAAGCTGCTCATCTTTCCATCGATGAATTTTTACGCCATGCTTATTTTTCATAATAGCCATAGCACCGAATTGTTTCGAGTCCGCGTCAACATGGGTATAAAGAACCTGAGTCATTGCTGCGCTACGAATCATTTCTTGGTAGGGTTTTGGCAAGCTCTCAAACTTTGTTTTATTCATCAAGAATTCGGAAACTGAAGACTGCTGATGCCATCCAGGAAAATAGTTATTCTTGGCTATTTGATAAAATCCATATTTTATATCATTAGTCGGCATAGAATACTCTGTAGAGTCAATAACTCCCCGCTCTAGGGCTGGATAAATATCAGCACCTGCTAAAAGCTGAGTGGAAACACCAATTTTCGACATCACCTTAGCTCCGAGACCGAAGAAGCGCATTTTCATACCCTTAAGTTGCTCCAAATCAGTAATCGGCTCCTTAAACCAACCCGATGTTTCCGGGCCATGCGAAAAACAATCTAACGCATAAAGGTCATGTTTGGCATAGACCCGGTCACGGATTGCGTTACCTCCGCCCATCCATTTCCAGGATAAAAATTCACTAATTGCAGGTCCAAAAGGAACTGTTGTCATGAAAGCAAGCCCGGGGTATTTCCCGGCATGATATCCGGGCGTGGTCCAAGCTGAGTCTATAGCCCCTTTGGATGCCGCATCAAACGTTTCCAATGCAGGCACCAATGCACCAGGATCATAAAACTTAATTTTAAACTTGCCTTCTGACATTGTATCTATGCTATCAACAAATCTCACTCCAGATTCGCCAGCATTAGGAACCTGAGTTCCCCAAGCACTCTGCATCTTCCATTTAACTTTTTTTGCAGCCAGCACGTCATTGCTACCGGCAAACAAAACTAAACCAAGCGTGGAGCTAATAGCTATGGTTTTAAGCACATTTTTTGTCTTCATAACAATCCTCCCATTCAGCGCGACGGAGAGGCGCCAGCCGCCAACCGCGACGCTATAAATATAGTAAACCAAAAAGAAACATAAATGTAATAATAAAGAAATATAAATGTAATATTTCTCCTCACGCCCAAAATCTTCATGAAAAAGCGACTTCATAATTGCGGAATGTTGGAAAAATTTCACCAGCTGATCAAATTTTAGAAGTCAGATGCATCTAATACTTCAATGACTTCTAAACCATCTTTCAGGTTCCTAGCTCTCCAACTTTGTTATAAATATGCTAGACTGATTTATAGAAGCTAAATCGAGGAATTTAATCTCTAAATAAAATGGGATGCTTTTGAAGATGGAAAAATCAGAAATACTTATTCTAAACGGCCCAAATTTGAATATGCTTGGAATACGAGAGCCACACATTTACGGTAGCGAAAGCCTAGAGGATATCGAGAGTATGTCGAGGGACCAAGCCAGACTGCATGGTCTTGCAGTTGACTTCAGGCAATCCAATTTTGAGGGCGAATTAGTTACCATAATTCAACAAGCTCGCGATAATGCTTGTGGGATAATTTTAAACCCAGCCGCTTATACGCACACTTCGGTGGCCATATTAGATGCATTGAAATTAACCGAACTTCCAGTTATTGAGTTGCACTTGTCGAATCCACATACAAGAGAAAAATTTCGCCATAAATCATTTGTATCAGAAGTGGCGACTGGTATCATTTGTGGCTTTGGTTCATTTGGTTACATACTAGCAATTGACGCATTAGCACGACTCATTGATTCTGACTGAGAAGGCTTTAATTAGGAGAATAAGTTGCCCAAGGATATTGACGCTGAATTAGTCCGAAAATTGGCGAGTTTACTGGATGAAACAGGATTAGGTGAGCTCGAGTATTCCATTGATAATTGGAAAATTCGCGTCGTTAAACCTACCAGTATTTCAATACCCGCAAGTCAAAACGTTGCCGCAATATCAGAAAACAGGCCCATTAAAAATACTAATGAGTTGCCACCAATCGAAGGACCAGAAGTATTGAAGTCCCCAATGGTAGGGACTGCCTACCTTACTCCAGACCCAGAATCGCCGCCTTTCGTAACCGTCGGATGTGACGTTAATGAAGGAGAAACCGTTTTAATTATCGAAGCTATGAAAGTGATGAACCCAATACCTGCACATAGGAGTGGTAAAGTAAAAGAGATTTTAGTTCAAGGAAGCGATCCAGTGGAATTTGGACAACCCATCATGGTGATAGAATGAGAGTCGTGAGAGCTACTATTTGGGTTAAAAATTATAATGTTTGAAAAGATATTGATCGCAAATAGAGGTGATATAGCGCTAAGAATCCATCGCGCATGCCATGAGATGGGTATAAAAACGGTAGCTGTTCACTCAACAGCAGATGCTAACTCTATGAATGTACGACTGGCAGACGAGAGCGTTTGTATCGGGCCTCCACCATCCAATGAAAGTTATCTAAATATTCCAGCTATTATATCTGCAGCCACAATCACAGGTGCAGACGCAATACACCCGGGGGTTGGTTTTTTATCTGAAAACCCCGATTTTGCAGAGATAGTTGAAGACCATGGGTTCACTTTTATTGGTCCAAAATCTGAACACATTCGCATTATGGGCAACAAAATAGAGGCGAAAAAGGCGGCCTTGAGCCTGGGCATTCCCTGCATACCTGGTTCCGATGGAGCCATCACATCAACAGAAGACGCAATGATAGTTGCAGACAAGATTGGTTTTCCGGTGCTTATAAAAGCATCGGCCGGAGGCGGAGGCCGTGGAATGCAATTAGCGAGAACCCCGCAAGATTTATCCAAAGCCATCAATCTTGCTCAAAGTGAGGCCCAAGCCGCTTTTGGGTCTTCTGCTGTTTATCTCGAGAAGTATTTAGATAACCCCCGCCATATAGAAATTCAAATTGTTGGAGACCAATTCGGCAACGTTATACATTTGGGCGAACGTGATTGCTCACTTCAACGCCGACATCAAAAAATATTGGAGGAGACACCATCCCCAGCATTAAACGAGAAAATGCGGATACTGGCAGGACAGATAGCATCGGATTCAATGAGGAAATTCGGTTATGAAAGTCTCGGTACAATAGAATTTTTATATGAGAATGGAGAGTTTTTCTTCATAGAGATGAACACACGACTTCAAGTAGAGCATCCCATAACGGAAATGGTTACAGGAATTGATCTCGTTAGGAAACAAATCCAAATTAGTGCAGGCTTTCCAATAGATCTTGTCCAAGAGGATATTGTTTTTAACGGTCATTCAATAGAATGTAGAATTAATGCGGAAGACCCAATAAATTTTCGACCATCCCCCGGAAGAGTAATTGACTATCATGCCCCAGGTGGCTTGGGGGTTAGAATTGATTCTGCTTTGTACGCTGGCTACGAAATCCCCCCTCACTACGACAGTCTAGTGGCTAAATTAGTGGTGCACGGCAAAAACCGAAACGAATGTCTTTTGCGTCTAAGTCGAGCGCTGAACGAGTTTGTCATTGGTAACATTGAGACGACAATTCCCCTGCATCAAAAATTGCTCATTTCCCCAGAATTCCTAGATGGAAAATACAATATAAACTGGCTTGAAAAGGAATTCTTAGCTCTTAATTAGCAGTCCCAGTCAAATTTAGCGAAAACGACAAACAGTTGAATGAGATAACACCAGAATTATTATTGCGAGCGTATAGTGTCGGTGTGTTCCCAATGGCGGAGAGCCATACAGCGAAAGAGATATTTTTCGTTGACCCCGACCGGCGCGGTGTCATCCCTATAAATAGCTTCCACGTTTCCAAAAAATTGAAAAGAATAATAAGAAAAAAAGAATTTACTATAACATATGATACGGCGTTCCAATCGGTACTGAATAGATGCGCTCTTACTGATAAGAAGAACCGTCGCGATACATGGATAAACGATAAGATTAAAGAGCTATATATAGCCCTATTGGAGAAGGGTTTCTGTCACAGCGTGGAAGTTTGGTTAGAAAATCGATTAGTTGGCGGTTTATATGGCGTGGCTTTAGGCGCAGCATTTTTCGGTGAAAGTATGTTCAGTGAAGTATCAAATGCCAGTAAGGTGGCGTTAGTTCATTTAGTTGCCAGGCTAAAATCCGACGGATTCATTCTTCTGGACACGCAATTCAATACCGAGCACTTAATGCAGTTTGGGGCAATTGAAATTGATCGGAAAGAATACCAGACGCAACTGCACGCAGCCTTGTCTATGCAAGGTCACTTTAACTCGTCTTTCGAAGGTTTCGATTGGATTGACAAATTCCTACAATCTAACACCCAAACATCATAGACGGGATGCTCTAAGCCGTTCAAACTTGGGCTGGACGCAAACATCCAGCCCTTAAATACTTCAATCATCTTCTCTCCGGATTTCGAGTCATTTATTACCATAAAGGCTACTTTTTCGGGGGGCTCCGTGGGAGGTTTTTTTTTACATGACTTAACCTCTATACTTAACACTCCAAATGAACCGACCTTTCCAACCTCTATTTCAAATGTTGAAACCCTTGCGGTAATCTTGTCCAACCCCTGCAAAACAACGACAGGCATCGCTTGCCATTGGTTAGATTGACGGAGAAAAGATTGCCCTAATGTCGACGGCGCATCAAAACTAACAAATAAAATACTTAGGACCATAAGCGCGAAACGCCGCCGAATTATGTCATTAATCAAAACTATGGGAAACTTAAATGGTCTCATTTAAAATCAGCAAGCTCAATTATCAATTCTGGTCATTTCCTGCGGATGAGAACATAAACTTTCCAAGTAGTTGGGAAATATCCACCGCATCCTGGGAAAATTCCAGTGTATCACCCGACTTCAATTCATCAGGACTTCCACCAGGAATTATCTCCAAAAAATTGCCTCCAAGTAAACCTTCACTGGCAATCACTGCGATGCTATCTGTTGGAAACACACATTCCACGTCGATATCAAATAAAACTTTAGCTTTAAATGTATCATGGTCCAGCGTAACGCTTGCCACCTTTCCAACCGGAACGCCGGCCACTCGAACATCATTTCCAACCTTAAGACCGCCAACTTTATTAAACTCTGCCGCCATTTGATAACTGGATGCGCTCGGTGTATTTGAAGATTTATATATTACTAGCAAAAACGCTGCGGCCGCAGCTAAAACAATTGCGCCCATAGCGGTTTCAATCAAATTTCTTCTCATCGCCACTTTGGTTCCTTAGAATTTTAGCCTTTATACACTAAAACCTAATTTGATACATTTTTAAAACGCTTTTTTACAGCCACCCGTTAATGAAAGAATTTTGTCTTTTAATTTTTGAACTGGCTCCTACAAAGCTCGTACTCAACCTGCCCGGTTATCTTACCACTTCACCATGTTCATAGAATAAGAAGTTTTTAACGATCAGAACGGACAATCACATCAGATTGGCAAAGTCTATATTATCCACTGGGCCAATTGCGAAACTTTAACCAACTTTAGTATAAAGCAATATAATTATCCACAATATCTATTGCTACTATCCAAGGATCAGGGCATGATCGAGAATCTCGGTTGGAGTAGTTACAAACTGACCCTTAAAATTTGAAGCAGTTGGATAAAAAAGTCTGGTTTTAAAGTAAAAACCTACCTCTTAGAAAAAATCCATAATGCATATTAAAGGCAAAAAGAGTTTTAACTTTTAGCATCAAGATAGGTGTGTCAGAAGCTTTTACAACGCCCAAAAAATACAAAATAAATATTTAAAAATTTGAATATTCTACTTGCCTCACAACAACTATATTCTGTATCATAACGAGTGATTGGCACAACATATTGAGAATGCGTTGCGCTTGGAAGAAATTTGCAGGGTTAAGTGGAGCAGAGGCGAATGAAAATTGAACGACGGTTTACAACCAAAGAGGGCGGTCCATATGCAGGGATCGATTTTCATATCGTAACTAGCGAGATCCGCAATCCCAATGGTTCAGTCGTTTTCAAAAATGATACGGTTGAAGTGCCAAAAGACTGGTCTCAAGTAGCATCTGATATTATTGCACAAAAATATTTTCGCAAAGCAGGGGTGCCGTCAGTTAGTCGCCCAGTTAAGGAAGATAATGTGCCGGAATGGCTGTGGAGACGTGAAACAGACGAAAAAGCAACTAAAGCGTTACCAAAAGACCAACGATCTAGAGGAGAAACAAGCGCCAAGGAAGTCTTTCACCGATTAGCGGGAACTTGGACATATTGGGGCTGGAAAGGCGGATATTTCGGAAGCGAAGAAGACGCTCGCTCTTACTATGACGAAATGACCTATATGTTATGTCGTCAAATGGCAGCCCCTAATTCACCACAATGGTTCAATACAGGCCTCCATTGGGCTTATGGGATCGACGGGCCTGCCCAAGGGCACCACTACGTAGACTATCAGACGGGGAAATTAACCCGCTCTAAATCTGCCTACGAACATCCTCAGCCTCATGCCTGCTTCATACAAGGTGTTGATGATGATTTAGTCAACGAGGGTGGCATCATGGACCTTTGGGTCCGGGAAGCGCGACTCTTCAAATACGGATCAGGGACGGGCTCTAACTTTTCAAAATTACGAGGGTCTGGGGAATCATTGTCGGGCGGAGGACAGTCTTCTGGCCTAATGAGTTTTTTAAAAATAGGAGACCGCGCTGCGGGAGCCATTAAATCTGGCGGCACCACTCGTCGCGCCGCGAAAATGGTGACAGTAGATATCGATCACCCAGATATTGGACAATATATTGATTGGAAAGTTGTCGAGGAACAAAAAGTTGCAGCTCTTGTAGCAGGATCTAAGCTCGCCAGCAAACATATGAGTGAGGTAATGAAAGCCTGCTCAGAGTGGGATGGGGCAGACGGAGACGCTCGCTTTGATCCAAAACAAAATAGGACCCTTAAGACGGCTATCATTCAAGCTCGAAAAGCTATGATTCCGGAAAATTATATTCAGCGTGTGATACAATTTGCGCAACAAGGCTTTAATGAAATCGAATTTAAAACCTATGACACAGATTGGGATTCTGAAGCATATCTGACGGTGTCTGGACAGAACTCGAATAACTCAGTTCGGGTAAGTAACGAGTTCTTAGAGGCCGTAGAAAACGGTGGGAAATGGGATCTTGTACAAAGAATAGATGGTAAAGTTTGTGAAACCGTTGAAGCTCGCAGCCTATGGGATAAGATATCCCATGCCGCATGGGCTTGTGCGGATCCTGGCTTACAATACGACACAACGATTAACGAGTGGCATACTTGTCCAGAGGGAGGCAGGATAGATGCCTCAAACCCGTGTTCTGAATATATGTTCTTAGATGATACAGCCTGCAATTTAGCGTCCATGAACCTAATGAAGTTTAGATACGAAAACGGTGATTTTAATATCGATAACTTTGAACACGCCACCCGTTTATGGACAATAACACTAGAAATAGCCGTAATGATGGCCCAGTTTCCATCCAAGGAAATAGCGATCCGGTCCTATGATTACCGCACATTAGGTCTTGGTTACGCGAATATAGGTGGCCTTTTGATGGCAGCTGGATATTCCTACGATAGTAACGAAGGCAGAGAAATCTGTGGCGCAATAACAGCAATAATGACCGGTGTTTCCTATAGTACGTCAGCAGAAATGGCCGGTGAACTAGGCCCATTCAAACGTTATACTGAAAACGCAAAGCATATGCTTCGAGTGATCAGTAACCACCGTAATGCGGCATATGGCGGGGTTTCTAAATATGAAAACTTAACTGTAACTCCCGTGCCATTAAATCCACAAAACTGTCCAAATCCAAAGCTATCCAGAGCCGCTGAGAAAGCCTGGGACCAAGCGTTAGAACTAGGCAAAAAAAATGGTTTTAGAAATGCTCAGGCAACGGTTATTGCTCCAACGGGGACTATTGGCCTAGTGATGGATTGCGACACAACCGGTATCGAGCCTGATTTTGCAATAGTAAAATTTAAAAAATTAGCCGGAGGTGGATACTTTAAAATCATCAATCAAGTTGTACCCGAAGCACTCAAAAACCTTGGTTATACTGAAAGCCAGACAAACGAAATAATTAACTATGCAGTTGGACATGGAACGCTTGTCGGATCCACCGCTATAAATCATGACTCATTGGGATCTAAGGGATTTGGGCCAGATGAAATTAAATTAGTCGAAACAGCAGTAGCTAACGCGTTTGATATAAAATTTGCCTTTAATAAATGGTCACTTGGTGAGGAATTCTGCACGAAGACACTAGGGTTCACAAACGAACAGCTAAACGATGTATCTTTTGATATGCTGGTCGCACTTGGTTTTTCGAAGTCCGATATTGAAGCAACAAATACATTTGTTTGCGGTGCCATGACACTTGAGGGAGCACCCCACATAAAAGAAGCACACCTCTCTGTCTTTGATTGCGCTAATATTTGTGGACGGATTGGGAAACGCTTTCTATCCGCCGAAAGCCATATTCACATGATGGCTGCTGCCCAACCCTTTATTTCCGGTGCAATATCTAAGACTATAAATATGCCAAATAGTGCCACGGTAGACGATTGTGCCAATGCCTATATGTTGTCTTGGAAGTTGGCCATAAAGGCTAACGCACTTTACAGAGATGGGTCAAAGTTAAGTCAACCACTAGCGTCAAGCTTGGTTGACGAAGAAGATCTAGATGAGTTCATGGACGCTCCTGCAACAGTCAAGGCCCCAGTTGTGGCCGAAAGGATCATCGAAAGGGTCGTTGAGAAAGTTGTAGAGGGTCGCCAAAAAGCAAGTAGAGCCAGACTTCCTCATCGCCGTAAAGGGTACACACAAAAAGCAGTCGTCGGAGGACATAAGGTATATTTAAGAACTGGGGAATACGAGGATGGTAGCCTTGGGGAAATATTCATTGATATGCACAAAGAAGGAGCTGCGTTTAGATCTCTTATGAATAGTTTTGCAATCGCTGTTTCAATCGGCCTCCAGTACGGCGTTCCATTAGAGGAATATGTAGACTCTTTTACTTTCACAAGATTTGAACCTTCAGGAATGGTAACAGGTAATGATGCTATTAAAATGGCAACATCCATTTTAGATTACCTTTTCAGAGAAGTAGCTATTTCGTATCTGGACCGCGATGATCTGAGTCACGCAGAAAAAGACGACCTTTTGCCTGATACAATCGGCGATGGTGACACTGAATCTTTGGACGTTGAACAATTTAATAAAATTGCGAGCCGTGGCTACGTGCGAAACAACCTAGTTGTTTTAAACGGTGGGGCTGGCTCAGCAACTGGGACTGATGGGGTAGTTTCGGCAGCAACTATCGCTGATACACAGAACGGGATGACATCTAAACAGGCTGATATAGGCATACAATCAGCAACATCAAATGGTGTCTCCAAAACGGTTGGTGTAAGTGAAACCGTAATGGACGAGGTCGATGAAAAACTTGCCCAGATTAGAGAAGCAAGAATAAAAGGGTATGAGGGTGAAGCCTGTCAGGAATGCGGTAACTTCACACTGGTCCGTAATGGAACCTGCATGAAATGCGATACTTGCGGCAGCACTAGTGGGTGTAGTTAACGGAAATGCGGTAATTTATGGGATGATAATAGCGTAGCCTAGCTCTTTTGTTTAGATGCGGGATCAAACATCTAAAAAATAGGATAAACACAACCGTTCTTACAAGTTGTGAATAAATGGGATTTGTTTACTCGCCCTAGCAATTCAAGCAAAGCTGACTCACTGCATATATAAACGGAAGCGCCATTAAAACAATTACCGAAACGTTGCCCATAAACCTTAACACGCAGACATCACTCCAAGGTTATAGTAAATCCTAGGGGTGTGTCAGCTGGCAACAATTCGAGCAAGTCTAAGTTTTATGAAACAGCAATATATTTATATTGTGTTTCTGAAAATCAGAGATATATGGATGGTACTCAATCCAATTTCACTTTTGCTTTTTTTATGGGCAACCCCGGCACATCAACCCTTACTCTATATATGGACCCACAATTCTCACTAGGCCCTCCACGACTACCAGTAACAACATATAAATCGCACAAGTCTTCTCCACCGAAACAAACCGAGGTAACCATCGGTAATGGAACAGGTATGCTCTGTCTTAGTTTTCCATCTTGCTCGAAAACATCAACTCTCGAACCATAAGCCATTGCAATCCAAATAGATCCATCTGCAGCAATAGCCAAACCATCGGCATGCCCATCTTTTGTATATACAAAAGGTTGCCACGGGCCAAGTTTTCCATCGTCAAATACATCATAGACACGGACAACACCACCTCGGGCATCAGAGTGGAATAATCTTTTATTGTCTGGTGAAAAGCCTAAGCCGTTCGTCAACATCACGCCATCGGACAAAGTATGGATACTTCCATCTAGGTCTATCATATGCAAATGCCCTGGCTTTGGATCACCCCCGTCAAATACTACAAAACCGAGTGAACCAGCATAGATCCGTCCCATGTTATCGGTAGTAAAATCATTGAACCCAACGGCCTCTTTGGTTACGTCAACATCTAAAAGAATACTTGAACTATTACCCTCAAAGCTTTTGTATGAGAGGTTGCGCCCACCAACAACTATTCCGTTTTTTTCATGGAGTACTATGCCTCCTATACCCTTGCGATGTTCTAATATCACCTCTATTTCGTTTTCTGATCCAAGTAAATAAACTCCCCCGTTAATCACATCACTGAATAGAAGCCCATGTGCATCCCACCAAGTTGGACCTTCGATTAGGCCATAACCAGTTGTTAGCAGTTCCATTTTAAATTCCTCTTTAAAAATATTCAGTAAAAACGTGGGCCTATTTAATAATTTTCGATACTTGTTCGTATTTATGTGCTGTCATATTAAATAAGCTTAGGCTGTTGGTATAGGGGAAATTAATAATGGATTATGTTCGGGACGCTTGGTATGTGGCGAGCTGGAGCCACGAAATCAAAGATCGATTAATTCGAATAACCATAATGGGCGAGAACATAGTATTATTTCGTTCCAGTGGTGGAATAATAAGTGCCCTTGAAGATAGATGTCCTCATAAATCCTTGCCACTATCTCGTGGTAGAATAATAGATAATGCTATTCAATGTGGATACCATGGTATGACATTTGGATCAGATGGGAAGTGTATTCGTATTCCGGGTCAGGATAATATTCCAGAAACAGCTTTTGTTAAAACCTATCTGATAGTTGAGGAATATAATATCGTTTGGATATGGATGGGCGATAAAGAAAAAGCAGACACCAACAACATCTTCAAAATTCCACAATTTGATGATCCTGCATGGAAAGCCCATCAAGGTGATGCGTTATATTTTAAATCCAACTATTTAAATGTTGCTGAGAATTTGGTTGATCCTGCACACGTCAGCTTTGTTCATCCAACTACCCTAGGTAATCCCGAAGGCGAGAATGTAAAAGTAGAAGTAGATACTTCTGGAGATATTATTACTGCGTGGCGTTGGATTAGAAATGC
>Ga0315331_10000472_pt1 | contig 27755 bp, 26 predicted proteins | sample M160m34915metaG_FD_203456 | JGI IMG/M metagenome (GOLD analysis project Ga0315331, IMG submission 203456) | Ammonia-oxidizing marine archaeal communities from Monterey Bay, California, United States - M1 60m 34915 | ecosystem: Environmental > Aquatic > Marine > Intertidal zone | place: USA...
TGAGAATACGCCGATCGATTACTTGGACTTTGCCAGCCCCGAATCAGGCCTTGGCTCTAAGGTCGGTATGGATGCCACCAACAAATGGCCACCTGAAACCAAGCGCGAATGGGGCGTTCAGATCGCTATGGACCCGGAAATAGTAGAACAAGTGACAGATCGTTGGTCGACACTGGGCCTGCCGGGGTCCGGTAAGTCGATTTGGCGGAAAGACTGACCGGCGTTAGATTCTTGGTTAGACTAATGTCGAATCCTAAAGTGGGGCGCGCCATGGACTTAGCGAAACTTACGGAACGGCAAGTATTGCCATGGGGTGGGGCGGTTTCCGAGCTCTATTGCGCGCTCACGCTCAATTTATTTGTTGGCCCATTATCAAACATCGTCGCCGCCAAATCGGGTGTGCGCGTGGTGCGGGCAAAGTACACAATTGAGCTACCGCCAAAGTCTGATGTTCTGATGCCAAGTGGCCCGCCCATCACAAAAGCTGCAGTCTGTCAAAGTCTGATGGATGGCTTATTGGTTGATGGCGGCGATGAGTTTGAGATAGGTAAGGCCGATTTAGCGGGTACAAGCTTACCATTGCTGAACCAGATTGGGGCAGGGCTATTACGCTGCATGGGTTCCACCATTCGCATCATCGGCCACACGGATAATGTCGGCGATGAGCAGGCGAATATTCGTTTGAGCGAGGCTAACCCACAAGCCGTTGTTCGTTATCTTGCCGGTAAAGATGTTGCTGCGGACCAAATTCATGCAGTCGGGTTGGGTGCGGAAGCACCCGTCGGCAGTAACGATGCAGACGCTAGGCGATCTCAAAACCGCCGTATCGAATTCCGCGTCTGCCAATAGGCGGTATCCTAGATGCTTTATCTGACCATACAAATTCTGGCGTTGTTATTGCTGGCGCTCATTATCGGTGCTGCTATCGATTGGCTTCTTAGAGGCGTTCAAGACAGAGCTGCGCAAGAAGCGCAGGCGAGTGCGGATGCTGCCCATATGGCAGACCTTCGTCGAGACCGCGTTGCAGCCGAAGCTGCGATGGCTGAGATGAAGGCCTTTCAACCTGCAGCGGATGACGGGAAGCTCGTGGAGCTTCAAAGCGCGCTGGACGAATGCCGCGCGAGTTCCAAATCATTGACTGCTAAACGAGATGCGGCAAAGGCGGCGCTTGCTGCTAAAGAAAGTGCAGCTCCTGCAGTAACAGCTGTTCCGGCTTCTCCCACGGCAGATGCTTCAACGTCGGCTGCTTCAAAGGCTATGCCTGTAGGTGCTGTCTCTGCAGCAGCACCACCGGATGATCTGAAGCAGATATCTTGGATTGGTCCAAAGCTCGAAGGCCTGTTGAATGAGGCGGGTATTTTGCGGTTTAAGCAGATTGCCCATCTAACACCGGGCCAAATTGCGGAGGTGAATGATATTTGGAATTTTAAAGGCCGTATTGAGCGAGACAACTGGATCGGTCAGGAAAATCGTTTCGCATCCGGCAAGACGTCCTAACAGCAAGAAAAGTGGCATACGTGATATGACTATGACCTACGAAGACATCCTGTACAGTGAAGATGGCGGTACAGCGACCATCCAAATCAACCGCCCCGACGTCTATAACGCTTTCCGACCGCGCACGGTTGTAGAACTGATTGATGCGCTGATGGAATCAGGCTGGAACCCGGATATTGGTTCAATCGTCCTCACCGGCACTGGTAATAAAGCGTTCTGTACAGGCGGCGACCAGTCAGACAAATCTGGCTCATACGGCCATGGAGAGACGCGTGGCAGCGTTGGTATGCCAATGGAAGAACTGCATACAGCAATACGTGATGTGCCGAAGCCTGTTGTGGCAAAAGTGCGGGGCTACGCTATTGGCGGCGGTAATGTGCTCGCGACGATTTGTGACATGACAATTGCAGGAGAGTCCGCAATCTTCGGTCAAGTCGGGCCCAAAATGGGATCAGTCGATCCTGGCTATGGCACGGCTTACCTCTCCCGCATTGTGGGGGAGAAGAAGGCACGCGAGATTTGGTACATGTGCAAGCGCTATTCAGCCCGTGAGGCGGAAGCCATTGGGCTTGTGAACGTGGTTGTTCCAGATGATCAGCTTGATGCAGAGGTTAATGCTTGGTGCTCTGAACTGAACCAGCGAAGCCCTACAGCCATCGCTATCGCCAAGCGGTCTTTCAATGCTGATACAGATTCCATCCGCGGGATTGGCGGGCTCGGCTTCCAAGCGCTTCGACTTTATTACAATACGGCAGAATCAAAAGAAGGCGGCAATGCCTTCCGCGAAAAGCGCAGCCCGGACTTCCGCAAGTTCTGCGAATAGACGAGGCCACTTCGCTGGAGGGTGCGGCTTTTATGAGAGCCAGCGCTTACGGCGACGGTACTGTTTGACGTCGCGGTAGGACTTCCGTTCACCGCCTTCGCTCATGCCCAGATAAAATTCCTGGACGTCTGAATTGGTTCGGAGGGATTCTGCTTCGCCTTCCATCACAATGGAGCCGTTTTCCATTACATAACCGTAGTCAGCATATTCCAGCGCTAGTGATGCATTCTGCTCGACCAACAGGATGGTTACCCCTTCTTCTGCATTCAAGCGGCGGATAATGCCGAAGATTTCTTCAACGATCATGGGTGCCAGGCCCAGGGACGGCTCATCAAGCAGTACCATTTTAGGGTTAGACATGAGCGCGCGGCCAATTGCCAGCATCTGCTGTTCACCACCGGAATAATAGCCAGACCGGATATGTCGGCGTTCTTTCAGGCGTGGGAAGTAGGTGTAGACCAATTCCTTCCGTGTATTCATTTCAGCAGTGGATGGTTCGATATGACCACCAGCGATCAAGTTCTCGTCACCGGTTAGGTTTACAAACACCCGCCGGCCTTCAAAAACCTGGACGAGACCATTCTTGACGATCTCAAATCCTGCCATTTGGTCGATACGTGTTCCTCCAAATTCAATTGTGCCTCGCGTAATTTCACCGCGTTCTGGTCGCAGCATCCCGGATATCGCTTTTAGCGTTGTGGTTTTTCCAGCGCCATTGGCACCCAGCACAGTCGTAACTTTGCCTTCCTTCGCGTCCAGCGAAACGCCTTTCAGCACGAGGACGACGTTATTGTACATCACCTCGATATTGTTGATCTGGAGCATGTCCTGGTTCCACGCGTTCTGAGGAAGGGATAGGAACGGGCGGGCTGCAAGCCCAAAGACCTGCAGCCCAGCCCATTAGTCTTGCAAAGCCCACTTATTTCGTGTGGGCTATTTCAGCTTCAAGCAACTCACGAACTTCTGCGCGATAAGCCCGGTACCAGTCAGTGTTGGCCTTATAGCCATCTTTGGTTGCCTGGAAGATACGAACCCAGCCGCCGCCTTCATGGTCTTTACGGGTGATCTGCAGCGGCGGCAGCAGGCCACCGAGCGTATAGTCTTTGATCTCGTAGAAACCGTCGCGAACGTCTGTTCCTGTAATGTCAGCACTACCTTTGGCTTTCACAGCGTTTTCGATAGCAGCCAGATGGACAGCCGCTTGAAATACGCCGCGATTATAGTATGCGGTGTACTGCATTGCGTCGGGCTTATCCTTGCCCTGTGCTTTGTACATGTCGCGGATTTCCTGAAGCACAGGATAGTCCGAACCCACGCCAGCGAAATGCATGGTGTTGTAGCCTTCAGCAGCCTCCCAGCCACCAGAAGCGATTATGTCACCTTCAGACCCAGCCCAAACGAAGCCAACGACCTTGTTCAGCGGATAGCCAGCGCGCTTGAACTCTTTCAAGGACACGGATGGCGCACGACCGAACAGATGACTGATCACGAAGTCAGCTCGGAAACGACGGGTGATGTCAAGAATCTGCGGACCCATCTCAACGCCAGGAGGCGGCACAGCGAATGTGCGGAAGGTGAAGCCTTCTTTCGGCGCCAGCTTTTCAAGGATAGGAATGCCTTCGCGGCCAGCAGGATTGTCGTAGAAGATATACGCGATCTTCTTGCCCTTCAGGCTACCGCCAAGTTGGTTTTTGGCAAACTGAACCGCAGCTGCAGATTGGGAGTAGTAGCTCGCCGCAATCGGGAACATATACGGATAGCGTTCGCCGTTGCCAGCTAACGCCGTTCCAAAACCGGCAGAGGTGCCGGGAATTTTGTCTTCCGCCATCTTTTGAACCAGCGCGAAGACCATCGGCGTACCGTATGGCGACACAAGAACGGCATTTTGTGTTTTGAACTTCTGATAGGCTTCAACTGCCGGCGGCACTTTGTATTCGTGGTCAATTTCGTTTACGACGACCTTGTTGCCCATTATGCCGCCCTTGCTGTTCACAAGGTTCACATAATCATGATAGCCGGGGCAAAGCGCCGTGCCGGTGACAGAGGTTGGGCCGGTCCGGTCACACATAAAGCCGATGACGAGGTCTTTCGCACTCGCCGGTGACGCCAAGGCGCTTGCAGCTATCGCTGCCGCACCAAGCGTTGTCCATATTCTCATTATTATTTCCTCCCGTTGTTAAGTCCTCTACCGGCGCTTTTTCGCTAGTAGGAGAACGGCCAGACCCGGAAGTAATTCCGGATGTTGATCCACAAGCGGTTGAGGCCTTCTGGCTCCATGATCAGGAAGATAATGATCAGTGAGCCGAACACGATCAGCCGCATCTGCGATATAATTGAGGCGAGGGCTTCGGGCTCCAGAAAGAGCGATCCGATATTCTCCATGAATAGCCGGATGCCGATGGGGAGCAGGGTGATAAAAAAAGCGCCCAGAATCGAGCCTAGGATTGATCCCAGACCTCCAATAATGATCATCGCCAGATAGTCGATCGATACGACCAGCGTGAACTGCTCGTAGGAGGCGATGCCGAGATAGTAAGTATACAGAACGCCAGTGACGCCTGCATAAAATGAAGAGATACCGAAGGCATACAGCTTGTACTTGAACACGCTAATGCCGATAATTTCCGCCGCGATGTCCTGATCCCGAATGGCAATAAAGGCACGCCCGATCCGGCTGCGAATTAGGTTCTGCGTGCAAACAATGGCGATTGCCGCGATGGTCACAAGGAATAGATAAAGCTCAACCGCTTGATCCAGTTTCCATCCCAGGATGGTCGGCCGATCAATCTCAATAGACGCTTGCACGCCGCCGGAGATTGACGGCGAATGGTTGATAATCCACTCGATGATGAACTGTGCGGCAAGGGTAGCAATGGCGAGATAAATTCCCTTGATGCGCAGGCTTGGTATGCCGACGATCAACCCAATCGCGGCTGCCATAATGCCGCCAGCGGGCAATGTCATCAGGAATGGCAAATCAAGTTTGGTGACAAGGTTAGCAGCGGTATACGCCCCGACGGACATGAACGCAGCATGGCCAATGGACAACTGGCCCGCATAGCCAACCAGGATATTCAGCCCAAGGGCACCAACGACAGCGATGGCTACCAAGCTCAACAATGTCAGCTGGTATTCGCTCATTAAAAGCGGTGCAGCGACAAAGAACAGCAGCACCATAAGGCCGACTGCAAACCGTGAGATCGGCAGGGCATAGACCGTCATATCCCGTTTGTAGTCAGTCTTATACTCGCCTGATTCCCGGTAAAACATCAGCCTAAATCCTCTCGATCAATTTGCGGCCGAATAGTCCATAAGGTCTTATCATTAACATGACGATCATCAGCACGTAGGGTGCGAAATCCTTCGTGCCGCCACCGACATAGGGATCAATAAATCCGGAAGCCAGTGCCTCTACCAGTCCAATAATGATACCGCCAACGATAACGCCGATGATCGAGTCAAGGCCGCCCAAAATCACAACTGGGAACACTTTTAAGCCGACAAGGGCGAGTTGCGTATCAACACCACTCATGCTGCCCCAGAGAACGCCGCCTAGCATGGCCACAACACCTGCCATTACCCAAGCCAAAGCAAAATACTTTTCAACGTTGATGCCCATTGCGGAAGACACCTGATGACTGTCCGCAACAGCGCGCATGGCCACGCCTTTGCGCGTTTTTAGGAAGAACCAGCCAAACCCAAGTAGGAACAGGATGCTGACACCGGCACCAACAAGCTGAATGGGTGAGAAGAAGAACGGGCCGAAAATCACTGGAGCATCCGGGATCGGGAGGGCCAGGCCGCGAGGGGCAGAGCCAAATACCATTGGCCCAAAGCCACGCAATATCGCTGCCAGACCAATGGTTGCCATGATGATGGAAACAATGGGACGGCCAATAAGTGGCCTTAAAACAACCCGTTCTAGGCCAATATTAAATAGGATCATGAAAACCAACCCTGCGAACAAGGCCAACCAAAGCGGGAAGCCGTAGGCATCGCTTGCGAGGGCAGCGATCACAATACCCGCGATCATAACGAACTCGCCTTGAGCGAAATTGATCGCGTCGGTCGCCTTGTAGATCAGCACAAACCCGAGTGCGACCAGCGAGTACATCAGCCCATTGGCGACGCCTTGACCGGCGAGCTCAATGGCAAAGGGTAAATCACCCATCCTATCTCTCCCTAAGCCGCATCTTGGATGGAAAGGCGCATCTCGACATGGCTTTTCCGTCCATCTTCAAATGTCACTTCTGCTCGTAGGTCGACCGCATCTTGGCCGCCATAGAAGGCGTCAATCACGCCTGCATAGTGTTTTGCGATAAAGTCTCGGCGCAGTTTTCGTGTTCGGGTGATTTCCGCGTCATCTGCGTCGAAATCTTTACCCAGGAGCAGAAATCGCTTGATTTGTAGAGCGTCTGGCAAAGTCCGATTAATCCGGGTGACTTCATCACTGATGAGCTGGCGTACTTCTTCCTTCTGCGCCAAATCGAGGTAATTCGTGTATGGCAAAGCTTTGCGTTCAGCCCATTTACCAACGGTATTAAAATCAATTGCAATCATTGCACAAACATGGGGACGTTCATGCCCAAATGAGATCGCTTCGCTGATATATGCGCTGTATTTCAGTTTGTTTTCAACGAACTGTGGCGCAAACGCAGATCCATCCATGAGCTTGCCGACATCCTTCGCGCGATCAATGATCGTCAACTCACCATCAGCCGTAAGCACACCAGCATCGCCAGTTTTGTACCATTCGCCGTCGACAAAGGCGTCTTTCGTCGCCTCATCATTCTTGTAGTACCCCTTGAAGACGCCATCGCTTTTCACAAGTACTTCACCATTTTCAGCGATGCGGACTTCGATGCCCTCGCAAGCTTTGCCAACGGTGTCCGGATTGGCATTGGTATTGGATTGTATGGAGCCTAAACCGCTGATTTCCGTGGACCCATAAACCTGCTTCAGGTTGATCCCGAAGGCGCGGAAAAAGCGGAATGTATCTGGCCCTAGCGGTGCGCCGCCTGTGAGCGCCCAACGCGAACGGCGCAGGCCGAATTGATCCCGAACCGGGGCATATACAAGGTATTCGCCAAGGAACTGCATGAATTTATCGCCGCCAGATAGACTTTCGCCTTCCTCTTCCTTGCGCCGATATTCAATCGCTGCATCCCTGAATTTATTGAACACAGCCCGTTTGATACCAGAAAGGTCTTCAGCCTTAACCTGAATATCGGAAAGGATACTTTCCCAAACGCGGGGTGCCGCGATCATGCCAGTTGGGCCTAATTCACGTAGATCTCGCTGCAGTGTCTCCGGGCTTTCGGGACAGTTTGTCGAAGCCCCTGTCAGGATGCTGGTGACAACGCTGTATGTTGCGTCCCCAACCCATGCCATCGGCAGGTAGGAGATAAAATCATCCGTCTCGCGAACGTCTTCGATGGCTGTGAACGCACGCCCAACGCACAGCATATTACCGTGGGAAAGCATCACGCCTTTGGGCCGACCGGTCGTGCCGGATGTGTAACACATATATGCGATGGTATCGACGGTGATCGCCCGAACATCGCTCTCATAGGATGCGCTATCAGCGGATTTACCCATCTCCTGAATGCTATCGAAGGATTTCAAAAGCGCGTCTTCGTATTCGCCAAGCCCACGTCCATCGTCGTAGATGATGCCTTTCAAGTTAGGGAGCTCATCTATGATGGAGAGGATTTTATCGACCTGTTCTTGGTCTTCCGCGACGACAAATGACGTATCCGCATCAGCTAAAACATAGGCTAGCTCTGAGGCGATTGAATCTTGGAATACAGGCACTGCAGCGCCGCCCAATGCCTGCGCTGCGATCTGTGCCCAATATAGGCGAGGGCGGTTGTCGCCGATTACGCTCAGTTTATCACCAAGCCCAAAACCCAGTGACTTTAGGCCGAGAGCAAACTGGCGCACCTCTGCCTCATACTCGGCCCAGGTGTAGGTCTGCCAGATGCCGTGATACTTCTCACGCATAGCTGGCTTGTCGCTGCGGTTCTTGGCGTTGTCTAGAACAGCGGCCGGTATGGATTGCGCATCAGACATGGATTGTGCGGGCTCCCTAGTCTTGAAGATGCGAAGCGCCGAGATAGGCGCGAATAACAGAGGGGTCAGCTTTGACGACCTTAGGTGTGCCGTCAGCGATTTTCTCACCCTGGTCCAGCACGACGATGTGATCCGAGATGTCCATGACAACGCCCATGTCATGTTCGATCAACACAATAGTTGTGCCGAATTCAGCGTTTACGTCGAGGACATAGCGAACCATGTCCTCTTTCTCCTCCTGATTCATGCCCGCCATGGGCTCGTCTAGGAGGAGGAGGGTGGGGTCGAGCGCTAAGGCCCGGCCAAGCTCCACGCGCTTCTGCAAGCCGTACGCAAGTTCGCCGGTTGTCATACGCCGAAGGTCAGTGATGCGAAGGAAGTCGATAATCTCCTCCGCACGTTTGCGGTGCTCGACCTCTTCCTTCTGCGCGGCACCCCAATATAGAATTGAGCTTAGAATGCCGGACTTCATTCGGACATGGCGCCCAAGCATCAGATTATCGAGGACGGTCAGGCCGTGGAAAAGTGCGATGTTTTGAAAAGTGCGGGCGATCCCTTGCTTGGCGATCTGACTGGGGCGTTTGCCGATAAGCTCCGTCCCATCAAATGTAATTGAGCCTTGGTCGGCCTTGTAGAAGCCACTGATCATATTTACGAGGGAGGTCTTTCCAGCACCATTTGGGCCGATAATCGAGAAGATCGATCCGCGCTCTACATCAAGGCTGACCGCCCTGACGGCTTGCACGCCGCCAAAACTTTTGGCCACGCTACGCACGCTCAGGATCGCATCAGATCCGCCGTCGCCATTGCTCACGTCGAGCATCAAGCGTCCTCCCTGTAATTTTTTAGCCAGCGTCTAGCGCGCTGTTGTGCTTGAAAGAAATGTTAGGACGATCTGTCGCAATCGCGCAAGCGACTTTATTAACGAAATATAAATCTATAATTAACCCAAATTAGACAGCAGCTTAACTATCCATCTTGTGCTTTCACTGAATAATTTCGGCGTATAATATGTACCTGCAGCCCTCTTTGATGCTTCGGACCTTGTCGGATAAGGGAATACGGATTGAGCGATACTGCCGATCTTAGATTTTTGACTGATTATCATTGCCCAAGCGCCAATCATTTCTCCCGCACCTTGGCCAACAATGGATGCGCCAAGAATACGGCCATTTTTTGCTGTCATTATTTTCATTAAGCCATCTGTGCGCCGCTCTAATTGTGCGCGATCATTCTCCGTGAAATCCCAATGGAGGACGCGGATAGTATCTCCGTATTGCGCACGAGCTTGGCTTTCGGTTAGCCCAACCTGCGCCAATTCTGGGTCGCAATAGGTGACCCAAGGAATAGCATCATGCTTGGCGCTGGCGGGAAGCCGGAAAAGAACGTTCTGGATGATAATGCCCGCATGATATCCGGCAACGTGGGTAAACTGTAGCTTGCCTGCCGCATCGCCAGCCGCATATACGCGTCGGTTGGACGTACTCCGTAGTCGCTTATTGACAACGATGCCCCGCCGATTGCGCTCAACGCCGCCTGCTTCAAGGTCCAGCCTATCCAGATTTGGCGCCCGGCCAGCCGCGACCAATAGATGACTACCGGTTACCTGCTCACCGCCGTTAAAGATGACGATATAATCTTCGCCGCGCATGGCGATGGCCTCGACCGTTGCCTCTTCCTTTATCTCGATGCCTTCAGACCGGAGTTGGCTCATGACGACAGCCACGTGGTCCGGGTCGTCGTGGGTGAGTGCTTTAGACCCTTCCAGCACAACAACGTCAGCACCAAGCCGGCGGTGCGCTTGCGCCATCTCGATCCCAATCGGCCCGCCACCGATGATGATGAGCTTCGAGGGCAGAACCTCATTGTGAAATATGGTTTCATTTGTGTGGTAGGGCACGTCGGCCAAGCCCGGAATGGGCGGCGCTACTGGCCCTGACCCGGTTGCGATGACAATGCGGCGCGGGCGGATTACATGATTGCCGGCAACTACCGTGTTTTTGTCTTTGAAGCGCGCTTCTTCCCGGACGACATGAATGCCAAGTCGTTCAAACCGTTCCTGGCTATCTAACGGCGCAATCCTCGCGATAACCCCGTGTACATGAGCCATGACGGCTTTAAAATCAACTTCTGGCTCAACCCCCGCAATGCCAAACTTTGAGCCATTGCGGAGCGTATCGGCCTGTTTTCCAGCTGCTAGCAACGCTTTCGATGGAATGCAGCCGTAATTCAGGCAATCGCCACCCATTTCACCACGTTCGATAAGAACAACAGTGGCACCCATCTGAACGGCACCAGCTGCAATCGAAAGACCGGCAGAACCGGCCCCGATGATGCAGAGATCGGGAGTGAGATCAGAACTCAACATGATGATCAGCCTTTCATGCAGATGCTGAACAACATGGCGGTTCTGTGGCTAAATGCCAGTCGCACTCACGCGAACGGTTGCTTACATGACGAGTTCGATGAGATATGGGCCGTCGCTTGCAAGGCCGTGGTTAAGGGCGCGGATTAACTCATCACAGTCCAATGCTCGGCTTGATTCGACGCCAAGGCTTCTTGCCATGCTGGTCCAATCGATGGTCGGACGATCAAGGGCCAACATATCGACGGCGCGAGGGCCAGGGTTCTGCACACCAACGTTTGTGAGCTCGCCCTGCAGGATTCTATATGCTCGATTTGCGAACACGATAATTGTTACATCCAAGTTCTCGCGCGCCATCGTCCAGAGCGATTGCATGGTATACATACCGCTACCATCGCCCTCTAGCGTTACTACTTTACGGTCTGGTGCTGCAACAGCGGCGCCGACGGATACGGGCATGGCGTAGCCGATAGAGCCACCCATGCCATTCAGCCAGCAGTGAGCCGAAGCACCTGCTGTCAGCGGGAAGAATCCACGCCCTGAGGTGACTGATTCGTCGACTACAATTGCGTTCTCTGGCAAAAGCGCGCCAAGGACAGCCGCAATCTTATCCAACGTGATTTTACCGCGAGGAGCTTCTGGGCGTGCCAAATCAGCCATATGGGCGGGAGCTTCATTCAGGCAACCAAGTTCAGCGGCCAGCGCTTCGAGGGCACCTTCGAGGTCCATATCCACTGTCGCCAGTTTCGTGATCTGGCAACCTTCAGGCGTAAGAACGCTGGGCTTGTTTGGGTAAGCAAAGAAAGCGACCGGCTGCTTGGCTCCGCAAAGCACCATATGTGTAACGTCCCTCAGAACGCTAAGCGCCATCTCAACTACGTACGGCACGCGTTCAATCTTCACACGGCCCGCACCACGTTGCAGGCGGGCGTTCTGGCCTTCAGAGAGCAAGCGACAGCCTGTTTTTGCTGATATTTGGCCCGCCAGATTTAGGGCGGATTCACGAAGAGCGACATTGCCCAGCATCAACATCCCGCCAGAGCCAGCTGCAGTCAGTGCCTTGGCAGCAGCAACAACTGCGTCCTTATCTGCCGAGACTCGCTGGGCAGGTGGGTTTGCTGTCACGGGCGCACCGCCGTCATTCCAAGCGGTATCTGCTGGCAGGATAAGGGTCGCAATCTGGCCAGCACCCGTCTGGGCTGCCTCAACCGCCAGTGCGCCGTCAGCGGCAATGCCTTCAGCCTTTGGCGAGGACTTTACCCAATTAGACATAGGCGCTGCGACGGCCTCAATATCAGATGTCAGCGGTGCATCGTGTTCCAGATGATAAGTGGCGTGATCGCCGACCACATTGACGATGCCGGAATGCGCTTTCTTTGCGTTATGCAGGTTCGCCAAGCCGTTCGCGAGACCAGGCCCCAAATGAAGGAGTGTAGAGGCGGGCCTATCAGAGAGGCGATAGTATCCGTCTGCGGCCCCGGTGACGACGCCCTCAAACAATCCCAGCACGCAGCGCATGCCTGGAACGCTATCCAGTGCCGCTACGAAATGCATTTCAGATGTGCCGGGGTTCGTGAAGCATACATTCACTTCACTCGCGACGAGGCTGCGTACAAGGCTTTCAGCGCCATTCATGGGGGCGGTCATAGTGCGATCCTTTGAGACGGTCTGGCTTGATGTATTTTGGTTCGGTCATAGCTTGACGTTGGAAGCGCAAGCCCCGCAAGGTTAGTCTATCTTCTATTAAGAAACCAATCGGTGATACTCATGGATGGCATGACCTCAAAATGGGCGTTTGATACGCCGCCTGAACATCGTGCAGCGTTGCTTGGGAACTTGATTGATTCCAACAAGGATGTAGTCGAATCTGACCGACGATTGCCGCCACATTTGCTAGATGCGCTGCATGATGCTGGCCTGTTTCGGATGCTGTTGCCCAAGCCATATGGCGGCGAAGAGGCGACGCCAGCTCAGTTCTTCGCTGCGATCGAAGCCGCTGCCCGCCACGACGCAAGCGTTGCGTGGTGCCTTTGCCAAGCCAACGGGTGTGCGATGACTGCTGCATATCTGGCAGCGGATGTCGCAAATGAGATATGGGGTAATGATCCCCGCGCAGTCCTGGCCTGGGGGCCAGGGAAGGCTGAAGCAGTTCAAATAAACGACGGTTTTGCTGTGTCCGGCAATTTGATGTTCGCGAGTGGTGGCCGACATGCGACATGGCTTGGTGCCCATACGCCAGTCAAAACTGCTAAGGGTGAAACTGTTCTGAACAGCGCTGGGAAGCCGGAGTTACGGACGTTTCTAATGCCAGCTGCTGACATTGAGATGGAAGACGTTTGGAATGTGATTGGCCTACGCGGTACGGCCAGCGATGGCTATAAGCTGGAGAATAAGTTCGTTTCTACGGCCTACACAACCGTCCGGGATGACCCCAGGGTCCGCACATATTCTGCACCGCTTTATCATTATCCAGCGATGACAATGTATGCGACTGGGTTTGCCGGTGTGGCGCTGGGCATTGCACAGGGCTTTCTAGGAGATTTTCTGCAGTTTGCGCAGGGAAAAGTGCCGCGCATGGCTAACTCCACGGTTGCCAGCAGTCCTGTGGCGCAGGCTGAGACTGCGACTGCATCTGCCAGAATTATGGCAAGCCGGGCGCTCTTGATGCAAGAGACAGAACAAGTCTGGGCGGAAACTTTAGCGAGCGGAGGCCTTAGCCCGGTAGGACGGGCACGTATCCGTCTAGCCTCAACCTTCGCAATTCATGAGGCTAAGGGGGCAGTTAATGCGCTGTATGATTTGGCGGGTGCTGACGCGATTTTTGCGTCTGGACCATTCGAGCGGCGTTTCCGGGATATCCACACGGTGACGCAGCAGCTCCAGGGTCGAAAGACGCACATGCAAAGCGTCGGCGCATGGTTGATGGGGCACGAGCCTGACCTCAACGTCATGTAGAAGATACAGAAAAGGCCGACAGTCCGATGACTAATCGCCCTAAATCTATCTCGAAATATTTACCTTCAGCAAGCCGCGCTTTTGAGGCATCTTAGTAAGGAAAGCGTTCGGCTATTCAAAGATTGCCAATCCTCTCCCAACACACTGCCGGTAGCCTAGGCATTCGGGTTGAACTGCCAGTAGAACTAGCAAAGAGAAATGCCTGGACTCTTATTCATATATGAGACGAAAGTACCCTGCCGATTTGCGTTATTGGTGCCGCGACGATAATTGTCGCCGAACTAACCAGCACACACAGCGTTTGAGATTGCTATTCGGCCGAAATGCACATCTTAAATCTAATTCATATTAAGTAGATATACAGCTTTCTTGTAGTGAGAAATCATTTTAATCTCTGGTCCGTAGACATGCGGGTTCAGGACCAGTTTGTGGGCTGGGATCACCTCGTTATTGATGGGGCGGCGGCTAGCTTCGATGAAGTTTGCCCGCCCAGAATGCGCCGTATCCAGCGCTATCAGTTCGCGTTTCAGTGACACCTTGAACAAAGACAAGCAGGCTGGGTTTGTAGCGCAGTACCTGTTGGCCGCCACGTTCAGCCAAGCCCTTCCTTTCCGACCAGGAAATACCTTGCGGCTCATTAAACAGGTCAATTCTAGCGCCATAGTGGCGTTGCTGGGCGAATAGGGCCATTCGGGCCAGATCGTTAAGCCAATCCTTAACTTTGTATCTGCCGTCCTGATCATATGGGGCAGGCGCATTGCCACCGCTGACCTTGGAACCATGGCCATTACAGTCAAGAACCACCCAAAGGCCGGCGCGTTCTGCAGCATCAACAGTTTGGGTCAATGTTTTCATTTCAGTGGGGCCATATCCGGCCTCTTGCGCCAAATCGACAACTTGCTTGCGGTTGTCCAGTACATCTGGTGAGATCGTCAGGCGGATTGTTTTGAAGCATGCCTGTTTGATCTGTGCAAAATAGTCCTGCAAGAACCGGTCAGCCCAAAGCTTGGAAAGTGCGTGATCGCGCGTGTCAAGTCCAGACCAATTTAGGCCAAACAGATGTATTGGCCCTTGATCAGGATCGATGGGTAACTGATAAACGTCAAATTGCAGTGGTTAAATCTGGTGCGGCGAGAGCCGCGTCTGCGCTTGCGCACGCGCGATTCAGACACCGCCTTATGCACCGGCAAACGCCGTTGGTAATGCCGCCAGACATCATGCTGCCAGGAAAGAGGAGTGAGCGTTTTTCGGAGCTTTTCTGGCGGCGGTGCGCCAGCCCAACGGGCTCAAGGCAGTTAATCACCGCTCGTGTTGGATAGCGTTTTTTGAACTGTGCGAACAGCCGCGCCGCGGAAGCAGGGTCATCCCGGCGCTGAAAAACCGCAAGAGTCAGGAATCTGTCGTTTACCACATGAAACCTCGTCGAACGATGCTTCAACAAGCCAAAAAATGCACGTCGCCGCGCTACACGGTACGATAAAAAGATTGAAAGTTACCTTTGATTTGTCGAACTCGCCGCTGCCAGACTCTGGATACGCATTTGTCAAAATGACCTAAGGCTTAATAAATTTCTGAAGCCATACAGTCCAGTCAGGACCTAGCCATCCACTTTTAGATTAAGCCGACCCATTATGTAAGTGATCTAAAAAGCCTTGCAATATAAAGGCGGCAGCGGCTTTATCAATATTTGCATCCCGCTTGGCGCGGCTCAAGTCAGCCTCTAACATCGCGCGATTGACCGCATTTGTAGAAAGGCGTTCATCCCAGAATGCAACTGGCACCTCACGAATGGCCATGAGATTATAGGCGAACGCTTTGGATGCTTGCGCTCGTGGCCCAGTACGACCAGACAGATCGAGTGGAAGTCCGATGATGGCACCGCCCGCAGCCGTTTCGTCCATCAGATCAAACAAAGCATCTGCGGTTGGCTGGAACTTCCGCCCACGCGGGACAACCGTTCGTGCCGTTGCGATCGTCAAGTTTATGTCAGACACGGCGACGCCAACTGTGCGTGCGCCCACATCCAGCCCAAGCAGCCGAGAGCCTGCGGGTAGGGCCTTTAAGAGTTGTTGAGGCTTGCAGATTGACATTCGGAATGGTAATCGCGATGCACAAGATTGAGCAAGGTTTCCTCCGCTATATTCCGGCTTATGCACCGAATTTAGCTCGGCGGTAGTCTTGCCTCAGAATCAAGGAAACAGCATTTCATGTCCCTGGACCGCGATACAGTCGCAAACATCGCTCGATTGGCGCGCGTCAACATTGCTGATGGCGAGTTGGATAGCCTGGCGGGCGAGCTCAGCCAGATATTGAACTGGGTAGAGCAGCTGAACAGCGTTGATACCTCTGGTGTCGTGCCGCTGGTTGGTGTTGGCACAGCAATGGCACCGTTGCGCCAGGATCTGGTAAACGATGGCGGCCAAGCTGAAGCTGTTGTCAGCAACGCACCGGATGCTGTGGGCCCATATTTTGGTGTCCCAAAGGTGATCGAATAGTCATGAGCGCACTCTCAGACCTCCTGCGCCTGAATATCGCTGGTGCTCGTAAAGGCTTGAAGCACAAGGAATTCACTGCCCGCGAGCTGACTGAGGCCTATCTGGTAGCAGCTGACGATGCCCGCCCCCTGAACGGATTCATTACTGAAACGCCGGAACGAGCACTGGCTGATGCAGATGCAGCGGATGCGCGCTTGCAGGCAGGGACTGCCGCGGCGATGACTGGAATGCCTATCGCGCAGAAAGATTTGTTCTGTACCGAAGGTGTGAGAACAACGGCAGCCTCTAAGATTTTAGGCGATTTTGACCCGCCGTATGAATCGACAGTGTCTGGCAAGCTGAAGGCTGATGGCGCGGTCCTACTTGGAAAGGCGAATTTGGATGAGTTCGCCATGGGCTCAGCCAATATCACGAGTGCTTTTGGCCCGGTAACCAACCCTTGGACGCCTGAAGGAGCCGCCGAACCTTTAACACCTGGCGGATCATCTGGCGGATCAGCGGCATTGGTTGCTGCAGGCGCTGCTATCGCGGCGACGGGGACTGATACGGGCGGATCAATTCGGCAACCGGCTGCACTCTGCGGTGTTGTTGGCATGAAGCCGACCTATGGGCGCTGCTCGCGTTGGGGCGTTGTGGCGTTTGCATCTTCATTGGACCAACCGGGGCCTATAACCCGTTCTGTACAGGACGCAGCGATCATGCTGGGTTCTATGGCCGGCCATGATCCGAAAGACTCTACATCGGCGACTGCTGAGGCGGTGGATTTTGAAGCTGCACTTGCAGGCGGCGTTAAAGGCATGCGTGTCGGCGTGCCACGCGAGTATCGCACGGACGGGATGCCTACAGAGATCAATGCCCTTTGGCAGCAAGGCGTTGAGATGGCAAAGGCGGCTGGTGCAGAGATCGTTGATGTGTCCTTGCCCATGACCAAAATGGCCTTGCCCGCCTATTATATTGTGGCACTCGCGGAGGCATCCTCCAATCTCGCCCGGTATGACGGTGTGCGCTACTGTGTCCGTGAGGACGGCGGTGACCTAGCTGAGTTCTACGCCAATACGCGCGGTACAGGGTTCGGTGAAGAGGTGAGGCGGCGCATTCTCATCGGCACGTATGTACTGTCGTCTGGATATTACGAATCCTATTACAAGCAGGCACAGAAAGTGCGCACACTCATCGCTAATGACTTCAACGCGGCCTTTCATGATGTCGATGTGCTGCTAACGCCGACAACGCCAAGTGCTGCGTTTGCAGCAGCTGACGTGGATGATCCTGTCGCTATGTACATGAACGACATCTTCACCGTGCCTGCAAGCATGGCAGGTCTACCGGGCCTATCCGTCCCCGCTGGTTTTTCCTCAGCTGGCCTTCCGCTCGGTCTACAGATTATCGGCAAGCCCTTTGATGAAGCTTCCGTTTTGCAGATGGGGCAGGCCATCGAAGACGCCGCCGGGTTCGACAGCACGCCCCGTTTGCTTGCCGGAGCAAAGCCATGAGCACGATTGAAGGTCGCGATGGTGCATGGGAAATGGTGATTGGGCTTGAAACCCACGCTCAAGTCGCATCAAAAGCAAAGCTGTTTTCCTCAGCCTCTGCTAAGTTTGGTGGGGCGCCGAATGATCATGTGGCGTTTTTGGATGCTGGCATGCCGGGCATGCTGCCGGTTATCAACCAGCGATGTGTTGAAGCCGCCGTTCTAAGCGGTTTTGGCATGAATTCCACGATCAATCTGAAATCGATCTTTGACCGCAAAAACTATTTCTACCCGGACCTACCGCTCGGTTATCAGATATCGCAATTCTCCGACCCCATTGTATCGGGCGGATGGTTAGACATCGAACTTGAGGGCGGCGTCACGAAGCGGATCGGCGTCACAAGGCTGCATTTGGAGCAAGATGCGGGGAAGAGCATTCACGACCAGGACCCCTATCGTACCTTAGTGGACCTTAACCGTGCTGGCGTTGGCTTGATGGAGATCGTCTCCGAGCCTGATATCGGCAACGCTGAAGAGGCCGCAGCCTATGTCACAAAGCTGCGGGCAATCTTGCGTTATCTCGGTGTCTGCGACGGCAATATGGAGGAAGGCTCACTCCGGTGTGACGTCAATCTTTCGATGCGGCGGCCGGGAGATGATCTTGGAACGCGCTGTGAAATCAAGAACGTCAACTCGATCCGTTTTATCCGTGAGGCAATTGAATTCGAAGCGCGCCGGCAGGTGGAAGTGCTCGAGGATGGCGGCGCTATTGTCCAGGAAACCCGGCTGTTTGATCCAGACCGTGGCGAAACGCGTTCCATGCGCAGCAAAGAAGAAAGCCACGATTACCGGTATTTCCCAGACCCGGATCTACCGCCCCTAGTGTTAGAGCAGTCTTATGTGGATAAATTGCGCGCTGGCATGCCGGAATTACCGGACGCCAAGAAAGCTCGGTTCGTCACTGAGCTTGGGCTAACACCCTATAACGCTGATGTCCTGACAGCAGACCGTGACAATGCGCTCTATTTTGAGGCCGCCGCAGAATACAGGGACGCCAAAGCTGTCGCCAATTGGGTGACCGGTGAAGTGTTTGGTCGGCTGAATAAGGATGATTTGGCAATCGGTGCAGCCCCGGTTCCTGCTGCAGAACTCGGAGCACTCGTCGATATGATCAAGGCAGGCAAGATATCCGGTCGCCAGGCGAAAGAAGCTTTTGAGGTAATGTGGGCGGCGGGCAAGACCGCTCAGACTGTAGTCGATGAGTTGGGGTTATCACAGATATCGGATGGCAGCGCGATTGAAGCGCTCGTCGATCAGGTTATGCAGGCAAACGTGGATAAGGTTGAAGAATTTCGTGGTGGCAAGCCCAAGTTGATTGGGTTTTTTGTTGGTCAGGTGATGAAGGCCAGCAAGGGGCAAGCAAACCCAGCATCAGTCAACGCAATGCTTAAAGCGAAACTTGATGGCTAAGTGTGGTTTGCAAACCTGATTAGGCCATACCTTGGGCGCGGGCTCTGCGCATCCGCGCTGTCGCTGATGCGGGCTGCGGCGGTACAACAGGCTGTAAGGTCAGCCCAAGTATTGGTGCAATTACAGACCGGCCCTGGCCAAGGCTTTTAGATTCACAGGCATCATCGTGATCAAATACTTCCATGGATTGAATTTTGATTTTAATGAGATCGAGTACAGCCTCTAATGCATCGCGACTAAAGTTTGTCGTGTGAACGCGCTTCGGTCAGGCCAAGGTTGGTGCCCTATACAAAAGGTGTTGGCATTAACTGCAGTTTCGGTGTGGTATCTTTGACTTAGCGCAGAAGCGGTTATGCTTTTTAGTGAAGGGTATTTGTTGGACTTTGCGCTAATAAATGGTAGAAACACGCTGAATATTTGTGCGTTCCAGAGTATTGAGGTGGGAGCGACAATGATCAAACGCTTTGTTGGCGTAACAACGGCTGCCATGATGGCGTTGCCGGCGATTTCGCAAGCAGGCCCGCGTGGTGGGATTTATATCGGTGCCGGTGGTGGTCTCAACTATCATAAAGGTGCTGATATTGAAGGTACGAGCTTGAGTGGTAAAGCTGAATTTAATCGCGGCGGCGCATTCATGGGTGTTGTCGGGTATGCGTTCGGTGGCCCACGACTTGAATATGAGCTGTCTTACCGGATCAACGGCACAGATGACGCTGCAGTGGCCAACACAGGGATTGGTGCGATTAATACCAGCCCGGGTAACGGCTTCCACACAGTCGCGTCGATGCTCAACTTTTACTATGACATGGATATTGGCTCATCGATCACGCCGTATATCGGAGCTGGTATCGGCGGCGCATATGCTGAATACAAATCGCTTGGCAAAGAAATTGCATTCGCCTATCAGGGTATTTTCGGTGCTAGTATTGACATAGGCGGCAATATCGAAGGCTTTGCCGACTATCGCTATTTAGCCTCGACGAAAGTCCAGGGCGATAACCTTGGCCGCGCGGCGAAAATCGAAAACCGCAATCACACGCTCATGGTTGGGCTACGCTATCACTTCGGCTCACTCTACGATCGGTCAGAGCCACTAGCGTACACACCGCCGCCAACTGCGCCTGCACCGCGGCTCATTGCGCGTCCAGTGGCACCACCACCGCGGGCTTATCGATCGCCGATTCGTCGCGCTCCGCTAACGCTCGTGGCAGCAGCCCCAGCTATTCGGGCACCAGCGAAACGGCTTTTCTCAGTGTTCTTTGACTTCGATAGCGCTTCCGTTCGCACCGATGGCCAACAGGTTATCCGTGAAGCTGCATCCGCGTCCCGCCAAGTTGCGGTTACACGGATTGATATTACCGGCCACGCGGATCGCTCCGGTAGTGCCCGTTACAATGATCGTCTCTCCCGCCGCCGGGCCAATGCCGTTAAGCGTGGTTTGATTTCCAATGGCGTTCCAGAGAAAGACATCATCATCTATGCCCATGGCGAGCGTGAGCCGCTTGTTCCAACGCGCGATGGTGTTCGTGAACCTCAAAATCGCCGGGTGGAGATTGCGCTGAACTAGCACAGCCCATCTCCAAGCCGATACGAAAACCGCGCCAGGCAATGTTCAGCGGGGGGCGATTACTGGATTTTGTTAGCAGTCCTACTTAGTAGCGAGCAAGCCTATGGGCAGAGCTCATCATGCTGAAGGCGGTGTGCCTGGGATTACCTAGAAGCAAATGACCCGAGCGATGCACTTGGCAAGGACGATGCCGGATGATGCAGCGCTGAGACGAGGGGGCAGTAATGACTGGACCATTCGGATTTACGGCTTGAAGCCTCATTGGCAACTTTTGTAACAAATGCATCCAGCGCCGGCTGGCCTTCAGCGCGCCCGTAGCGGCTATAGAAGTAGTCGGTCAATACAGTTCCGTACTCCCGCAGCGTCGATTCATGCTGCTGAACGAACGCGGCATATTGCTGGTGCTGGTCGCACGCGAGCGTGCCAACCGTCAATTCAGATTGCAGAATACGGACTGCCACGGCTTCAGCATGTACCCGGGCAGAGCAACTCGCTGCATCAACCGTTACCATTGGTGCCACCGCTAGCAGTGTCCCAACAGCTAACCCCAGCTTAAGCTTTCGCGTCTCCCGCACCCTCATAGCGCTGCTCCATCAATGTATAGCCAAGCCATATACGCCGAAAAACTACATAACATAAGAATACCAGTGCTGCGATTAACCATGCCTCTAAACAGGATCATGGCTAGCAGGGCAGCACCCGCGAATGTGGTAACTGCCACATCCGTCATGTAGTCCGATGGATTGATAAGAAGCGGGGCGGCTAACGCTGATAATCCCAACACGCCAAATACATTGAATACGCAAGAGCCAAGCACGTTACCAACAGCCATATCAGCATGGCCACGGTGGGCAGTAATAATGACAGTCGCCAGTTCTGGCAGTGATGTGCCCACGGCGATCATTGAAACAGCGATGACCCTATCGGAAACGCCAAGGCCCTGTGCGATGCCAACAGCGGCATTAACCATCATCTCCGCGCCAACAAGCAGAGCGATCAACCCTGCCACGCTAATGGCTATTGCGCGCCATAGCGGGCCGCTTGAGAGCACGCCAAGTTCCTCAAGGCCTGCGTTGTCTACGTCGGTCCGTTTCACCTCAATGAAAGTCCAAATGATGTACGCCACCAACACGACAACCATGATCGTGCCTGCAAGCCGGGTATATCCGCCAAGGATGCAGGCTATCGACAGGCATATTGTTGCCAAAGCCATCATGAAGGTATCACGCTGGATCGCTTTGCCTTTACAAGGAAGGGCGCTGATTGCGGCACCCGCACCCAGGACCAACAAGATATTGGCGATATTACTGCCTATGACATTGCCGACAGCAATATCGGATAACCCATGTAAGGCGGCGTCAATCGATACGAACATCTCAGGTGCTGATGTCGCAAACCCTACGACCACGACACCCACAAATAAGTTGGAGAGTCCGGCGCGCTGGGAAACAGCAACTGCGCCGCGGACCATAGCTTCCGCGCCGCCAAGCAGAAGTGCGGCGCCTAAAAGAAGCGCAAGAGCCGTCATTCAATCAAAACCTTCGCCAATGCCGAAGTGCGCCTATGCAGATCTGGTACCGAACTGGCTTCATATCAATAACTTTTATCTGCAGGATAGAGATTGACAGAACCCCCCACCCTCCCTATCAGTGCGGTTCGTCTTAAAACGGTGACGTATTGGACAGGTGGGTGAGTGGCTTAAACCAGTGGATTGCTAATCCGCCGTACGGATAAATCTGTACCGAGGGTTCGAATCCCTCCTTGTCCGCCACATTGCCCCCATAAGATACTGATTATATTATATAATATCACGATTTTACTTTACCGTTCCCACATTTATTCCCACACATGTGAACGGTTTCCAGCGAACACTCATGGACTCCAATAAGGCCTAATCAAGGTTCTTTTATTAATTCTCGGCGTGAACAGTGATGCAATTCGCTAAATTACGATTTCCAATGTGGGCGTGCACGCATCGTTCTGTTCACGACAGATGCAGGCCCAGTGGTCGTGTGGCGGGGTATGAGCGCTAAACCGGAGCATTGGCGCGTGGTAATTTTATACCATCACCAATACAGCCAGTCTTAGAGGCTTTGGCTTCCGAGATTGAGGATGATGATCTCGCATGGCTGGAGGCAAACCGGGTCAAGTGTGAGGAAGCTGGTTTTGCCCTTCACCCGGCAATCAAGCGGATTGATGTGAGCGATTATGGAGCCGCAGAGCAATCCACAGTCGTGCCTGCAAGCCTGCCTGCGCGCCCGCCCGCGATCGAACCAGCCCATCACGAGGTCATAGACCCACAACAACCACAACAGCGGCCGCTGCCTGGCACATGCCGCCATCGAATTCCATGATTACGCCGCGTTCCTCAAAGGCGTCACGAAGATCAATGATATTTTCAGCCGTTAGATTTATGCGCTCACCAGCTTGCGACTTCTGCGACTCTTGCGACATATCGATGAAATTCGCTTGATCTGTCGCCAAAGTCGCAGAAGTCGTAGCGGTTACAATTGTATCGAAATATTTCTCCACGTTGACTAGGTCTTGCCAAAGATCCGCCAGACATGACGCGAGTTCATTCCATCCACGTCGGCGCTCTCATCAAGTGTTATCAGCCAGTCGTTTTGTTCAAGGATTGATGCAGCCGCCTTAGCTTTCTCGGCGTCGCGTAAATTGCTGGGTCCGTTTCGAATGATGACACGGATATTGACCAATGCTCCAGAAGCCAAAGACGCAAGGTTTCCGCTCTCTGGATTTCTTGTGGGATAATCGCGGCATCGGTAAGACGCAGGGCTTCTGACAAATAGAATTACGCCAGATTACTACCATCAATCATATGTTCGCATTTCACGTGCCGAGCAGTACGGTAGCTGAACAAGGTCAACATGCCAGCTATACACACTGCCTGTTCCGCAGACTTAATGCAAAGGCCGTTCGGGTGGACAAGGCTTGACCGGGTGCCTGAAGCCCTTCGATCTTGAGTGCGTAAGCTTACAATACCGCATGAGCGTCTGGCGCTAGAGGCAGTTGGCGCGGCTCCAGACGGTTGCGTTTGTTTTCTGCAATGGGCAAATCGGCTCTTAGACAAGCTGTGATTTGTGGCGCAAAATGCTGGATGATCCTGTCACTGCCTGGGCGCATATCCTGTTCGCAGGCGATACCCAATTTCGCTTACGGGATGACACATTAGAAATCGGGCCTTCGATTATGAGAAATTTACGAGCCTCTCATTCAGAAGCACGTTGGTAAAATCGCCGAGGCGCATGATGAAAAGGAAGTTGGTTCAGCCTTGATTCTCTCATTGATGCGGAGCTGCGACACCCGCGGCAATGAAAGCGCGTGAGCGATTTTGCGCACAGGTGCTGGCTTCCGTTTGGCAAGCCCGGTAGGCTTGCGACGGATCAATGAATACTGGCAGGAACCCGCCCAATGTCTCAAAGCAAACTACCGCTTGATGGTATCAATGTCGTTGAAATCGGCCAAGCGCTCGCCGGTCCGCTGTCCGGGGTGATCCTGGCTGATCTCGGTGCGGACGTCATCAAGATTGAGAAGCCGGAAGGTGGTGACGATGCGCGGCTGTGGGGGCCGATGGCGACCGAAGATGCCTCGCTTATGTTCAATGCTACCAACCGCTCGAAGAAGTCGGTGATCCTGGATCTGAAATCTGCCGATGACCTTGAAAAACTTTACGGGCTGATAAAGCAGGCGGATATCTGCATCCAGAACTTGCGGCCAGGTGTGGCTGTGAAGGGCGGCTTTGGTCCGGCCCACCTGATGGCGATCAATCCGCGCCTGATTTATTGTGTGGTAAGCGCGTTTGGCGAAGAAGGGCCGTTGAACGGGCATCCCGGCATGGACCCGCTGGCTCAAGCGTATGGCGGCGTGATGACCCTGACAGGCCGGGCGGACGATCCGCCGACCTTCTGTGCGCCTGCGATCAATGACACCGCGACGGGCATGTGGGCAGTGATTGGCGCTCTGGCTGCTCTGGAAGAACGACGGCAGACTGGCAAGGGTAAGGTGATTGGTACCAGCCTATTTGAGAGCGCCGTGCATTGGGTGAGCGGGCCGCTCAATGCCTATAATCATCATGGTGCAGAGACATTGCGTACGGGTGCTGCTTCGGCCAATCTGGTACCGTACCAGGTTTTTGATACTGCCGACCACCCGATCTGCATCGCGGCAGGCAATAACCGCCTATTCTTGAAACTGGCCCCGATCTTGGGTAAGCCGGAATGGTGCGATGACCCGCGCTTCAACCAACCGGCCCCGCGGTTTGAGAACCGTCACGTACTTTTGCCGATGATTGCGGAGATATTGCAGACTGATACCGGCGATAACTGGATCGCAAAGATCGAGAGTGTGGGCGTGCCGTGCTCTCCGGTGAATAATATCGCTACGCTCTCTAAGACTGAGCAGTTGGAGGCGGTAGGCATGGTACAGCAAGTGCCGGACCGGGACTTCCGCATTACGACCCTGCCGATCACGCTGGATGGGCAACGCCCGCCAGTTCGGTTCCCCTCGCCGAAGCTGGGTGAGCACACGGAGGATGTGCTGGGTGCCCTGGCGGCCGAGGCGAAGGCGGCAAAGTAGTCAATCGTGCTTTGGATTTATGCAGGACCTAAAGCAGGGCACTGAAGTTACAATCGAAACTCGAGAGCCTAGGTTCAAACATCGCGCGCATAAGACCAAAATCTTTGATTTAAGAATGACTACCATCTACCCAGACTCCAGAAATGATCAGCTCTTACTAATCACCTGTTATTCGTTCGTTAATATAGAGGCTAGCGGCCCCTTCGATACCTTGCCTTTGCTAAGGAAGTTCATTGAATTGTCTGTTAACGTGTTGGCCCTTTTTTTATGTGGTACTTAAAAAAAACCTAATTTGTGCAGATTCTAGCCACAAAAATATGGGATTAACGCTCTTGAAATACACAGGAGCATATTATGAACATTCAAACACTCTCTCAGGTTATGTCTGTGGCCAGCATTGCCGTGCTGTTATCAGCTTGTGGATCAAACAACGTCGCCGAACTGAACAATACTTCGTTTGATCGATCGACATTCGCAGGTGCTATCGCCGAAGATTATCTCCAATTCGCCAACTTTGAGGCGAACGAGATGATGGACTGGCAGGATGCAGGTCATTTTGCTGATAAGGCTCTTCGGATTCTTAAAGACAGATCAGCCGCCCAAAGAGAGCAAGCGGCAGACTGGAATATTGATGAACGCTTTCAGGCTGACCTCAAGGCAGCAGCACGACGGTTGGATATTGCCACGCGCGTATTATCTTTCCAGGAAGGTGGCACAGAGTTAGCAAAAGCTATCTCGAGCTATGACTGTTGGATCGAGCAAGCCGAGGAAGGCTGGCAGCAGGACCACATTGCAGAATGCCAATCTGCCTTTAGTGAGTCGCTGGCAGCACTCGAAAAAAGCGCTGACATGAAATTCACGGAAAAAGGAACCGCAAAAGCATCAATCGTTCTTTACCATGATCACAATAAGGCTTTGCCACGAAGCAAGGATCTGGCGCTTTTGCAGTCCTTTACGGCCAAGTACTGGGACGGTCTGAAGATGCATATACACATAGATGGTCATGCCGATAGTTCTGGAACGACCTCTTACAACGCGAACCTCTCAATAGGCAGGGCCATCGCCGCGTTTAACGCAATCCAGACGCCTTGGCAGGATGAATACACAATCAGCATATCGGGAGTGGGCGAAGCGCAATTAGCACACCTTACGGAGGACGGAGTGCGGGACCCACGGAACCGTCGGACCGTCATCGAAGTCATATTTTCTCACCAGTCGGATGTGGCCCCCAACAATTCCTCACGCGAAATAGCCTCAAACGAGTGAGCGGAAGCGCATCTGATATTTAGTTAGGGAATATCTAGTCGGTGCTTTAGTGGTAAAATGGCCTCATGGGCTGGCGGCACCCAGCCCAAAGTATTTGGTTAGCCCCCCGTGATGGCTTGCGATCTTATAGTATCGCGTATGCAATCAGGCCCTGCTTCCAGGGCAAGGTCTTTCTCTTCCGCATATCCAAAGCGATTGTAGATTTTGATTACTTCACCCTCGGCATGGCTGCCCCTGGTGTGACCTTGTCCACTATCAGCTGCGTACTGAACCATGCCGAGGGTGGAGTGACCAAATTTAAAATCGCTTTGGATATGCGGAAGAGAAACGCCTTGCACTGGAAGTGTGGGCCGGTCGCATAGGCGAAATTGTCAGTTAGCAAAGCTGGAAACCAATGTTTTCCAGTCCTTTAAGTCTTCTTGCCCCTAGAGTAGAGACCTTCCATATACTAAAAATACACTCGGACCACTCGGTGGGGGCTGACCAATTATGATATAGTGCGAGTTGTAATTAACTTCAGACAAACATCAGATCTGCCCGCCAGCACAGTTAGGACTGAGGCCGCAAATTTTGCGGTGGTCAGCCCCCACCGAGTGGTCCGAGTGTATTTTTAGTATATGGATGGTCTCTGCTCTAGGGGAATGACCACTTCAGGGTGGGCTGCTCCAGAACGGCGGCAAAACCCTTGGCGTCCATGACGCCAAGTTGTCGATACCATGGTTGAGATTTGCCTCCAGCAATTCCTGGATGACAGAAGGTGCCTTAAAGCCTGTCTACAAAAATTTGGCGGCAGTTTTCCTAAGGAGAGGGTCGGCAATCGCAATAATTGAAGCAGCCCCGAGGTTCGGTGCAATATGCGGCACTCGGGAGCCGACAGCGATGGAACGCGTTGCTGTTGCAATGCCGAAGGTGCCTGTCATTTTACATCGCGCCATTACTGTGAATATAATGAAGTGTGTCTACCTTATTTTAGCCAGAGGTTTATTTGATTTACCCTAACACAACAATACTTTGATGACCCGGTTCCTTGCGTAATAGATTAGCTATTGGTGAAAGAAAATCGTGCCCAGTGCGGGGAAGCTGGCTTTAGCTTTGATTCAGCTATCAAGCGGATAGAGGCGAGGAATTATCAAGCTTGCTAGTATGAAGAAAGACAGGCGCTAAGTCGCGAGCCTCTCTGC
>Ga0315331_10000473_pt1 | contig 27730 bp, 22 predicted proteins | sample M160m34915metaG_FD_203456 | JGI IMG/M metagenome (GOLD analysis project Ga0315331, IMG submission 203456) | Ammonia-oxidizing marine archaeal communities from Monterey Bay, California, United States - M1 60m 34915 | ecosystem: Environmental > Aquatic > Marine > Intertidal zone | place: USA...
TGCCAACACTTTCGTGATAGCAGCCGTCAAAGACGTCTTGCCATGATCTACGTGACCAATCGTGCCGATGTTGCAATGCGGCTTATTACGCTCAAACTTCTCTTTAGCCATGTTCGCCTCGATCTCTGTCGACGATCACGCCCCTACCCAGCCGTACTGGATGGGGGCCATCTTGGTTAATATTATGGCCACGCAGCTTCCGCTTTGCGACCTCTCAACTGGAGCGGGCGACGGGGATCGAACCCGCACAGCCAGCTTGGAAGGCTGGAACTCTACCATTGAGCTACGCCCGCGCGTTTTCTTCTCCTGTTTTTGCCGAAATCTTCCGGCAAAATCCGTCGCACCGCGGCGGACCTAAAATCTCAATTGGTGGAGGGGGTTGGATTCGAACCAACGTAGGCTACGCCAACGGGTTTACAGCCCGTCTCCTTTAACCACTCGGACACCCCTCCACGCAGGCCAAGGCGAAGCCCGGGCCGGGAACGCGGAGACATAGTTGCCAAGCGGGCCAGTTGTCAATAAGCAATCGTAAACGACCACCTAATCTAAAAGCTTTTTTGCGGGCGCGCATTTCGTGCGACCACCTCAATATCTTAAGGACCGCAAGCCTTGGCGAAAACCCCAGACAGCCGCCGCCCCAAATCCAGGCGCGACAAGGCGCCGCCACAACCGCCGAATGCCGCCAGCACCAAGGGCGCGAGCCAGGGCGGCGACAAGAGCACGTCCCGTAGCGATAAGAACGCACCCCGCGGCGAAAAGCCAGGCCGAGGCGGCAAACCACAACAACGCCGACCATCAGGAAAAGCCAGCGGCAACGCCCTTTGGATTTACGGGCGCCATGCCGCCCTTGCCGCTTTAGCGAATCCGCGCCGCATCATTACAGCTGTGCGCGCGACAGAATCATTTGTTGATACGCGGGAAGATGACCTGGGTGCCGCGCGCCGCATCCGGCCTGACGCGGAAGATTGGTCTATTGAACTTGCCCACGGCCAAGTTCTGCAGCGGATGCTGGGCGACGGCGCTGTCCACCAGGGCATTGCCGTACAAACAAAACCGCTGGAGCAGCCAGACATTGCTGAGATACGGTCCATCAGTGACAGGTCTGTTGTTTTGGCGCTCGATCAAGCGACAGACCCGCGCAATGTCGGCGCTGCGATCCGCGCGGCAGCCGCATTTGGTGCGCATGCCGTGATCACGACCGCCCGTTCCGCCCCGCCCGAGTCGGGTGCGCTTGCGAAGGCTGCGGCTGGCGCATTGGAACAGTTAGCCTATGTCCGCGCGCCAAACCTTGCCCGCGCACTTGATATTCTTAAAGAGAATGGCTTTTGGACCATCGGACTTGCCGGCGACGCAGAGACGCCGATTGCAGATGCGCCGTTTGACCGTCCGGCCGCGATCGTCATTGGTGCCGAAGGCTCTGGCCTCCGCCGCTTGACGCTAGAACACTGTGATGCCGCCGTGCATATCCCAATGTCGCCAATAGTAGAGAGCCTGAACTTGGCGACTGCCGCTGCTATCGCGCTTTATGAAAAGAGCCGGGCGAATACCAAACTCAGCTAAAGCTCAGCGCACCAAACACCGCAGCACCCGCACATCATAAACCGGGTGTTCGAAGGCTGAGACTGCTGGGCTAGATGCGAACATCCAGCCGCGAAACAGCAAGGTGAGCGGCGTTTTCTTGCCATCGCCGATTTCGACAAAAGCCGTCGCTTCTGGCGGTTCTTCCGGCGGACGGCGATTGCAAGCGCTAACGCGGATGACAAGGCTGCCAAATTGCACGGTTGTACCATTCTGGATTGGCAGCTCAGATACCCGCGCCGTGATCTTGTCGAGCACCTGCAACACTGCCCCCGGCATGCCGACATAATCTGCTAGCGCAGGCGAAAAGGCCAAACCCATAGCAATACCAGCGCCCTGAACAATTCTGACTAGCGCCTTCACGCTCATGGCTTCTTGTCGCTGTCCTGCCCAGAGAAGATGAACTTGCCGATCAGCTGTTCCAAACTGACAGGCGACTGGGTGTACCGCAGCTCCCCGCCGGCAGGCAGAAATTTATCTGAGCCGCCCGGCGTCAGGGACATAAAGCGCCCGCCGAGCAAGCTTTCGCTCACGATTTCGGCAGATGTGTCGTCCGGCACCTTCACGGCACCATCGATCTCCATCTCCACGACGGCCAGATATGTATCAGTTTCAAGCTGCATGCCTTTGATTTTACCGACTCGGATACCGCTCATGCGCACGTCCGCACCTTGCTTCAGGCCGTCGACCCGATCAAAGCGGGCTTTAACAGCATAGCCACTGCCAACAGAACCAATATCTGCTGCCTGATAAGCGAAAGCTAGGAAACCGCCGGCTGCCGCCAATACAAGGGCACCAATGGCGGTTTCGAGCGCGTTGTGTCGCATGAGACGGTTACTCCGGCTTCCAGGCTTGATAGTCACCAGTCGCAGCGGCGCGTTCGCCGCCCATATAGTCGTGTCCCGGCGGCCGGTAGGCATCAGCGCTGCCTGTTCCGTTCGGCGCGTGATCGATCGCAAACGCCGGGCGGGCATCGCCTTCTTTGGGCGGCTCGTCCACCGAGCGATGCAGCCAAGCGTGCCATTCCGGCGGCACTGCAGATGCTTCAACAGGGCCGTCAAAGCACACCCAGCGCTCGTCAATATCTTGATTTTTATGGCGATAATATGCGTTGCCAAACGTATCTTCGCCAACCTTATCGCCGAAGCGCCATGTAAAAAAACGTGTGCCGATGGACGTCATGCCTGCTCCGAATCGCTATGTCGCGGCTGTTCATGCCGAAAATTCTTGCGGTCAATTAGTGCTTCGGAATATGGCCGAAGCACGGCACCGCGTCCAGACATTCAGGGATCGTCATCCAAGATCGCGTTAACGAAAAAAAAATCCCCGACTATTCACAACACGATTCTAGCGTTTTCAATGGCTTAAAAAATTTTTGTAGAAAGAAGTTAACAAACCCCGACAAAATGTGTTTGCACCCATGAATCCCCCAAAGGTACACACATCATATAGTGGGTGGCTTGGCGGCAATGTCGATCTGTTGATTGACATTGTATGAGTCTCTCAAAAACACCAGCATGTAGAGGGCTACATAACCAATGCGCATCGACCGTCGATTCACAAAAGCTGGCGCTTCGCCATATGCAGATATTCCGTTTCGTCGCGCCACCAGTGAAATTCGCAATCCTGACGGCGGGATCGTGTTTCAAGCGTCGGATATTGATGTTCCAGCAAATTGGTCCCAGGTCGCGGTTGATGTTCTGGCGCAGAAGTATTTCCGCAAAGCCGGCGTCCCAAAACGCTTGAAGGCCGATACAGAAGCAGGCGTTCCTGAATTCCTGCAACGTCGTTTGGCTGATGAAGCCGCTATGCAGATGCTGCTGAAAGAATCCCGTACCGGCGGCGAAGACGATGCCCGTCAGGTGTTTGATCGATTGGCTGGTGCCTGGACCTATTGGGGCTGGAAGGGCGGATATTTCGCATCTGAAGACGACGCCCAGTCCTTCTTTGATGAAATGCGCTACATGCTGGCCAATCAAATGGCCGCACCGAACTCACCGCAGTGGTTCAACACTGGCCTGCATTGGGCGTACGGGGTTGATGGCCCATCCCAGGGTCACTTCTATGTGGATCCCGATTCGGAAGAGATGACCAAGTCAGCCTCCTCCTATGAACGCCCCCAGCCACACGCCTGCTTCATTCAGTCTGTCGCTGATGACCTTGTGAACCCCGGCGGCATTATGGACCTTTGGGTGCGTGAAGCGCGGCTGTTCAAATATGGCTCCGGCACGGGCGCTAACTTTTCCCATGTCCGCGGTTCCGGTGAGAGCCTTTCAGGCGGCGGCAAATCCTCTGGCCTTATGAGCTTCCTGAAAATTGGCGATAGGGCAGCCGGCGCCATTAAATCCGGCGGCACGACCCGTCGCGCGGCTAAGATGGTCACGGTAGACGTGGATCATCCCGATATTGAATCCTATGTGGAATGGAAGGTGGTCGAGGAGCAGAAAGTTGCTGCCCTTGTCGCTGGTTCCAAGCTCGCGCGCAAAACGCTGAATGCCATTATGGCTGCCTGCACAGATGCCGAAGCGGCAGGCGACAAAGCCTTTGACCCAGCGCTCAACCACGCCCTCAAGATCGCGATCAAGAAAGCGCGCCGGGCCTGCATTTCCGAGAATTACATTCAGCGTGCGATCCAGCTTGCTGAGCAAGGCGAGACAGCCATCGATTTTCGTGAATATGACACGGACTGGGATTCCGAAGCATATATCACGGTATCCGGTCAGAACTCCAACAACTCCGTCCGCCTGACCAATGACTTCCTGCAGAAGGCGCTGGACGACGAGCCCTGGGACCTGATCCGCCGGACAGACGGCAAAGTTCATGAGACGATTTCGGCGCGCGGCCTGCTCGACAAAATCAGCCACGCTGCATGGGCGTCCGCTGATCCGGGCGTGCAGTTCGACACGACCATTAACGAATGGCACACCTGCCCAGAATCAGGACGTATCAACGCATCTAACCCCTGCTCCGAATATATGTTCCTAGACGATACTGCCTGTAACCTGGCCTCCATCAACCTGATGAAGTTTCGCAAGGAAGACGGCATCTTTGATATCGACAGCTATCGTCACGCGTGCCGCCTCTGGACCATAGTTCTCGAAATCTCCGTGTTGATGGCGCAGTTCCCGTCTGAGGAAATTGCCCTTGGTTCCTATGATTTCCGCACATTGGGCCTCGGCTATGCCAACATCGGCGGCTTGCTGATGGCTACCGGCCTCTCCTACGATTCGGACGAAGGCCGTGCTGCCGCTGCGGGCATTACTGCGCTGATGACGGCTGTGTCCTATGAAACCTCGGCTGAAATGGCGAAAGAGCTTGGCCCGTTCCGTCGCTTCCCTGAGAACCGGGATGCGATGCTGCGGGTTATCCGCAATCATCGCCGGGCAGCTCATGCCTCTGGCGGCTATGAAGGCCTGACGATTGCGCCGGTTGAGATGGTGGTGGACGATATTCCGTTCGCTGGCCTCGCCACCGCAGCAGCCGAAGCATGGGACAAGGCGCTTGCCGCTGGTGAAGCCCACGGCTTCCGCAACGCTCAGGCGACTGTGATTGCGCCCACGGGCACTATCGGCCTCGTCATGGATTGCGATACAACTGGCGTCGAACCCGATTTTGCCTTGGTTAAGTTCAAGAAGCTCGCCGGCGGTGGCTACTTCAAGATCATCAACCAGATGGTCCCGACAGCGCTGCGCACGCTGGGTTATAGCGAGCAGAATGTTGAAGCCATCGTGCTTTATGCAGTCGGCCACGGCTCCCTTAAAGCGGCACCGCAGATCAACCACAAAACGCTGACGAATATCGGCTTCACTGAAGACAAGCTGGCGGCGATTGAAGAAAACCTCGCCAGCGCGTTCGATATCCGCTTCGTCTTCAATCGCTGGACGCTGGGCGATGATTTCTGCAAAACCAATCTCGGCTTCACCGACGAGCAGCTGGACGCCCCAGATTTCGACATGCTATCCACCATGGGCTTCTCCAAACATGCTATTGAGGCTGCCAACGAGCATGTTTGCGGCACCATGACGGTTGAGGGCGCGCCTAACCTTAGAGATGAGCACTTGCCCGTCTTTGATTGCGCCAACCCTTGCGGCCGCAAAGGCACGCGCTTCCTGGCGGCAGACAGCCACATCAAGATGCTGGCGGCAGCGCAGCCGTTCATCTCTGGCGCGATCTCAAAAACCATCAACATGCCGAATGCGGCGACGATTGAGGAATGCAAAGAAGCGTATTTGCTGTCCTGGCGCCTCGGATTGAAAGCCAACGCGCTCTATCGGGACGGCTCCAAGCTCTCCCAACCGCTTGCTGCCATCCACCTTGGCGACGATGATGCGGACGAGGATACGGAAGAGACGTTCGCAGAAAAGATCGTTCAAGCCTCGTCGCCACACCGGGCTGAGATAGTGGCGGAGCGCATTGTTGAGCGCCTGGTGCAGCAGCGCCGCCGCCTGCCCCATCGCCGCAAAGGCTACACGCAGAAGGCCAGCGTTGGCGGACATAAAGTCTACCTTCGTACTGGTGAGTATGAAGATGGGCAACTTGGCGAAATCTTTGTCGATATGCACAAAGAGGGTGCCGCCTTCCGCAGCCTGATGAACAACTTCGCCATCGCGGTATCCATCGGCCTCCAATACGGCGTGCCGCTGGAAGAATATGTGGAGGCATTCACGTTCACCCGTTTCGAGCCCTCAGGCATGGTAACCGGCAATGACGCGATCAAGATGTCCACCTCGATCCTGGACTACATGTTCCGCGAGCTTGCCATCTCCTACCTTGGTCGGAACGACCTGTCGCACGCAGACCCGGAAGACCTGAAGCCGGACAGCATGGGTGATGGTGAAAGCGAAAGCGCTATTCCTGAAGAATGGCGTGAACGCCGGGTGGACGAAATCCGCCAGGAAACGCTGGATGTCGTGAAGCGCGTCGCTTCCAAAGGCTATGTGCGGGATAACTTGGTGGTCTTCACCAACAACGCCACGCAGGCGGCAGTTGGCCAGGAGACGACAATCGCTGCCAGCGGCAACCAGGTCCAAGCCCGAGCAGCCTCAGGCAATGGTGTGGCGGTTGTTGCAAGTGCAGAAACGGCCATCGTCGCAGCGGTGTCGGCAAATAGCGGCGGCACCAGCCAAGCTCGCGCCGTCGCCCGCCTAAAAGGCTATGAGGGCGACCCCTGTCCCGAATGCGCCAACTTCACCATGGTCCGCAACGGCGTCTGCCTAAAATGCGACAGCTGCGGCAGCACGACTGGGTGTAGCTGAGGCCGCACCAAGACACGAACAAAGCGCTTGAGCACCAAACTCAAAAAAAGGGCCAAGCACCTCGGCGACGAAATTAGACTTGAGGTGGTCGCGCAACGCTACCACCTCTTTTTTTGTCGTGCTGGTTAAAAGCCACTACCCCACCAGCGTATGCGCTTCCCTAAACCCCGTGCCGGTGTCTGCCAGCTTCCGCAGCAGCGCAGAGGGGGCCCAGCGGTCGCCGTATTGTTGGTGCCAGGCGGCGATCTGGTTATAGACGTCTTGGGTGCCGATATTGTCTGCCCAGTACATCAGGCCGCCGTGGTAGCGCGGGAAGCCGAAGCCGTAGAGCCACATCACGTCTACGTCTGATGCGCGGTAGGCGATTTTTTCTTCCAGGATCTTGCAGGCCTCGTTTACGGACGAGAAGAGCAGGCGTTTCAGGATTTCGTCTTCGGTGAAATCCCGTGGCGTGTTGCCCATATCTGCGGACATCGTGCGGATCAGGTCGGCCACAACCGGATCAGGGTGCGGGGTGCGATCACCCTTTTCATATTTGAACCAGCCCGCACCTGTTTTTTGGCCAAGGCGGCCCATTTCGACCAGTTTGTCGGCTATGGGCAGCATCCGGTAATCCGGATCAGCTTCCGCCCGGCGTACGCGCCCGGCATGGCCGATATCGAGGCCTGCCAAGTCGCCCACAGCGAACGGCCCCATGGGGTAGCCGAAATCGATCATCACTTTGTCCACCTGCTCTGGCATGCAGCCTTCTTCGAGCATGATAACCATTTCTGAATTGAACGGCGCACGGCTGCGATTGGCGAGGAAGCCGTCACAATTGCCGCAAGCTGCTGGGGCTTTGGCGATGATCTTGCCGAGCGCCATGGTCGTCGCAGTAATTTCCGGGGACGTTTTCGACCCTTTCACCACTTCCAGCAGTTTCATAACGTTGGCTGGGCTGAAGAAATGCGCGCCGCCAACTTCTTCCGGGCGAGAGGTTGCTGCCGCAATCTGGTCAATATCCAGGGCAGACGTGTTGGATAGCAGAACCGCACCCGGTTTCATTACCCGGTCGAGCTCTTTGAACACGACCTCCTTGACGGACATCTCTTCATAAACCGCTTCAATCACGATATCGCATTGGCCGATATCATCATAATTGGTGACCTTCTCCATGCGGGCGAAACGGGCCTCCATTTCATCCGCATCGAGCGACCCGCGCTTCACGCTGACTTCGTAATTGTTGCGAATACGCTCAAAGCCTTTGTCGAGCGCCTCTTGAGACGCTTCCAGCACCTTCACCGGAATGCCCGCATCCGCGAAGCACATGGCGATGCCGCCGCCCATGGTCCCAGCGCCAATGACGGCGGCGGTTTTGATATCGCGGACAGGCGTGCCTTTCGGCACATCAGGCAACTTCTGGGCTTCCCGCTCGGCGAAGAAGGCATAGCGGAGCGCTTTGGATTCGTCTGAGCTCACCAGTTCTTCGAACAACTCCCGCTCACGCTTGATGCCCTCATCGAACGGCAATTCGCAGGCGGCCTGCACGGCTTTGATGTTGTTATAGGGCGCAATCTGGTTGCGGGCTTTGCGGGCGATCTGCTTCTTTTTGGCTTCGAAGATGACCCCGTCCGCCGTCGCTTCGCCAAGCTTGGAATCGTCATTGCGGATCATTGGCAATGGGCGGACATCAGCCTTCTCTTCGGCCAGTTTGATGGCTTCAGCAAGCAAGTCGCCGTCTGCCGGAATCACCCGATCCAGGATACCCATGCCAGCAGCTTCTTCGGCTGGGACGTGACGCCCGGATACGATGAGATCAAGCGCTGTCTTCGGCCCGATTAGGCGCGGCAGGCGCTGGGTACCGCCGCCGCCCGGCAGCAAACCGATCAGAACTTCCGGCAACCCCACTTTGGCGCTGGCGACGGCGATGCGATAATGGCAGCCAAGCGCATTCTCCAGCCCGCCGCCAAGCGCGTATCCATGGATAGCAGCGACAATAGGCTTTGAGGCTTCTTCAAACGCGTCATAGGTTTTGCGTTTTAAGGGCGGGCGGCCTTTACCGAACTGGCGGATATCAGCGCCCGCAATGAAGCTTCGCCCAGCGCCGATCAACACCATGGCTTTCACGTCCGGATCCGCGACACCAGCATCGACCGACGCGATGATGCCTTCAGGCACGCCAGGCGATAGCGCGTTTACCGGCGGATTATCCACCGTGATAACGCCGATGGCACCGTGCTTTTCGAAACGGACGAGATTTTCTTCGCTCATAGTATTCGGTTCCTAATTCGCTGAAAGCTTATCAATGCCAGACCCATAGGTGGACGGCGTGATGTCGACTGAACTGGCGCGCTTTTCGAGCCAGTATGAAACTGCAGGTGGGACGGACGCACTGGCGGGATCTGCGTCAAGCTTTATCGCGGCGTCCATTGGCCAGTTCGGATTGTACATCGCCTCCCGCGCGATCGCGATAAGGTCTGCCTGGCCGTTTTGTAGAATAGCTTCGGCCTGGTCTGCGTGAACAATTAGGCCAACGGCCATGCTCATCACGCCGCCGTCCCGCTTGAGGCGTTCGGCATAGGACACCTGATATCCGTAGGAGACAGGCCCGGCGCTTATCACGGGCGAGCCGCGCATGCCGCCAGACGAGCAGTCGATCACATCGACGCCCATGGGGCCGACAGCCTTCGCCACATTCACTGATTCATCGGGGCCGAACCCCGCGTCGTCCTGCACGGAAAGGCGCAAGAAGAGCGGCTTGTCTTCTGGCCAATAAAGCCGAGTTTCCTCAACGATTTCCATCAGGAAGCGACGGCGATTTTCTTCCGACCCGCCATATTCGTCATTCCGCGCGTTGGAGGATGGCGACAGGAATTGATGCACCAAATATCCGTGTGCGCCGTGGAGTTCGAGCGCCTCATACCCGGCTTCTAGTGATCGCCGTGCGCCCTGACCCCACATCTTCACGAGGTCCTGGACTTCGGCCTTTGTCAGGCCGTGCGGTTCAGGGTCACCTGGATTAGCGAGCGCAGATGCAGACACAAGCTTCCACTGGTCCCAATCTTTTAGACCTTCCGCTTCCGCAGCCTCTTGCGTTAGCGGTTCCCCCCCTTGCCAAGGCCGGAACCGGCGGGCCTTCCGCCCAGAATGGCCAAGCTGGATAGCAGGAACGGCACCATAGTTGCGGATTGTGTCAGCCAGGTGCTTATGACCCGAAATATGATCATCTTTCCAAAGGCCCAGATCACCGATCGTGCCGCAGCCGCGCCGATCAACCTTCGTCGATTCAACAAACACCAGCCCCGCGCCGCCAGCCGCATAGCGCCCGATATTCATCAAATGCCAGTCCTGGGCGAAGCCATCGACAGCGGCGTATTGGTGCATCGGCGCAATGACACAACGGTTCTTTAGGCTCATGCCCCGGATTTGCATCGGTGAGAAAAGCAGCGGTTGGCTCATCAAACTTAGTCCTGACCAGTGGCGGAGGCTTGGCCCTGCACCGTGAAAAATGACGCCGACTTTGGCTGTTCCGGCAGTTCTACCAAGGCAAGCGACAGGCGAGCCTTCCGTTGTTTCTCGCCACGGATGATACGGCCTTCATTTTGGTTTGGCATCGGGTTTTGGGCTATAGGAATTGCATCTGCCGCCGTGTACACGCAGATATAAAGCCCACGCGGCGTCTCAGATCTGCTCGGATCAGACCCGTGAGCCAAACGCGTGTGCATTAGGCATACAGAGCCTGCTTTGCCGGTAATCGGCACTTCGCGCGCTTTCATTTTCGCCGTCACATCATCCGACATGCGGCCAATGAAAGTGTCGCCTTCGAACAGAGAATGCAGTGGGCCTTTATGGCTGCCGGGTACGACCTTCAGGCAACCATTTTCCTCATCAACATCGTCGAGCATCAATAGTGCGGTGACGATATCGTCATTGGTGTGTGGCGTGAACGGAAAATCCTGATGGAAGTGGACTTCCGTAGCAGCACCCGGAAGCTTCTGGTTGATTTTGCAGTGATGGAATTTGAGGTTCGGGCCGATCAGCTCATTGACCATCTCAGTCATCGCTGAATTTTCCATCGCTTCCTGAAAGGGGCCGTAAAGGTCTGACGGATTGTTGACACGGCGGAGCGCTGGCTGTTCCGCTGAATGCTCCGCGCCCATGTCGAAACGGGCACGGCCATCGATCGTTGGTGGCCCATACGGCTTGGTATGTGCCCGGCTTTCTTCTGCCCAACCCGCCATCATCTGCCGCATGGCTTGAAGCTGGTTCGGCGTTACGGCGTTCTTTGCAACGAGAAAGCCATCGCGCCAGAATTCAACCTTTTGGGCTTCATTTAGAACCAATGCACTACCCTCAATTAGTTTTTGCGAGCTTGGAGGGCGGAGATGGCATTTGCGAATTCTACGATGGCGCGCATTCTGTCTGCCACCGGAACGTCCACCATCTTGCCGCGCACGGTAATGGCACCCTCGCCTGCCGCTAGCGCGGCATCGTAAGCGTCAATAATTTCGCGGGCTTCCTCCACCTCTTCATCGCTCGGCCCGAACGTTGCGTTGGCAACCTTCACCTGGTTTGGATGAATGCAGGACGCGCCACGGAATCCAGCACGCTTGGAAAGCGCCATCATGCTTTCCAGCTTTCCGATATCCCTGAACTCAGCGATGGAGCCGATGAAGCCCATAGGGGCCACCCCTGCCGCCCTGGCACAAGCGACGATGTGCTGTTTCGGCCCGAGCAGCATGTCCGTATCGGTAGAAGACCCCATGGAGAGGGCGAAATCTTCAGAGCCCAGCGACAGCGCCATCGTGCGTGTACTCGCTTTGGCGATCTCGCGCGCATTCAACAGGCCTTCCGCCGTTTCAATCAGCGGAAACAGGAATGTGTGGCCGGGGGTCATGCCCTTTTCGACCTCAATCTCCGTCACGACGGCATTGACCTCCTTTACGTGCGCCGCAGTGTCGGTCATTGGCAAGAGCAGTGCCGTAACGTCGGGCGTAACGGCCGCTTCAATATCGCGGGCAGCCAAGCGCCAAGGGCGATTGATGCGGACGGTGACGTCCAAGCCTTGATCCGCCAAACGTTTAGCCACGCTCGCAACAGCCCCCCGTGCGGTCTCTTTGGCGGAAGCCGCAATGGAATCCTCTAGGTCGAGGATCACAGCATCCGCACCAACGCCGGGCGCTTTCTCGATGAACTTCTCGTTGATCGTCGGCACGAACATCATTGAGCGCCAAACGGGAGCATTGCTTGCCATGGATCAGGCTTCCTTATTTGCCAGTGAACTGCGGCGTGCGCTTTTCGCGGAAGGCGCGGCCGCCCTCTTGCTGGTCTTCAGACCGAGAGATCGCAAGCAATTCACGCTGTGCCAGTGCTGAAAGTTCAGACGGGCCACGCGCCGTTACCACATCCCGCGTGAAGCGCTTCAATGCCCGTACGACGAGCGGTGCCGAATCAGCCAGGATGCGGGCATATTCGTAAGCCGCAGCCAGGTGTTCCCCCTTAGGTGTCACCTTGTTGACCATGCCGACTTCGTAGGCGCGCTGGGCTTTGTAATGCACGCCGGTCAGCATGAATTCCATCGCGTGCTTGTGTGTGATGCGGGCAGCGAGGCCAGCGATCAAACCGCCGCAGAAACCAATCTGGGCTTCTGGGTAGAAGAAGTCCGCCGTTTCATCAGCAACGGCGATATCAGAGAATTCGACCAAGCAAAATGCGCCGCCAACGCAATAGCCATGAACAGCTGCGACCACAGGCTTATCAAGCATTACGCCCACACCCGGCATGCATTCCCAGAGGTTTGGATCACGCGGTGGGTCTTTCAAATCAGCACCAACCGAGAAGGCTTTGTCCCCAGCTGCTGTCAGCACACAAGCGCGGTCGTCACTGTCTTGCAGGCGCTGGAAAGCATCCCGAAGTTCAACGACCAACTGGTTGGAGAGAGCGTTCATCTTCTCCGGGCGATTGATGGTGATCGTGGCGATTTTGTCTTTGGATTGGTAGGTAATGACCGGGTCAGCCATGGCGCAAGCTCCTGTATGCGGGTATTTTGTGTTTGCTGCGCATATCAAACCGCGCTCAAGCGCCCAGCGCAAGCGGCCAGATCGACAAGCGCCACACGAAAGGACGCCATTATGGCCAGTAGTAATCAGAAACCCGTTGTTGAGGGCTTCCTGCACCAGGAAACCGGGACGATCTGCTACATTGTCTATGATCCGGTGCGCTTGCGCGCGACAATCGTTGATGCCGTGCTGGACTTCAATATCGTCGCCGTCCGCACGTCTACCGATTTTGCCGATACCGTTTGCGACCGAGCCGAAGCGCTTGGCCTAACGGTGGATTGGGTGCTGGAAAGCCATGTGCATGCAGATCATCTGTCTGCCGCCAAACATGTAAAGGAACGGCTGGGCGGCCATATCGCTATCGGCAGCGCTATTGACCAGGTCCAAATATCCTTCGGCAAATTGCTGAACCTCGGCCCTGAATTCACAACCGATGGCGCACAGTTCGACCATCTTTGGACTGATGGCGAGACGTTCGAAATCGGCGGCCTCCAGGCGCGGGTGCTGCATACGCCCGGCCACACACCCGCCTGCGTATCCTATGTCATTGGGGATGCTGTGTTCGTTGGCGATACTATTTTCATGCCTGATTTCGGCACCGCCCGCTGCGACTTTCCCGGCGGGGACGCCCGTGAGCTGTATCGGTCTGTCCAGCGTATTTTATCACTTCCGCCAGAAACCCGCATTTTCGTCGGCCACGATTACGCCCCTGGCGAACGCGACTACGCTTGGGAAACAACCGTCGCCGAACAGCGCGCCGCCAACAAGCACGTGAAGGACGGCACGGAAGAGGACGTTTTCGTCGCCATGCGCCGCAAACGGGATGCCGAACTATCCCTACCCCGCCTGATCCTGCCTTCCATCCAGGTCAACATCCGCGCTGGGGACATGCCAGAGGCGGAGGACAACGGCGTCTCATACCTGAAGCTGCCAGTTGATCAGGTCTAGAGGCTAGAACAGATCCGCGTTGGACTCCGTCCGCCGCACTGGAGCATGTTTTAAAAATATCGTAAATAAGGAGCCAGTCTGGGCCGATATGGCATTCAAACCATCCTTTAAAAACTACTGCACAGACGGAGCGAGCGGTATCCAGGCGGCAAAGGGTTATCTCGCAGCAACCCGTGATGACAAGGGACAGCGCGGTCATATCAAGATGCCGCTTTCTGCATCGCTTGAGGTCCCGCTTAAATGCGGAAGCCGCAACCAAAGTCCACATTAATCACAGTCTTCAGCCAGAACCTCTGCCAGCATCGCGTCTGCGCTGCTGTATCTTTGCTGTAGATAGATTTTTACTCATTGCCGTAATAGTTTGGGCATTCGGGGTCTTTGCCTCAAATGGTAAGCCTCGTTGCATTACAAGTTGCTTGAGGAACATCTTAATCGGGTCTGTGGTAGACAAACCAAACGCAGGCAATGTCGCTTCACCTTCAGATTTTAAATCCGAGTCCATTCGGACCTAACAGCTTCAGCTTTTGCCATTTCACGGATGTACTAGAGGAATAGGTGCGCCATACAGTACACATTTTCAATATGTGAAAAGCACTAAAGCAATTTCCGATCAATCTGAACCTGATTGATCACTATAAATGAGATAGAGCGCAAAAAAAGCAGGACCCGAGGGTCCTGCTATATTTTGGTTCCGTCTACCGAATTCATACGTCGGCTGACGCTCTCCCTGAACCCGGGCCTAAGCGAAGGCTGCGTCTAAGGCGCGGCTTCATCACTTCCCATGCGGATAGCTCATAGCAGCTATGCACAAGATTGTCACCTGTTTTTTAGCAGCAAAGAATCGCAACCGTTCGGTTACTGGTAACTTAATTGCTTGCTTTTAGGTGCTGATAGAGACGGTATCCCGCAGGCGACGACGAAAAAACATCGTCGTAAAGGTCGAGTACAAATCTCGCCAATTGACCATTAGTGCAAGTCATCCTTAACCATCAGCACCTAGTCGGTAGAGGCAATATAAGGTTATCCCACCCCAAACATGATCATGGGACAGTCATTATGCGCCTGAACGGCCTCCTCCCCGCCGTTTGACTTCTCGCTATTGAAGGTGCCATTGCGGCACCAACAGCGCCGAGCGCGCAATGCTATTTTACAGCATAGGCCGCATAAACTGCATGAACGAGACCATTTGGCGACCATGCTCAACGCCAACGAGGGCATTACGAGCCTACATTCACTTCCCGGCAGCAGCCTTTACTGGAAGCTTATACTCGATACCTTCGGCCTAGATGGTGGGATCCGCATCTCGCCGCTGCACTGCAATTCCGCAGCCGACATTGACCATTTCCTGCAGATCACGATGGAGTTTAGCGAAGCAGCATCGAGTTGATGTTTCTAGACGCTCCTGAACGTCCCTTATTGCAGCCGTCTCCGTTTCCGCCCATGCTTCGCAGACCTGATCGTATCGGTCCACCGGAGCGCTGCAAATTCCATGACCGCCGCCGCTGGCGCAAGCGCTACAGAGCCTAGCGCAGAGCTATCTTTTGCTGAAATTCAAGCCGTCTCGCTTGTGACGTCGGCCCATTTTATGAGCCACCTCTACCAGTTGGTGCTGCCGCCCGTATTTGGGATGATGGCGGCGCGGCATGGTGTGGGCTTTACGGAACTTGGCTTGGTCGTCAGCACATTTGCGATTGCGACCAGTATCGCGCAAACTCCCGTCGGCTTTTTGATAGACCGTCTAAGCCCCGCCCGCATTCTGGCGCTGGGGCTTGGCCTGCTCGGGCTGTCCGTAGCGCTCTACGGCGTCGCGCCCAGTTTCTGGATGTTGTTGCCATTGGCCGCAATTGGCGGAACAGCGAACGCAGTGTTTCATCCTGCCGACTACGCCATTTTGTCCGCTCGCGTACACGATAAAAGGATAGGCCGGGCGTTCAGCTTCCATGCGATCTCTGGCAATTTGGGGTGGGCGGCGGCCCCGGCTGTGATGCTCGGCTTTACCGCCTTAACTGATCTCACAACGACATTTCTGGCCGTCGGCGCGTTTGGCATGGCGCTCGCAAGTTATTTGTTTCTGATCGCTAGCCGGATAGAACCCCAAACAACCGTATCCGGCGCCCCAAGCCAAACGTCGACTGAGGCGACAGCCCCCAAAGGCGGCACGGTTGATGCCGGAATAGCCCTATTGCTGTCCCGGCCTGTGCTGATGCTTTTTAGTTTTCAGCTGATCTATGCAATTGCGTTTGGCGGGGTTCGAAACTTCAGCGTCGTGGCTCTGCCGGATATCTGGGATTTGACTTCGGAAGCTGTAGCGGGTGCACTCTCTGGCTATCTATTGGCGGCGTCAGTCGGCAACTTGGCGGGCGGCTATTTGGCTGATCGGACCGGCCGTCCCGGCACCATATTTACGACCAACATCATCATAATTTCAGCCCTTGTCGCCAGCCTTGGCCACTTTCCGATGTCCATTGGCCTACTAACTGGCGTATTGCTGGTGGCTGGCGGGTTGCAAGGTAGCCTGATGCCCGCCAGGGACATGCTGGTTCGCCAGATTGCGCCCAAGGGCCAGATGGGCAAGCTGTTTGGCTTTACCTCCAGCGGCCTGGCGCTTGGCAATGCGGTAACGCCAGTCGCGTTTGGCTGGGTGATGGATAATGCCGATCCACGCATTATTTTTTACGCCAGCGCCGGGTGCATGCTATTGGCGCTGCTGACCTATGTCGAAACTCGCCGCCAGGCAAAATAACTCCAGGCTGAAAAACTTATGACCCACACAATTACGCTGCTGACCTTCGATGAAGTGATCGAAGTTGAGGCCGACGAAACCATCCTTGAGATCGCGGTTGAGGAGAATATTCCCTATCCGTTTGGCTGCAGGTCTGGAAACTGTGGTGCCTGCAAATCCAGACTGGTGCTGGGCGAAGCGCATATGCGGGAACACTCGTCTATGGCGTTGACGGCTGATGAAGCAGCACGCGGCCTTGTCCTTGCCTGCCGCGCTGAGCCTCGGTCTGACTGCACGCTCGCTGTCGTCAACTATGACGATGCGCTGGCCCACCCGTTGAAGCAGCTTGTCGGTGAAGTCTTTGCGGTGGAAAAACTCACCCATGATATCGCAGCTGTGCAGATCACTTTGCCCGAGGCGATGGACTATTCAGCAGGCCAGTTTGCCGCCGTCGCGTTCCCAGGCTTTCCAGCGCGGGACTATTCCTTTGCCAGCCCGCCGGATAATCCAGCCCACTTAGAATTCCACATCCGCCGCATGGGTGATGATGGGGTTTCCGCCTTCGTGTTTGACCAACTCGCGGCTGGCGAACTCGTCGCCGTACAAGGTCCCCTGGGCTACGCATTTTTGCGAGAGGCTGAAACCGGCCCCATTTTCGCTATTGCTGGCGGATCTGGCCTGGCACCCATCCGCGCTATTCTGCAATCAGCACTGGCCAAAACGGACGTGGCGGACAGGCCCGTCCGGTTATGGTTCGGTGCGCGAACAGTAGCGGATATTTATCTGGAAGACGAGCTCAAAGCCTTGGCGAGCCAGCACCCAAATTTCAGCTATGAAATTGTTCTGTCAGAACCGGAAGGAAGTAGCACCCGCCGCGCCGGTTTCGTCACCGAAGCCTTCAAAGCCGACCTCGAGGCGCTCGGATCTGATCCATTAGATGGTGCGCGAGCATATCTCGCAGGACCGCCGCCGATGGTCGAGGCCGGTATTGAAAGCTTCAAGGCAGCCGGGCTTGATCAGGCGCGTATTCATGCGGACGCGTTCTACACCGAAGCCGAAAAAGCTGCCCTCACTGGCGCGTAATTCTTCGCAATCGGCGGCGGGCGCATTGCTTCTGCCAAACTATATGCTATGTCGTGCATATAGATTCAGCGGCTCGCTTCAACTGTCGCTCTAAACCATCATCCCAGATAAAACTTTCGGAGATCCCTAGATATGCCCGACTACAAGGTTAAAGACATCAGCCTCGCCGATTGGGGCCGCAAAGAGATCGCGATCGCCGAAACCGAAATGCCAGGCCTGATGGCGCTTCGCCAAGAATTTGGCGAAGCGCAGCCGCTAAAAGGCGCGCGCGTCGTTGGCTGCTTGCACATGACGATCCAAACAGCAGTGCTGATCGAAACGCTGACAGCACTTGGCGCAGAAGTGCGCTGGAGCTCCTGCAACATCTTCTCAACCCAGGACCAAGCCGCTGCCGCTATCGCCGTCACTGGCGTGCCTGTGTTTGCATGGAAGGGTGAGACGGAAGAAGAATACCTCTGGTGCATCGACCAGACGATTGCAGGCCCAGACGGCTGGCGCCCGAACATTTTGCTGGATGACGGCGGCGATCTCACAGTCATCGTGCATGAAAAATATCCTGAGTTAATGGCGGATATCCGCGGCGTGTCGGAAGAAACCACAACAGGCGTGCATCGCCTCTATGACATGGCGAAGGCTGGCAAGTTGATGTGTCCAGCCATCAACGTGAATGACAGTGTCACCAAGTCAAAGTTTGACAACCTGTATGGCTGCCGCGAAAGCCTTGTTGATGGCATCAAGCGCGCAACGGACGTTATGCTCGCTGGCAAGGTAGCCATTGTCGCCGGTTACGGCGATGTGGGCAAAGGCTCCGCCGAAAGCCTGCGTAGCCAGGGTGCGCGCGTTCTCGTGACGGAAGTTGACCCGATCTGCGCGCTCCAGGCACTCATGGCCGGCTACGAAGTCACCACCATGGAAGAAGCCGCACCGATCGCGGACATCTTTGTGACGGCGACGGGCAACAAGGACATTGTCACCATCGACCACATGCGGGCGATGAAAGACCGGGCGATTGTCTGCAACATTGGTCACTTTGATAACGAAATTCACGTGGACGCTCTGCGCAACATGAAATGGCACAACGTGAAGCCCCAGGTTGACGAAATCGAATTCCCGGATGGCAAGCGGATCATCCTGCTGGCTGAAGGCCGGCTCGTGAACCTTGGCTGCGGCACTGGCCACCCAAGCTTCGTGATGAGCGCCAGCTTCTCCAACCAGGTGTTGGCTCAGATCGAGCTTTGGACAAATAGCGCCAACTACGAAAACCAGGTCTATGTGTTACCGAAGCATCTGGATGAGAAAGTAGCAGCGCTGCATCTGGAGCGCCTGGGTGCCAAATTGACGACCCTAACGGCAGACCAAGCAGCCTATATTGGCGTGACTGATGACGGGCCGTTCAAGCCAGACTACTATCGCTACTAGAACGATTTGCTAGGACGATATCTGGCTGATCTAAATCGGAACAATAGCCGGGAGCTGAATATGGCAGAAGGCGGCGCGATTGTCGTATTAGCGATTATCGCGGGCCCTGCGCTGGTCCTCGCGGCGACGTTTGCCATCCTTTGGCGTCGCCGGCGGCCAGACACCCTTCAAGCTGAATCCGCCAGATTTAAATCAGCCGCTATGATCGCGGAGCGGAGCCGCCAGGCAGCGGACGCTCGCGCTACGTTCCTATCTGAAATCCTCGACGCGCTGCCAAGTCCTGTTTGGCGGCGCGCCGACGATTTAGAACTGATCTACGCAAACAAGGCCTATGCAGAAGCCGTTGGTGCCGATACGCCGGCTGCGGCCTTGCTTGATAATATGGAGATCGGCGGCGTAGAGGCCCTAGACCTCGCTCGCCGCGCTCATCGTACCAATACAACACTCTCTGAAAGCCGCACGATTGTCGTCAGTGGCAAGCGCCAGCTTGTTGCAACGACAGAACGGCCTCTCGGTGGCAAGGAACCTGGCGGCGGCCTGATCGGCGACGCGCGGGACGTCACAGCGCTTGCAGAAGCGCAAGATGGCCAAGCCCGCCTCGTTGCCGCCCATGCCGAAGTACTGGAGAGGGTTGGATCAGCCGTCGCAGTCTTCACTGGCGGGCGCCAGCTGGCGTTCTGCAACAAGGCCTTCATCGACCTATTCGGCCTCGACCCTGCGCGGATTGAGCAACGCATCGGCATCACGGAACTCCTGGATGATCTGCGTCGCCTCCGCATGTTGCCGGAAGTCATCGACTTTGCAGCGTTCAAGGCAGAGCGAGCGGCAGAATTCCAATCCCTGATGGAGCCGCGCGATGAATTTCTGTTTTTGGCCAATGGCCGGACTCTAAAGGAAACCGCAGCCCCCCATCCGCAGGGTGGCCTTATCTATGTGTACGAAGATGTCAGTGATCAAATAGCGCTCGAACGCTCCTATCACACACTGAACCGTGTGCAACGGCAAACACTCGATGCGCTTCAGGAAGGCATTGCGCTCTTCGGGGAGGACGGCAAGCTTCGCCTGTCGAACCGCGCATTCAACGCTTTATTCCGGGCTGAAGATGACGGCCTGGACGCTGCCCCGCATGTGGCGGCGCTCGCAGATATTGCGGGTAAGTCGCTCACCGATGAGACCTGGAATATTGGCCGCCGGGAAATGATCGACGCGGTGACGAGCCGAGCGCCTGCAAAACTTCGGGCACAATCGCATGATGGCCGCACGCTAGAAATCGAAACCGCGCCCCTTGCAGACGGGGGCGTGCTGACGGCGATGTATGACGTCTCCGACACCCATGCCGTTGAGACAGCGCTGCGCGGACGGGCCGAAGCCCTTGAAGAAGCGGACCGGGTCAAGAACGAATTCCTGTACATTATCTCCCACGAACTCCGCACACCGTTAACGACAATCACCGGTTTCGCGGATCTGCTTCGGGCGGGCGTGGCTGGCGACCTCTCCGAACGTCAAGGCGAGTATCTGGATGACATCCTGTCTGCTGGCGGCGCGTTCATAGCGCTCGTCGATGACATTATTGATGTAGCAGCGATTGAAGCCGGGCGCGCGCCCTTAGAACGCACGCCCACATCCGCTGCGGACGCCATCGCCAAAGCTGCCAGCGATGCGGCTGAGCGGATTGCGCCACAGCCACTGAATATTGCGCCAAATGTCCAGTATGGTCTGACGCTGGATGCAGATGCCGAACGGCTCTGCCAGATATTCACGCGCTTGATTATGGTCGCAGGTTGCTATGCCCGTGACGGTGACCCAGTGGTTGTTACAGCCAAGGGCGAAGGCGACTGGGCGATCCTGACTGTCACCACCGGCCGCATTGACTTGGATGAGGCTAACACCCCGTTTGCGCCAGATTCGCCTGACGCAGATGTCGGCTTCCCGCCCGCCCGCACCGCTCGCGCCAGCCTTGATCTAACGCTCGCCACCCGCCTGGCGGAAGCACATGGCGGCGAAATTGTCGTTAATCGGGCCGCCACGGGCGCGCTCTCAGCTTATTGCCGCATGCCGCGCTTACCGGATGTGGTCTGATATTTATTAAGGAGCTAACATCCCATGCCTAAAACCCGCGTCATCCCCGAACCATTTGATGCCGATGCCTTCGCGCCATACGGCGAGTGCTTCGCACTTAGGGACTTGGACGGCGACCGTCATGAGTTCGCAGCAACGATGTTCAATGGCCGCGACCATGCTGAACTCAATGTCTCGGTCAGCCGCGCAAAGCCGCAAACTGACGATTTCGCCGTGCCAGCGCTGGAACGCCATGACGCCTCCGCCCAAACATTCGCGCCGATCGTTTGTGGCCGCTGGATGGTCGCTGTAGCACCGACGCTGGCGGATGGCGGGCCGGATTTCGAAAATCTCCGCGCTTTCATCATGGATGAGACTGTCGGCGTCTGTTATGCGCCGAATGTATGGCACCATCCGTTTGTATGCTTTGATCAACCCGCTGAAATGCTGATGCTGCGCTGGGATGATCGTACTGAGGCGGACACCACTTGGGCGCAAACGCCTGCAGGTGTCGACGTTGAAATAGCGCTACCCTGATAGGGGCTATCCCGCAATCTGCTCTTTCAACTGACGTGCGGCGAGGGCGACCCCACCATCGGCGTAGTCAATGAAATGCACGTGCGCCGCACTAGTCAGATCAAACACCAGGCAAGTCATCAACGCTGAGTCTGACCGGTGAAAACCGTAGACTAACCTGCCCGCCGCGCGTTCTTGCTCGAGCACAATTTCCAACGCATCCGCCTGCTCCAATGTCAGGTCCAACACCATCCGCAGCATGCCTTCATATTTCCGGAAATCGGTCTGCGAGACCATTTCTTTGCGGTATTCCAGCGCGTTGTAGGGACCAACCTGCTTCTGGAAGCGTTCGGCATAGAGCTGCACCAAGCTTTCCATAATAGTCGCCATCACGCCGTGGCTAGGTGCCAATGGCTCCCACCGACAGGTCAGACCATCAAGATCAGGCGAGGCATCATCTAACGGAATACGATAGGGTGCCCCCTCTTCCACGTCTTTGAGAAGTTCATCCGCCAACTCGAGGCCGCCGCCAGCAAACATCGCCAATCGCGCGCCAGAGCCAAGGCCGAACTTGCGGATCCATATATCACCGCCTTTGGTGCGCAGATCAGATGCTGCGAACGCCGCCACCCGAAGTTCCAGGTCATAGATCGCCTCAATCATGCTGGCGGCGCGGGCGAGCGCGGTTTTGCAGGCTTCGGCGACAACTGGCTGGGCTGCGATCGCAGCGCCATCGCCGCCGAATACATAAGGCAAGTCCACACCGTCCGCCGCATTGATCACGGCCATGATTGTGGCTGCACCCGACATATTCACTTGCTTACATCGGCCCTGCTCAATCGCGATTATGGAGCCAACAACATCCGAGGCGAGCACTGTCTAGTCATCTGGCAGCGGCGCGTAGGAGTCCAAATCCGTGAACACAGCAAACTCCCTGAATTCCGGCAGGTTGGCGTAGAAGCGTTCTGTGCTCAAGTGCTATCGACCTTCAATGATGTACGGCCAAGGATCAGCCTCACTGCCGAATGTTACCGGGCAATGGATCAGCACAGGCGCGTTCGCAGCGAACGCTTTTTCCAACGCGGGCTTCAAATCGGCTGGTGTCTCCGCGCGCAGCCCCATCACGCCGAAGCTTTCAGCCATTTTCAAGAAATCTGGGTTTTCCAAGTAGCTACCAAGCTCCCGGCCTTGGAAACGTCGGATCTGGTCGCGGCGGACATTCCCATACGCGCCATTATCGAAAACGATTGAGACGACGTTCAAGCCGAACTGCGCTGCTGTCGCCAATTCCTGCACGCCAAACAAGAACCCGCCATCTCCCGCAATTGAGACCACTGGCGTATCGCCCATCGCGGCCTTAGCGCCAAGTGCAGTCATGAAGCCGTAGCCAAGAGTGCCCTGATATCCGGACGTCACATAAGTGCGCGGGTTGTAAACGGGGAAGCCTGAATAGGAGACATACCCCGCCTGACAAAGCTCCTCCACGAAGATACCATCGCGCGGCAGGACGGTGCGGATAGCGTCCAGGTAATTCATTTGAGGCTGCAGGTTGTCGCGAAAATCCTTGCCGGTGCGCGCTTTGGCTTCCTGTACGGCATCCAGTCTATCGGCTTTCCCCGCACCCACCTTATCAAGGGCGGGGAGCAACGCCTGGAGAGCCATCGCTGCATCTGCCGTAATGGATTGATCCGCGGGCAAGCGAGCATGCTCCATGCCGTCAATATCAATGCGGACAAGCGTTGGCGTAGCAGGTCGTGGCGTCCACGCCATGCCCTGCCAGCGCATGTATGGCCCTTCCATCCGGCTGCCTATTGCAAGCACGACATCAGATTCCGCCCAAACCGATTTCGCTTCCGCAAAGGCCAATCCGAGCGGATGATCGCTGGCGACAATCCCACGCCCACCCCGGAATGCCCCAACGGGTGCGCCCAACCGTTCCGCTACAGCCAGTACTTCAGCCGCAGCATCCTGCGCGCCGGAGCCGACCCAGATAAGCGGGGATTTCGCACCGGCCAGAATCTTTGCAGCTGCCGTGATTTCATCACTATTTGGTTCTGGCTTGGCCGGAAGCCCAGGTGCTGGCGTGTCCGCGACATCACCCGGCGTGGCCAGCACATCCCATGCAGCTTCCAACGCCACGGGGCCGGGCCTGCCGCCCAGCATCTGCCGGAACGCTTCATCCACCATGGCCGGAGCGGCCGCCGGGCTTTCCACCCTGTCGGCCCAGCGGATGAGGGTTCTAAGCAATCCGCGCTGATCCGGCAGCTCATGCAGATGTCCACGCCCTTTGCCGATAAAGTCCTTCGGCGTTTCTCCGGTAATGCACATGACCGGCGTTGATGTGCCATAGGCGGTGCAAAGGGCAGCCGTAGTGTTCAGCACGCCCGGGCCTGGAACCACAGTATAAACGCCTGGGCGCCCGCTGGTTTTCGCATATCCCATGGCCATATAGGCCGTCGCTTGCTCATGCCTGGCACCGATCAAGCGCACACGGTCACCGGCTTGGGCCATCGCATCGAATAAGGGATAGGTCTGCGCGCCCGGCAAGCCGAACACCGTATCAACGCCATGCGCCAGCACCCGCTCAATAATCGCTTGGCCTGTGCTCATCGTCTTCATTGCCATCACCGCCCCCTGTTGAATGTTCCGTATATACTGGGGTGAGACTATACGCGCGCTAAGCGCCCTGCACGATTTCAGTGAAATGCGTTACAATTCATCTAAAGCAGATTTGAGGATTTACTCCATGGCCCCGGACACAGCCCCAGCCAATGACCGCCGCAATTCCCAACGCCTGAGTGAGGCATTGGAGAAACTTCAGGGCCTGTTGGGGCACCGCATGTCTACCTCACAAGCTGTGCGCGACCAGCATGGCCAGGCCGAAGACCATTTTCACATAGCGGCACCTGATGGCGTGGCGTTCGCGGAATCCACTGAAGAAGTATCTGAGATCGTCAAGATATGCGCGGAGCACGAACTGCCCGTTATCGCTTGGGGAACAGGTACATCCCTGGAAGGTCATGTGCAGGCACTGCATGGCGGGATCACGATTGATCTTTCCGGGATGAATGAGGTGCTTGAGGTCAGTAGTGAGGACGGCGACTGCATGGTGCAGGCTGGCGTTACGCGGAAAGCCTTAAACGAACATATCCGCGACACAGGCTATTTCTTCCCGGTTGATCCAGGCGCTGATGCCAGTCTTGGCGGCATGGCAGCGACGGGGGCTTCCGGCACCAACGCCGTCCGCTACGGCACGATGAAAGAGAACGTGATCGGGCTAACGGTCGTAATGGCTGATGGCCGCGTGATGAAAACAGGCGGCAGGGCGCGCAAAACGTCTGCCGGATATGATCTGACCCACCTAATCGTCGGCAGTGAAGGCACACTTGGCATCATCACGGAGGTTCGCCTGCGTTTGTATGGCGTGCCGGAGAAGATTGCTGCTGCCGTATGCCAGTTTGATGATCTGGCGGGCGCGGTTGAGACTGTCCAGCAGACCATCCAGATGGGCGTGTCTGTCGCGCGTATGGAACTCGTAGACGACGTGCAGCTGCAAGCCTGCATAGATTATTCGAAGCTCGAAGGCTTTGAAGCCAAGCCGACGTTGTTTTTTGAGTTCCACGGAACCGAAAGCGGCGTTGCGGAGCAGGCCGAATTCGTCGAAGCCTTGGCGATGGACAATAGCGGCGGCGCATTCCAATGGACCGCAAAAGCTGAGGAACGCACCAAGCTTTGGGAAGCGCGCCACAACGCCTACTACGCTGCATTGGCACATATTCCAGGCAAAAGCGGATGGTCAACTGATGTCGTTGTACCGATCAGCCGCCTCGCAGAGTGCATCGTCGCGACCAAGGATGATATTGGCGCTTCAGACCTTTATTCGCCAATCTGCGGCCATGTGGGCGACGGTAATTTCCATTGCTGCATCATGGTTGATCTGGACAACACTGAAGAAATGGCGCGCGCCACAGCCTTCAATGACCGGCTGGTAAACCGCGCGCTAGACATGGGCGGGTCATGCAGTGGCGAGCATGGCGTTGGCATGTCAAAAATCGGCCATATGCGGAAGGAAGTCGGCGAAGAGGCTTATGAAGTTATGCAACAGCTGAAGCGCGCTTTAGACCCACAAAATATTATGAACCCTGGAAAGGTTGCACCAGTATGAAGATTGCGATCTACGGCGCTGGTGCCATTGGCGCGCATCTTGGCGGCATGCTCACGCGCTCCGGCGTCGATGTTTCACTAATCGCGCGCGGCCCACACTTGGAAGCGATGCAGCAGAACGGACTTCTGTGCAAATTCCAGGACGGCGAGGAATTTAGGGTTCACCCAAACGCGACCGATGATCCAGCCAGCCTTGGCCCGCAGAACTATGTGATTTTCACTTTGAAGGCGCACCAAAGCCCCGGCGTGGTCGGCCTGATGCAGCCGCTGATGGGACCGGATACCGCCGTCGTCACCGCCATGAACGGCGTACCCTGGTGGTACTTCCACGGCCTTGGCAGCGACCATGATGGCACGCACCTAGAAGCCGTTGATCCTGGGCGCGCCCAATGGGACGGCCTTGGGCCAGAACGCGCCATCGGCATGGTCGTGCATCCAGCGACAGAAATCACCGCTCCTGGCGTGATGCAGCACATGGAAGGCGACGCTTATCCAATCGGCGAACCGTCTGGCGAGAAGACACCACGTATTGAAGCGCTGTCTGCCGCACTTACTGAATCCGGCCTGCGCGCGCCTATCCGCACCAAAATCCGCGATGACATCTGGATGAAGCTTTGGGGCAATCTGTGCCTGAACCCTGTTTCAGCGCTGACAGGCTCAACGCTTGGCGGGCTGGGCCAGGATGAAGCCGTGCGTGACTTACTGTTTGAGCTCGCCGCTGAAGGCAGGGCCGTCGGTGAGGCTTTGGGCGCTCGGTTCCGGGTGACAGCGGAACGTCGCTTGAAGGCAGCATTTGAGATCGGAGACCATAAAACCTCCATGCTGCAGGACCTGGAACGAGGCCGGCCCATGGAAATCGACGCGCTGGTGACCTCCGTCACAGAGCTTGGCGATGTGGTCGGCGTCGATACGCCATTGCTAGATGCCGTCGCCGCATTGGTCAAATTGAAGGCTCGAAACGCCGGGCTCTACGGCTGAACAATCGCAGATGAACAAACCGGCCACCCCAAAAAAATTGACGCCAAAACAAAAGGCTAGCGCCGACAAACGCGCCCGCCTGGCCAAGTCCCTGAAGGCGAATATGCGACGCCGTAAGGATAGGGATGCGCCGCCATCTACCACATTAGAAAGCGTTGAAAATCAATTAGATAGGGCGCTTAATCGCCCAGTGACTGATGAACGGATCGCTCTCGCCAGCGATATCTATGGCGAGGGCGCTGGCCCGCCGCTTGTGATCCTGCATGGCTTGCTGGGTGCTGCCCGTAATTGGATGGCGATCGCCAAGCGGTTAGGTGAGGACCACGAAGTCCATGCGCTCGACCTTCGTAATCATGGCCGCTCCCCCTGGGCGGACGCTATGCGTTATCAGGACATGGCGCAGGATGTAGCGGCGTATATCGAGAGCAACGGCCTCACGTCCCCTACGGTGCTTGGCCATAGCATGGGCGGCAAAGTCGCCATGTCGCTGGCTTTGACGGTGCCGGATATCGTCGGTCGATTGGTGGTCGCAGATATTTCACCGGTGCCTTATCAACGTGAGGGACGCACCAGCTTCCTGGACTATATCGACGCCATGATGGCGCTTGACCTCGGCCCCATCACCCGGCGGAGCGAAGCGGACAAGGCCATGGTCGACGCCATTCCAGACAAGGCCGTGCGCGGCTTCCTGCTACAGAACCTGGTGCCGGATGAGGCCAATGGTGGGTTCTACTGGCGCTGTAATCTACCCGCACTCTCAAACCGCATAGCCGATATTCTGGATGCACCAGAACCGGACTCCTGGGCACCCTTTCAGGGCCGCACGTTGTTCCTTAAAGGCGCCCGGTCTGACTACGTTAGGGACAGCCACACCGCGCTGATCCGCAGCCTATTCCCGCGCGCCACATTCGAAAGCTTGGCAGACGCCGGCCACTGGCTGCATGCCGAGCAACCCCGCCCGTTTATGACCG
>Ga0315331_10000474_pt1 | contig 27725 bp, 20 predicted proteins | sample M160m34915metaG_FD_203456 | JGI IMG/M metagenome (GOLD analysis project Ga0315331, IMG submission 203456) | Ammonia-oxidizing marine archaeal communities from Monterey Bay, California, United States - M1 60m 34915 | ecosystem: Environmental > Aquatic > Marine > Intertidal zone | place: USA...
TGCTTGGTTTGCTGGGTAACTCCCAAAGCGACCAGCGATGTCCCTGCGGCAAATTCCGGTAGCTTTACAAACTCAAGGTCAGGATAGGTGTGTAACACAGCGTCATAGACGATTGCCGCATCTGCAGCTCCCACAAGTAGGTCATTCGCGGCTTCTGTCACTGTCGTGCGATATGCGGTGGTGCTCTTGTCGAGAGCATCCCACTGTCCTGACTCCTTGAGCATTCGTCTGGTTACTTTGCCGACTGCAGTGGCGTCCGGGTTAGCCTGAACCAGCTTGACATCTTCCCGTAACAGATCTTCCAGTTTTTGAATCGATTTTGGATTACCCTTCGGTACAGCCACAACGACTTCCATTTTGGCGATGGGCAGCACTTCCGAAATGAGGTTCATCTCTTTTGCAGTATTGAGATAACTGTCGTCTGCAGGCAGGTATAAATCCCCCGCGCCTGTTACCTCCAATTGTGACAATAGCGTTTGTGAGCCCCCGTACTGGAGATCGATTTCGCCGCCGTATTCTTCCTTGTAATCAGAAACGATCTTTTCCATCACCGCGCGATTGCTGGCAGCGCAGAAGAACATCAGGGGTTCTGTAGATTCTGGCGAGTTTTTCCGCTGGGAGCCGCTTTGCAACATCCAGATCATCACCCCGAGTACGACGACTGATCCCAGCATTACTACGAGCATTTTGTTCATGTCTTACCTGCGTTTCAGCGTTTGCATCAGGAAAAAATTTGTGTCTTCCACAGCAAAAGTTAGTTTCCAGATGGAATCGTTAATAATTCCGGTTTTTGTTTGAAGCGATCTCGGTCTGATCGCACGGGCGGTGGGGCACTTCCTTTCCCAAACAACTTAGTATTCCAGTCAACTGACATCAGCAAATCAAAGCCAGGGTTCTGCTCTTTAACTTGACACGAACAAGCACCGCTCAGAAAAACTGCCAGGTCTTTGATTAGTGGGGACGTCAGCACCGAAGCCGGGATGACCTCCAGTGCACGACCACGTCCAAATACTGGAACGATCAAGTCTTCACCGCGGCGGGTTGCTTCCGGCTGTAACTCAGAAAACAAGTTGATCAGAAAGCTCTCCCTCACATCTTCACGGCTGATCTCCAAGGTGCTGAATTTCAGCAGAAGAGGAATTTCGGAGTGCAACTCGGATCCGGGCAGTCCGATTCCTTCAGGCAGTTCAAGATTATTGGACAGCCACGAGAAACTTGATTTCAGTGCAGTGTCAGCCTTTGCATTGAACCCCTGACTGGCGGGAAGAGGATTTGTTTTCATGTCCGCGCGGACCACAACCCAGACGACCGAGTGACCTGACAACAACCTTTTGGCCAGCTCGCGTCTGGCGGGCGAATCCACGATTCCCACTTCGACTGCATCGGAAAGTGGGCCGTGCCATCCGTTAACGATTTGGCCTTTTCCGAGTTTCATGCGGACCACGAGGTAGGGTTCTGTGATCTGTCGATTGCTGGTGGTTCGGATTGAATTCCACAAATTCCCGTGCACAGGTGTCGGCGAAGTAAGATCGCTCAGCGTCAGTGAACTGGATGTGTCTTTGCTTCTCGCTGTTTGTTGATCCTTCAACTGGTTCAGCATTTTCTGCTGATTTGCAGTCAGTGGACCTTCGTGAAACAGAATCAATTCGCAGTTATCAGGTTGCCAACGCTCCAACGCGTATCGAAATACTGGAATGTTGCAAGCGACTGCAGCAGAACCAGACATCAGGATGACGGAAACTGCAACCAGTCCTTTCGCCAACGACGTAACCATTTGGTAAGGGACTCGTTCATTCATCGGATCACTCGGACTCACTTCCAAAGCAAACGACAGAACCATCGAGCGTCGAAAGAAACAACTTTCCTTCGGCACCAGCGAGCGAGTCCCAAGCTGGCAGCGAAGTCAATTCGATGCGATCGTCGATCTTGCCCGTATCGATGTTCACCGAAAGAAGCAGCGATCCCTTGGTTCCATTGAGCACTTGATCCTGCTCGGCGAGCAGTTTTTGCACCTGTTCATCCTTCTCAGTCAATTTCTGAAAAGTCGATTCTTCATCAATGATGTCTGGTGGCCCAACAATGAATAGTCTGCCGCCGGAAAGTAGCATGGATCGCACGTAGATGGGGACATCTTCCGTCCACTTGGGGTCAACGAGGCTGTTGCCAGGTGCGTTTGCGTTGCCACCTTTCTTTTTACCGGAATACTGAAAAGCCTTTCCCACTTTACCGTCGACTAGTTTTGCACCTTCGACAGTGCCATCGTTTCGATTCAAGCCCAAGTCACGTGCCGTGCCATCATCAAAACTGACCGCCAGAGCAGCATTGCTGGAAATCTCTGATCCATCCTGGTGGCGTTTGGCAATCTGTTCAGCATTGGCCGCAAGGAAGTAGAGTCGGACTTCGTCAATGATCCCAGTAAATTGTGCGTTGCTGTAATCACCCACCGCCGATGCGCCGTCGGTTCCGATTTCCATGGTTTGCAGCGGATCAGTCTTGATCAAGCCGCTCGCTTCCCCCTCACCAGATAGTTCACCGTCAACGTAGACCTTCATGCCTTTGTCCTTATCGAGCACGCCAACGACATGGTGCCAGCCACCGACGATGCGTTTTTTTGCCGTGACCGTGGTCAGTTCGTCATTGGATCGAATGTGGAATGCCGGACGTCCGTTCTTGAGTGATAAAGCGAATCCATCGGCAGGGCCACCACGCGCGATGATAACTCCCTGTGGCCGCGTGGAAGTCACCCATGCTTCCACAGTGATGGGTTGATTCGCGGGGTTGAGGCTGGGTGTTTTCTGGAATTGGGTATAGGTTCCAGCAGGGCCAGCTTTTCGCTTGCCAAAGTTCTTGGGTATCTCAGGAGGATTGGGCTCCGCTGCAAACAACTGATGCTCCAGAGTGGTCGTCCAACGCAGGTACTCAGGCTTTCGACCATAGCCGAACACGTAGCCGTTGCCATTGACAAGCAAACGACCGGAGGGTGCAAATCGCCCCGCCTGATAGTAGCCACCATGCCCTCCCGCAAAACTTTGCCCAAGCACCCAGTATGAACGATGAAACCACGTTTCATCCAGGAAGCCCATGGGAGCAAAAATATGGGCATCCTCGCCTCGCTGCTTGGATGCCTGACCAGCAAAGTCACCTGAATTCGGACCGATTTCAAGCCGGTTGCCTTCCATGTCAAATTTTTGCGACTTCATGAAGATGTGCTTGCCATCGGTGGAAAGAATGTCAGGTAGGCCAACTGGCATCTGTAGCACCTGCAATTTTTCCTGGATGTTATTGCCTGTCTCTGGATTCTTTTCATCCATCAGTGTCTCAGACAGTTTTTCTCCCGTGGCAAGGTCGAGACGCAATAATCGAAGTCCACCGTCGAGGAAAATGGAACGTCCTGCCACGCAGTGAACGATGTCATTGTGAATCAGGACACTGCCGTGCACAGGCCATAGTGATTCAAGTTGCTCAAATGCCATGGTGCGACGATCCAAGGGGGCAGCCCGATATCGCCAAGCCAGTTCACCATCGGTGGACAGGCAGTAAACCCAACCGTCCGCTCCGCCAAACACAACGCGACCTCGGTGAATCGTGGGTGGCGAGTCAATTCGAGCACCGATCGTGTAGGTCCAACGCTCGGTGCCATCTGCGTGATTGAGCGCAACGAGTGTGTGTTGATCAATCTGTGCTACATAAACAGTGCCGTCTGCAATGACTGGAGCAGTCAGTCGCCCCCCCAATTCAGCAGTCCATTTTGTCTTCACTTCTCCACGGATCGGTTCGCCCATGGTCCCGCTGCGAGTCGCGTCATGTCGATAAGTGGGCCAGTCTTTATTGGCTTGTGCATCATCAATGACTGTCAGCGGTGTTTCCATGGCAGGCCCTGTTTCAAGTCGACCTGCTTCGGGAACGATGGCTGGAACCGGACGCGTTGATGAGGGCGCTGCAAGGGCGTTGAACCCGAATAGTTTTGCTTCCGGGTAACAAGCGCAATTGTGCGGAGGGGCGTAAGTCAAACCATTGCACGGCATCACGCCGTACAGGCAACCACCTCTGACCCAGTGATTGATGTCCCAGTGTTCGGCATCGGGATCAACGAACTCAATTCCAGTGCGGGATGGCATTAGGAAATTGTCAGTTGCTTTGGCGATGTAACAACGATGATGGAACCAATAAGTGTCAACATCAGGAGCAAACTCTTTTTCGACTTTGCCTGTCCGTGGATTCCGTCCTGTATAGACTCCGGAATCTTTTCCAGATGTCAGTGGTGCCAGCCAAACCAAACCGTTGACAACCATCAGGTCTTGGGGAGACTGGTAACCGCTGTTTGGAAAACTCGATCCCCACAGTTTTTCTCCGCTCTTGGCATCAAAGCTTGATAGGTTGCCATCACCACCTGCGTACAGCACGACGTCCTCGTGCAAAACCAGTCGTGGTCCAAAGTTGAACGTGAATGACTGACGTCTTGTCAATGGATCCGTCTGCCACGCTGGTTCCCCGCTTTTCTGATTCAGGGCGACCACGTGCTCGCCATCATGAAAGTACAGTTGTGACCCATTGGCAGCCAAAGTCAGAGGTGAAATCCGCGTGCGACGCGCCCAAAGTTGCTCGCCTGATTCCGCATCAAAAGCCATGACGACACGAGGCTCTTCATTCCAAAACAGGGAACGAACTTTTGCCTGGTCACCCACTCGACCATTCAGTGGAACATAGTTCTGAAGTTCTGCCTCACCTTTTCGGACCACAAGGAACAGCATTCCGTTGGTGTGAATGATTTCTTCGGTCGCATCGCTTCCTTTGTATTCACGGATGGTTTTTCCGTCCGCAGCATTGATCGCTGTTACGGGTGCGTTGTACCCGAGCGTTGTGAAAACGGTATTTTCGGACGAGACGAGGCGTCGCGATAACTGGGTTGGCCCACTCTTGAGTGGCCACAGATGGGTTTGCCAATTTTCTATCTCACGTTTCCACAGTACAGATCCATTGAACGCATCGCGGGCAATCAGTTTCCATTTGGGAGGCAACTGAATGGAAATTCGACTGCCTTCATCCATGATGTAAAACATGCGTCCACCGGTGGACACTAACGCACTCATGCTTGCCATGCGATCATGGTGGCGGGACCAACGAGGACTGCCGACCCACTGAAGGTGTCGGGGCGGAGCGACTTGGTCGTCGTGGGCGACTGAATTGCCGGTTGCGTCATGTAGATAATGCGACCACTCATCGATGTCCTCGGGACGCGGTTTGACGGTCCTCTCCCACTTGTCGCCAGATTTGATCATGGCAACTCCCTTGGGAACGAGGACTCGTAACACTTCATCCAGTGGTACATCCCCTAGGTCTTCGGTGATCAATAGATTGACCAGGTTGTCGGTATAAGGGAGAACGCTTCCAGAAAAATGATCAAATGCGATGTCGCCGTATTGGCTCGATTTTCGAACACTCTCGCGAATGGCTGAAAGCGTTTCAGGTTCGCGGACAAGGCCGTGAATTTGTGTCGCCTTGTTTTGGCGAAGTTCCTTTGCAAGATCGCCGGAACTGCTACCCAATTCGACGATGAAACCACCGGTGAATCCTGATTGCTGCAGCAGAGTGTTTGCCAGTTCCGGTTCGTCCCCACTCAGCGTTTGCAGTTGCCCCAGCGCGCCTAGAATTATCAGCAGAAGAGTCGATCGACAAAAAGATATGATCTGCATTAGGAATGGCTCGTTATCTAAACGTGTTTTGGCTGAAGTGCTTGAAGTCGGTGCAATCATTGATTGTAGCATGAGCAGCCTCTGATGCTGTCAGTGCAAGGCTTCGATTTAGGTCCTGAAATGCTGGATATTGAAATTCAGGTCCGGGCACCGGAAAACTTAACATTGAAAACATTGGCATCGTACCTGGAGTGCACTGCTCGCAGGCGGCCGGGGGGCAGGATGAAGCCCTGAGGATAGCCTCAGTTGCTGGCTGGGGAACTGTGTGGTGGGAAGCATTCGGACTGTGAGTGCCTGCTGATCGGCATGCTGAATGTAATTTGGGATTGATCGATGGCGTGTTTTGACACCTGCGGTTGGATCCCGCTGCATGATAGCTGATTCACAGACGATTTTACATTGTTGTTGGAATTAGGGGTTTGCCACCCTCGGCTGATCGTTCTGATTTGGAATCGACCACGACAGGTGAAAATCAGTCCGATCATGGCGCGTGCGAGCAAGAGGTCGGGGTGTGTGGTCGTTGATTTCTGGTAAGCTTGCAATCCCACTTTGGGAACAAGTGTGTTTCAGTAAATGCCTCATTCATTCTTCGTTCTGACTGACTATGGAAACCCGACCTCTGGCCGACACTGGCCTTGACCTTTCCGTGCTTTCATTTGGTGCTTCGTCCATGGGTGCAGAGTTTCGTCGCATCGACGTTGGCGAAGCATTGCAATGTGTGAAAGTGGCGTTGGATCGTGGCATGAATTACATCGACACTGCCGCCTATTATGGGCGAGGCATGAGTGAGGTCATGTTGGGTCAGGTGTTACCTGAAATTCCGAGAGACTCTTACACTCTGAGCACCAAGCTGGGGCGATATGCACCACAGCATTTTGATTTTAGCGCTCGGCGTGTCGCTGAAAGTATTGATATTTCGTTGGAACGGATGCGAGTTGATCATTTGGACATCGTGTTTTGTCACGATATTGAATTTGTTGAACTGGATCAGATTGTTCAAGAGACGATTCCTGCACTCCGGAAGGAGGTGGAGAAAGGCAAGGTGCGGTTCATCGGAGTTAGTGGATATCCAATGAAGATTTTCACTGAGATGCTGGAACGTGCCGATCTTGACGTTGTCCTTTCTTACAATCATTACACTCTGCAGAATGATATGGCACTATCTCTTGTCGAACCGTGCCAGAAGAAAAACATTGGGTTGATCAATGCAGCTCCATTTTCTGCACGCCTGCTAACCAATGCAGCACTTCCTGAGTGGCATAAGGCAACTCCAGAGGTTCGCGAGGTAGCTGCCAAAGCCGCGAAGTATTGCTCGGATCAAGGCAGTGACATCGCCAAATTGGCGCTGCAGTATTCAGTGGCCAATCCGGCGTTTTCCAGTTGTGTTACAGGCTCTGCAAATCCCCAGCGTGTTTCGCAATGGTGTGATTGGCTTGAAGAGCCCATGGATGAAAAGCTTGTTGCGGATGTTAAGGAAATCCTTCAACCAATTCACAACTGGGTTTATGCCGAAGGAAGACCCGAGAATAACGACAGTTGAGTGCGATCAGTTGGCTTGATGGCAATCAGCATGCGGGCATGTTCATGCAAGGTGCATTCAGCATGATGCCTCCGAGGAATGTCATTGAGCCGTGCTCGACAGCGAGAGATTCGCGGCGGTCCAGCGGGCAAGACAGAAACTAGCTCATTTTTAATGCCAGACTCGTTCGGGATCGAAACGATGTCGGCGCGTAATCATTTCAGTTCGATTTACTCTTCAGGTACTGGGAATCACCATGAAATCTTGCATCACTATCAGTCTCGTCGAGGAAGCGCGCGGCGGGCCATTTGTGCTTTGGGATGGGCTCGAGCAATCGATTGCTTTTGCGGCTGAATTGGGGTACGACGCTGTTGAGATCTTCGCACCGGGACCGGAAGCGATTGATGCGGACGCGTTGCGTTCGATGTTGGATTCAGCCAATTTGAAGTTAGCTGCTCTCGGTACGGGAGCTGGCTGGGTGAAGCACCGATTGCAATTGGCTGATCCTGATGCTGCGAAAAGAGAGCAAGCTCGCGCATTTGTGCGAAGTATTATCGATTGTGCTGGTCAATTCAACGCTGCCGCAATCATCGGTTCAATGCAAGGTCCAAGTGGGCACACAGGCGATTCCGATACTGCCAGAGGCTACTTGTGTGAGGCATTGGAAGATGGTGGTGCTCATGCGGCGAAGTATGATGTGCCGCTGATTTACGAGCCGTTGAACCGTTATGAAACACGCCAGTGCTGCACCGTCGAAGATGGTGTTGGCATGCTGGAATCGCTTTCGACTGACAATGTGCGTCTGTTATGCGACCTGTTCCACATGAATATCGAAGAGGCTGATATCGCCAAAGCTCTATTGCAAGGTGGGAAATGGGTTGGGCATATTCACTTTGTCGATAGCAATCGTAGGCCAGTGGGGCTTGGGCATATGCAGTATGGCCCAATTATCGATGCCTTACGAAAAATCAATTACCAAGGATATCTTTGTGCTGAGGCGTTTCCGTATCCCGATCAGCACGAGGCGGCTCGGCAAACCATGCGAGCCTATCGCTATTGGACCGGCAATTGATGTGGTCTGAATTCATGTGTGTGTCGCACGTGATTTTGACTGGATTCCAAATGCTTCCACCCTGTTGGACGCACTCGGCAGGGCTGTTGAAGGTGGGGGCTGTTGAAGGTGGGGGCTGTTGAAGGTGGGGGCTGTTGAAGTTGGGGCTGTTGAAGTTGGGGCTGTTGAAGTTGGGGCTGTTGAAGTTGGGGCTGTTGCGTCCTTCCAGTGTTGCCCTATTCGGTTGTGAAGCTATCGTCAGGCATTTCCCTGATTTCCGAGATCACTTGTCGTGCACGCTCGGCATCCACTTCAAACGTTTGTACTTTCACCACGCCGGGTGCTTCTGCTTGAAAGCCTGCGGTAAAGCCTCCCGTCGCAATCGCCCGGATACCCGCGTCTTTGAGAACAGAGACAAGAATCAAGGCGGTGCTTTCCATGTCGCGTTCGGCAACCGTGACCAGTTTTGCGTCGTCCATTTCGTGTGATTCATTTCTCATGGTTGGTCCTCGTCGTCGGTGTTTGTCTCGGTCTTTGTCATGGATTGGGGCGTCGCGAGCAACTGGCTCACTGGCGGGCTCGGAACCCAACTCATTTTACCCGCTTTTACTCGTTTCGACACGCAGGTCCCACGCATAAGTTCGACTAGCCAAGATTCTGTAGGAGATCTCGATTAAACATTGCTCAGCAAGAGATACTGTTCAGGACTGTCGGGGCAGGGCGCTAGGCCGCACATCAAAAAAGTCGTGAAGATGTTGGCGGCAGTAAGAAAGATGACCAATGCACATACAGCCATGACGGGTTTGCTCATCGGACGCGGCGATGCAGGAGTGCTGAGGTCAAAGTGTTTTTCATAAAGCATCATCAGTCCCACGACTCCGATCGTCGCCATGAAAATCAGCAGTCCCCATGTGTACAAGTGCCACCCGAAGACAGGCGAGCCATAACCAGGCCCATTCGGATTTCCTGGAGCGATGTGCAGTAAAATTTGACGTGCCGAGACAGCCGCGCCGAAAATGGCACTGAAGATCGTAACTGCATAATGGGATGTGCGTACGCCGAACCGAAGATTCATCATTGCGCCAATCGCAACGCCAAGCATCGCCAGTCGTTGTAAAAGACAAAGGGGGCAGGGAAACTCACCCTCCACAAATTGAATCCAATAGGCCCCGATCAACGGAATGCAGATTCCGGTGGTCAAGAGCATCAGGATCCACTCGCCAGTTGTGTTTTTTATGGCTGTCAAAAGTTGAGCTTCAGTGGGTCGGTAATGTGGTGGTTGAACCAGAAAATGCCTGCCGTGAGGGTAGCCAGCGACAACAGAAAGACCACTTTCCGGTTACCAAAACAGATGGCCAACATGGTGAGAAAAGCCAGAACGAAAAGCGCGGTCATCATCTTGGCGGAACCTGTTTTCAGTGAGCGGTAAGCAGTGGGGCGTGCTTGGATAGGTCGAATGGAGCACACATGAAATGCAGGAACACCGACCGTGTGCTTCTAGAATACCGGCGACTCAGCGGTGATTGGGGGACCAGAGTTCACAAAATCATGATTTATCTTGCAGGATTGCTGGTCTGCACGAAACTAGAGATCGGAAAAATGACCTTCGTTGGTAGCAATCAGGTCAGGGTGGCTAGGTCAGACCGACTGCTGCTGCAGGGAGCATGTGTCGAAGATCTTCGTGTCGCCATCCCAAGGATTCAATGGAATACCTGAGTATGTGATTCTCATTCCAAAATCATCTTACTCATGGTGTTGAATCAGTGGACTGGCTGGGAATACTGGGGAGTGGTGGTTTGGGGCATGCATCGGCTTGCCATAAGTCTTCCACTTCCTGACCGCCCGCGTCGTAACGTAGCAGTAGGTAGACACCACCGAGCAGACTCCAGATTGCAGTCAGCAAAACAACAACGGGCAGATGGCCAAGCAAGTCAGTGCTTGTGATAACCATGCCATCGGCGGCATCAGCAAATTTCAGAAGTTGGCTGTTGATTTGGATCGCAGTTCTTGTGACCCCGACAGCCAAGATGGAAACAATGCTTGCGATGATGGCACTGATGAGCAAGTAAGCGGCGAGGTGAAGCGGTCGACGGAATAGGTATTCGTAACCGCGACTCAGCGAGTCCATTGCGTCTGGATCACGTTCGTTGGCCAAGGCTCCCCAGCTCAGTGGAATTGCCACATTTGCACCAAATGCCAGTAAACCACAGGGGATAGCGAACAGAAGTGTTACGCCTGCCAAGATTGAGTTGAGCCAAGTGATGTCACCGAACAATCCTGAGATCCATCCGATCATCATGATCAGCACTGCAAAGACACCGATGCATCCCAAAGGAACAACGGCAGCAAGCCAGCCGGCAAGCGTGCGTGACAAGGCAAGAGAAAGGGCAGCCGACAAAGGCATCAGTGAGCGTCCCGCGGTGAGGAGTCCGCCTTGCCGGGATAGCAGAATCGCTACTGGTGTCCAGACAAACACAGACCAGCCAATTCCCAGCAGTGTTTTCCACCACACGATTTCTGGATCATCATGAAACACGGAAGTCGGGTTCAGGTGTCCAAGGAAGGCAGCGAAAAAATTGACCTGGTGATTTACGGTCGCCGCAATTTCCGCGACTTCGGGGGTGCTTTGATCCAACGCCAGTAGCGTGATGCCAATTTTCCAAACGGCAAGTGTCAGCCCAACGGACGCCAGCAACGGAGGTGATCCGACCACGCGTAAAACTCTGATGAGCCGAAGCCACGGGAAAAGGTCAATCCATTCACGTAGCCGGGCTAAAAGACCTGTCTCCAGGTCATACCCATCATGCACCTGTGTTTCATTTGTCGCTGAAGAATCTTCGGAGGGCATCGAGCGAGTGTCTCCGCCTGTGGCGGTTGGTGAACGGGTCTGCAATCTCAGCAGGATTGTATCAGGTAGCCACAAGGTTCCGTTAGACAGATTTTGGGAAGCAATCTCAGACGCATTGCTCAGACACAGACTTCGATTGATTTGGGTCGATTTTGGGTGCAAGCAGCTTTTCTTAGGAGTCATCGAGGGTCAGGTCGATTCTCAGAATTGTGCTTTCCTGAAGCTGAGGATGCATTTTTTTCAAGCTGTTCTCTCGAGTCGATCGGGTAGCAAACGTCGTAATTGCGGCTCGATTAATGGTGACGAATCTTGGATTTTCCACTTTGAGATTGGTCTGCCGGCAGGGAGATGGATCGCCCTGATTATTTGGCAACCCGGCCTGTGGGTGAGAAGAAACGTGGAGTCGGTTGTTTTATCGCATTCGTTCGGTTTTACTGCGATTGCCTCATTTTCGAATGATTGTTCGGTTTTCCAGTGTTTGTTTGGGCTGACCGAAGAAATCTGCGAATGGGTCTGGGAAGTTATCTCCATGCTGGTTAGCTTGAACATATGGCCGACACCAATAAATCTGATACCAATCGATCCATGGAACAGGAAGCTGACCGCTACCTCATCGAACGCATTCGAGAGGGAGATTCTGACGCGTGGCAAAATCTGATTGATCGTTACGAAGGGCGTCTGATGGCGTTCACAAATAGTCGGATCAGGAATCGAGCCAGCAGTGAAGACATTGTTCAGGAAGCATTTGTCGGATTTCTGGTCAGCTTGCCGAACTATGATGGCAGCCGTCCGTTGGAAAGTTATCTGTTTTCGATTTGCGCTTACAAGCTGACAGATCATTTGCGACGTGAGGGACGCCGACCTTCCCTGCAAATGCATGCTCGCAGCAGTACTGCCGGCCAGATCGAGCCAGTAGGAGTCGATCGAGTTGCCAGTTCGATTGCACGAAGCGTGGAACGGAAGGCTATCGAAGAACAAGCCGTGCGTGATGCGATTGCTGAGCAGATCGATCGTTGGAAAAAAACTGGTGCCTGGGTCAAGCTGCAAGTCATCGAGTTGCTCTTCGTGATGGGAAGAAACAACAAGGATGTTGCCGAGCAACTTGGGATCTCCGAACAGCAGGTTGCAAATTACAAAAGTGATTTTCAAATTCGCCTGCGGGCCATCGTGCAGCGTATGGAACTCGATGAAGGCGTTTTTCCTGAGTTAGCTGACTCAGGTCACTAATTCGCAGGTCAGCTTGATTGCAGGCCAGTCATGGTTCCCGTGCTGCTGGCAAAACTGTCTGTTTCCAGCCCGACTTGTTGCAACAGTGAGACGTAAAGGTTTGGAAGCGGATAGTTCTTTCGTTTGTCAAATGCTAGGTGCTGACCGTGCCGGAATCCTCCTCCCGATAGTAGCACTGGCATGTTGCGATTGTCGTGGTTGGATGCATTTCCCAGATTGCTCGTGAGTAACACGGATGTCTGATCCAATAGGTTTGCTTCCGATTCCTCGACGCTCTGCAGGTCCTCAAGGAATGCACCCCACTGATTGATGACAGCCGTTTCTACCAAGGCGAGTTGGTCCAGCTTTTCTTCGTCGCGGCCGTGATGGCTAAGCGAGTGGTGGCTGTCATCGACTCCTGCGATTGGTATTGATCCACTTGCTCCGGGGATGTGCAGCGAAATGAAACGTGTTGAGTCGGTTTGTAATGCCAATTTGATGACATCACACATCGTTTTCTGACGACCCACGAGGTCACCTGGATCATTGATGTCGCGGGGGGCTCGCTCCGTGACCACGGGCTTGGGGCGTTTTGCCCACTGTTCAGCCTCTTCCAGCCGTTTTTCAAGGTCACGAACACTCGTGAAGTAAGCGTCCAACTTGTCTCGATCACCAGCCCCCAGTTCACGACTCAAGGACTTTGCATCTTCGCCCACCATGTCCATGATGCTGCGACCCTGTCTGACACGCGCAGCTTGCTTTTCACGTTCGTGATTGGAGTCGTCAATGAACAGTCGACTGAACAGGCGAGAAGGACGATCCTGGGGTGGGATCATGGAACCATTTTCGGTATAGCACGGACTGGTGCTGCCGCTTGTGCTGAGAACCAATGAACGAAATCGTGTTGCATCACCGAGATGACGTGCCATCATCTGATCCACAGAAATCGTATTCTTCGCGCGTCCAGACGATCCCATTGGCGAAGCGGTAAGGATACTTGCTTCTGCCCGGTGTCCTCCGGTAACACCAGGATGTGATGATCCAGAAACGACCGTGACTTGGTCTCGCAGATTCTGCAGTTCTTCCAGATAGCGGGAGGGTTGGTACTCAAAACCGCTGTTGGAGGGGACAAGGTTCTCTGCCACCAAGCCAAGTCCAAGTGTCATGGCCACAAAACGCTTTGGTCTGCTTGATGGCTTTGTCTTGGCGACTGAAGGTTCCATGGCAGACAACCACGGCAGACTCATAGCAACTCCCGTGCCTCGAAGCATCGTCCGACGCTTGAGGTAGCGTCCGACAGCAGCAGATGAGGATGAGGATGTTCTGTTAGTGTTGGATTTCATTTCACACACACGAAAATACTAGCTGTCGGGTGGATTGGATTTTCTATTTCGAAAGGAAGATATCACTGGCAATGGTTGCGTGTAAAAGTGAACGCATCCCATAGTCGGAATCGGCGGTTTGTTCCACGATCTTGCTGATTTCCTGCCGATCAGCGAATTGAATATCAGATCCAGTTCCATAGATCATTAATTTCTCGCAAAAGTTTCTTGCGAGTGGTTCAGGATTGTCGGCGATCAATTGTCGAAATTGCCGGAAGTTGCTGAATTTCTGGCCATCCGACATGGTGAAGCTTGCATCGATTTCAACGGGTTTCCTTTTCTGCTTCGAAGTCGAATAGTTGGTTCGCCATCGACCAGCAGCATCAAAATTTTCGAGCGCGTAGCCCGGTGGGTCGATGTGGGCATGGCAAGCGGCACAGGATACATCTGACACGTGCTTTTGAAGTTGCTCCCTGATCGTTTTTGCTCCGCGGATATCAGGTTCCACGGCGGGAATATTTTCGGGTGGAGGTGGAATATGCTTCCCTAGAATGCGTTCTGAAACCCAAACCCCGCGAAGCACCGGAGAGGTGTTTGTACCGTTTGCTGTCACCTTCAAAATGGCGCCCTGAGCTAGTAAGCCACCACGATTCGAATTGCGTTCCAGATCGATTCGCTGGATCTTCTCTCCTGCAACGCCATCAATCCCGTAGTAGCGAGCGAGGCGACTGTTTGTGAATGTATGCTCCGCGCTGATAAGGCGTGAAACACTTGCGTCATGCTTCAACAGGTCGTACAGAAAGTATCGCGTCTCATCCAACATGGAATTCTGCACGATGGGATCAAAGTCGCGGTGCGTCTTGCGATCCGGTTCCGTAAAGCCGATGTCAACTAAATCTAACCACTGGTCGGCAAAGTGGGTAAGGAACTCCAGTTCACCGTGCTCCCTCAGGAGACGCTCCGTCTGCTCATGCAAAACGGATTTGTGATGGAGTTTTTTCTCACGGGCCACTTTCAACAGCTCTGCGTCAGGCATGCTGTTGGTGAGCATGTAACTGAGACGATTGGCGATTGCAAAGTCATCTAGTTTTCCAACGGGTTCGATAAAGTACAGGAACCTGGGTGAGCACAGGATGCCGCGGTAGCAGGCGATGAGTATGTCAAAGGGTTCTTCTCCAGCATTCAAGCCTGCCCCCGCCAAATCCAGGAATGGCTGGATTTGTGTTTTCATCACAGGACGGCGAAAGGCTCGGTTCGCGAATTCCATGATCTGCCTTTCCAGATCTTTTTGAGTGTTGTTTTGACTGAGGCGGATTTCCTGTTGATCGACTACCGGCTCGAGTTCACCAAGCAGTTGTTGTTGAGTGGCAGCAGCAGTGCCAGCTGGATAGATCCTTTCCATCACAATGGAATGCATCGCCAAACCGGGCACATTTTGTGGTGTGCCCTCACCTGTGCCGATTTGTCCTCCCTGAAAACGGCCACGTTTGATGGTTGCATCAGCAGGGCGGATTTCAAGCATGTGGCCCTTGGGAATCCACGCTTCGAAGACACGTTCCTGTGCCGTGGAGCCTGCCTCGAAAGCACCAATCCACGACAGCAACGGAGCACCGGAGGTGCAACGCCCACTCCGCACGGAGCACCAGACGCCATGAGTTTCCGGTTCGTTCAGGGACGACGCAGTAATCCTAAAACGATACCAACCACTTTCATTGGCCGTGGTTGATGGAAGGCGACCATGGAACGTCACCCCGCTGGACCAGACCACTGCCTTGCCATCCAATATTTCGGGTTCGCGACAACGGCGTTTTGGATTGACTCGGCACAGTTTTTGGGCGTTAAGGTTTCGAGGTCTTGGCGTAGGTCGTTTTACTATTTTTGTGATGGCATATTCCAACGCCGTGTCGATTACCGTCAGATGTGACTGAAGATGAAAATGTGACATCGACTGAGCATCAGCAAGGTTGTTGAAGCCGGATGACCGTAATTCATCAGTGAGTTGATTTGCGAGCGGAAGATCAATTGCCAGAAGGTCGTGTAGTGTTCGCTCCAGTTGTAGATTGGTAAGGCGTCGAGAACGGACCCGCCCAACTTTGGAAAAGGTTTCCTTTTGGAAACCGGTGATCCAGTCAGCCGTGTCGTGTACGAAGCTATGTGCGTCTGCAGGGTCTGGTTGCTCGGCGTCGGCAGGGGGCATTTCCTGACTGCTAATGCGGTCGATCATTCGCGACCACTTTGCCAAAGATGCAGGGCTCTTAAGGTCCTGCTTTAGCGAATTCAGGTCAAAGCCACCTTCTCCGTCAGGCCCGTCATGACAGTCGAAGCAATGATTCTGAAGAAAGCTGCTTGTCTTCTCGGACAACGGTGGCGCAGCCAACGCTTGGAACGGAAGACAGAGCATGAGACCGATAGGTACAAGACGAAATGACATCGACTCGAGAAAACTCCCGTTTGGCAGGATGGAATGGCGGGACCTGACAAGCAGGCAACGGAGTGAGGCTTGTTCCGTGCGTCTTATTATAGATCAATGGCGAGATTTGGGAATCGTTGAAACCCGATCCTTCGACGCTCGCATTCCCTCAATTTACAGGGAATCAGGTATTTTCGACCTCCGTTCGCAGGTTTTGTGCCCTGTGTACTGTGCAAACCCACGGGAATGTTTCAGAACAGCAGGTAAAACAGTTGAGTTGTGTTTTCCATCGGAGTCGCTGGATACTGTTGAGTCACCGTTGTTCCGCCGATGGCTGGCTTGGTTGATGGGCTTGATTGGGTCCTTCAATCGCCAACGGCTACATTAAGTCGAATTGAGGTATGACGAATCGGGTTTTTGCATCGCATGGCAGGTGTGAGGCCTTCAGGTGGTTGAAACAAGTCGCGTGAGTTTTGCCTTTCGAACACTTCCTGGTTTCAAATTTCATCATGATTGAATTGATCATCCCGGCGACGAATGGACGAATTGGCTGGAAGCATGTTTCCGCGTCTCTCGCGAAAGCTTTGCAGCTTGATCAAGCGTCCATTGCAGAAATGTTGCCTGAGGGTGAGATCAGGTTGGATTCACCAGCAGTTTCACTTTCGTTGCTGGCGATCAACTTGGCTGCGGGGAATCGACTGAGTTTTGCCGTGACGCAAAACGAGGAACAGCATAACGGGTTACTGATTCGTTGTGATCCGTCGTTATTGCGGCTCGAAAATAATGATGCTCGGGCGAGTCAAGTCATGATTCATCACGATGAAGCTTGGCTTGAGGGGGCTGATGGCCGACCTTTGGTGCTTTGTTTGCATGGCTTGAATGGTACGCATGAAAGCTTTGATGGCCTGCGCGCGAATCTTCGTTCCCGCGGTTACCGGTCAGCAGCGATTTCCTACGAGCCACAACGCCCGATTGCAATGTTGGCGCGTGAGGTATCCAAAGAAATTGCGGCCCATCTTGGGCCCTCACCCCGACGGCATGACTTGGTAATTGTGGGACATTCGATGGGTGGTTTGATCGCTCGTGAATGGACCAATAATGCCGCTTTGGAAAATGAGGCGATCATTGGCTTGATCACCATTGGAACCCCGCATCGGGGATCTGCCTGGGCAACGTTGCCTCCGTTGATGAATCTATTTGCAAAGGGTGAGTTTGGAGTGGGAGATGTGAATGATGTGATCCTGCATACACCTTCGAGTCCGGAGTTAAGAGACATAGCGCCGGGATCAGCATTCCTTGAAGAACTCAACGCAAGAGATAATCGCCCCAACGTTCGCTACACATCAGTGATTGGTGTTGGGAGTCCCGTGGATGCCACAACGGTGGAAAAAATTCAGCGAACCTTCCGCCAACTGGAACGTCGCGATGGTTTTGTTCGTTTGATTCGTCCGCGTATCAAGCCACTGCTGAGCGGCTTTGATGAATTGGTTGACGGGCGCGGTGATGGAATCGTTGCCGCAAAAAGCGCTGCGATGAGAGCAACCAGCGATTTGGTAAGGGTTGACCTGTCCCATTTTGATTTGATTCGCCCGCTAGGTGGGAAGCCAGCAAGCGAAAAGGATGGTCATCCGGTTTGGCAGATTGTGATTGATCGCGTCACCCGTTGCTGCCAAGTACTCGATGAAAGCAACCGTTTGGCTGGTGGGGAATGAATCACTCGGTCGTGCGTTTCGATTCCCCACTGATTGAGACCCAAGATCACCGGACGTCAGCGGTTATTCTTCGGCAGTGGGTTGCATGGGATCGACCCCCAAGGTTCCAACCAGTGCTTCCTGGTAGTCTGGTGACTGGGTGCTTGAAAGTTGATTCTGAACATAGGAAAGTCGTTCTTCGAGTTTTAAATCACGAACGATATCCTGCTCAGTGGGGTCATCAAGATAATTGCGAACCTTGCGTTCCATAGTTTTCCAGTGTTCGATGTCACGCAACTGTTTTGCGACCAACCGTCGACGATACCATTCGCTTTTGAGTAGTTCTTCCCTCGAGAACAGTCGGCGGATCTCGGGGTCAGTGATTGGTTTTCCTTTGTGGTTGCCGTGGGCCATGATATCAAGCACTGCTTTCAGCGGTGGGCAGGCATTTTCATAACCTCCATCCTGCATGTAGTTCATGGCGACTCGCTTTTGTGCTTCAGCGATGTGGAGAATCCCATCTGCAAAGGAGGGTAGGTCCTGTAGTTCCGGCTTAAGAATATCCTCCGTAAATACCTTGGACGGGTTGTCGAATACACGACCAAGATATTGCCGCACAAACTTATGTGTGATGCGGTAGCCGAGGCGACTGGCGGGGATCTGTTTGCCCTCGAATTCAAAATCCTTGATCGGCTCTAACATTCCGGCTTTGAGCAGGTTCTTGGGGTCCCGTTCCTCCGGCCCCATGCGGCACCAGACTTCGGGAATCAGTAGAGAAATATCGTGCCCAACCTCAAAGCGGGGGCCGATGTGACCTGCAGGTGTACTGAAGCCTCCTAATTCTGTCAGGATCATCGAGGTGACGATTGCATTCAGATCAATTGATGGCAGCAGAGCGTTGAAGGGACCTTTGGTCAGTGCCCCTTCACTTCCGGCACCTGTGGTGCTGGGGCTTTTACCTGTCAGTGAGCAAACATAATCCATCACCAATTCAGGGAGTTCCTGATAATGCAATGGAGAATAAACAGCGAGTGAGCGGATTCCGGTTTTGGTATCCGGCGGATTATTCCGTCGGCCACTGAGAATGGCACCCACGGGCGCAAGCACCGGTGAGTCTGCAGGTAGGCAGCGGCTAAGTTGCATGCCTCGCATTGCAACGTAAGTATCGCGGGAGTTCACCATGTCCGGCCGATCTTGTAGATAACGCGGATTCTTTGTTCGCGATCCATTGACAATTCTGGGGTCAGCCGTGCTGACTACAAAGCCTTCCGCTTGTCGCGCCGCCTCTTCGAGTAGTGATTCCATGGGGCCACTGAACTTGTCAAACTCCACAGCATCATCCACGATCTCTCTCGCTTTCTGAGTGGAAAGCGGTTCGAAGTTGCTAATGAAATTCCCTGGTTGGGAAAGGTCCAGCTCCGTCTGCTTGTCCAGCCCGCGGTGGACAGCATCATCGGGACGTTGAAATAAACGATATTCACAATTCTCGACAAATTTGTAGCTGAATGCTGGGGCAATTGCGGGGCCAAGGTTCGCTACGTCGTTGGCCGGTACGACAACGCTGCAGCTGATGTCATCTTCTCGTTGAACTTTGGCAGCTGCGATAAAGTCTTGGCGCAGCTTGAATGTTCGCCAACTGCGATCGTCCAAGCCTACTCGCAAGTAGGTTCCAACCAGCGCTCGATCACCGATTTTCAGCTCGTGGCCTGGTGAACCATTTACAATGTCTACGCCGAAGTACTGTTTCCAGTCCTTTTCCATCCCCGGTTGAACAAATCTTTTGATGATCAGGGCAAGGGCATAAACGTGCTCTGGAATGGTTTCCAGCCATGCAGTGTATTCACTGCTGTAATTGGGTTGCGGCGTTAGCAGTTGAATCATGCTGCCCAGACTGCGTGTTGAGTCCAATACACCACGGCTTCGGCGATCGGTGTAATCAGGTTTGTCGAGCATGTCATCCCGCCAGCGGTTCTCGTAAGAACGGCTGAAAATCTCATCCAGCTTTTCAAAGTCACGATCAATGTCAGCGACAAAAATAGGACCGTACAGCATGTAGTCTCGAAGACTTTTACTGATTTCGCTCTTGCCACCGCCGCTGACTGTGCATGGTTTGTGGCAGAAGATTCCTTCAGCCGCGGTACCAATCAAACGCCATGATGGAGCTGCGGGGTGCTTTTCAAGACGAATCTTGTATCCGCTTGGTGCGATGTAAATGTTTTTGGGAGTTAACGGAATATGTTGTTCTTCACCGTTCAGTGTCCACCGAACACAGCGTTCTTCCAACGTGGCGTAAGCATCTTCAGGTATGTAGATCACGCTGGGGTCTTTGCGATCAACTCCGTAGCCCTCAGGATGAACGTCAATGAACGATTCGTATTCCTTGGCGATGGTTTTGAACGATCGTCCGTTGTAGCGTCTGCTGTTGACCAGAAAGTCACTTCCCAATGAGTAGGACGCGAAAGCCAAGGCTCCGCCTGCGTGCTCTTCTTCAGTGTTGCCCATCAGATTCGTTGCAAAGCTGATTTGTGTTTTGACTTCCTTCTTGCAATAGCCGTAGTAGTTGTCGGCAATCAGGGTGACCATCACACCGGAAGCATCACGGCAGGAGAGTTTGAAAGCACTGCCATCGTTGTAGCATTCTGACTCGTCTTTCCAACACATTGAGTCCGTGCGTTGCCGCTCTGTTGCATCATCCCAATGTGGTAGACCCAAATCCTTCTTACGCAAGTGCACAAGATGTGGTGCCAAAATCACACAACCCGTGTGCCCACTCCACGATTTCACATCGAGTGCCGCATCGTTCGCTGCAGTAAGCGGGTCACCCGCGTTACCAAAAATCGACTCGACGAAATCCAGATTACTGACGAGGCTGCCAGGTGCGAAGAAGCGTGTTTCCATGAACTGTGCTTCGCAATAGCCAGGCACTTCCGGGCAGACCGCAGGTCTCAGTAACAGCGAAACCCATGACTCAGCAGGTTTCGAAGATTCCGATGTATAAGGCAGAAGCATCATCTCCTTCGGGGGCTGCATCGCTGCCTTGAACAAATTTACGAATGCATTGCGTGGTACTGCTCGCTTGTCTCTCGGAATGGAAAGCCCGTCCTCAGTGATGTGGAAGGTGCCTGCAGTCGTCCGACGATCGGCACGTGGGTTATTCAGAACGCCGTTCAAACAGCGGTAAGAGTTGACGAGTTCATTCTGGAACGAATGTCCATTCACAGGCAGGCTCAGTTCCCTGGCCATTCCGTGGCGGTCAAGGGTCAATGAGCGGCTGGGCAGTCGCAAAGGGCTGTCCATGGTGCAGCCCCGAAAGTACTCCTGCAAAAAGGTTTCGATCCGCGAGTCGATCGGTGCACGATGTTCGGATAGCAGTCGGTTCTTTTCTCGAAGGCTGTTGAGGATCCCCGTTGAGAAACTGGCCATCGAGTCAGAATTGTTGGCTTCGTCGGGCGTTGATAGACCCGCAGATGCCATCTGAAAGGCGATGTAATTACGGAGTCGATCACGCTCTTGGGGACTTCTTGCCAGCTTTCGGTCCCACCCGGTTGCGCGTTGTAACTGGGCTGCTTCGGAGATCATGGTCGACACGTGGGGAGGCTCCTTGGTGGATGGTTGCCAAGTTCATTTATCGCCTACAAGATAACAAATTGTCGCGATTTGCGATTCGACGCAGCCAAGTCATGCTGGGGACGGAAGCCGCAAGGTCGTGCTGTTCAGCGTTCGGACCCTTGGAACGTTGGAGTAAACCGCATTGAGCAGTTATCATAAAGTCTTCGATTCTGCGGTATATTGGCCATGCTGACTAGTAAAACGCGGAATTTGCGGACAATGACAAGACCTGATCGCCAATCGAGGCATGCGGTCAGCGGGTGAGAATTGCTCAGCCACTAACAAGCGTTATTCGCTTTGTTGTCCCAAATCCCCTTCCCTTTTTTCTTTCATGAGTGAACCTCACATGATTCGTCTTTGCGTCCCTGTCTTGGTGTCTTTGTTCGCAACCGTGGCTCTCGCGGATGAGCGTTGGTTGGAGTTTCCGGGCGGTGAAGGAGCAGGTGCTGGCAAACACATTGTGCTGGTGTCAGGCGATCATGAGTATCGAAGTGAAGAAGCTTTTCCACAGTTGGGAAAAATTCTCTCAAAGCATCACGGTTTTAAGTGCACCGTTCTGTTTGCGATCGATCCTGAAACTGGTGAGATTAATCCTGAGAACGTGACCAATATTCCTGGCCTGGAAGCATTGGCTGATGCGGATTTGGTGATTTTCGGGCTCAGATTCCGAAATCTTGAGGATGACCAAATGAAGCAGATTGTTGACTACGCCGAGGCTGGACGTCCCATGATGGCGTTACGCACGTCAACGCATTCTTTCAATATTCCCGGCAACCGTAAGTTCGCGAAATACAGTTGGAACTATGGTAAACCTGAGTACAAAGGTGGTTTTGGTAAACAGATCTTTGGTGAAACTTGGGTGTCGCATCATGGTCAGCATGGTCGACAATCGACGCGCGGAATTGTTGCTGACGCATCGCATCCTATTGCGATCGGGATCAAGGACGGTGATGTGTGGGGACCCACTGACGTGTACGGTATTCGCTTACCACTCAGTGGTGATGCCCACACCGTGATTAAAGGGCAAGTGCTTGTTGGAATGAGCTCCGACGACAAGCCTCTCGAAGGTAAGAAAAATGATCCCATGATGCCGATCGGTTGGACCAGATCTTACAAAGATGGGCGGACCTTCACGACAACCATGGGTTCCGCAGATGATCTTCCCAGTGAAGGTGTTCGGAGAATGTTGGTCAACGCTGCCTACTGGTGTATCGGGATGGAAGACAAAATCAAACCAGATTCAAATGTCGACCTCGTCGGTGAGTATGTTCCTACCAAGTTCGGTTTTGGAAAGTACATCAAAGGCAAGAAACCGGCTGACTATGACATGAAGTAGTCGCTTGTGTGTCCTGAACTGTGAACCCCATGATGCTGATGGACGACTTGCAAAGAGCTTTCTCGACCCTCGTGTCGTCTGATTTGAATGTCGTTGATCAGCGGCGGGTGACTGGCGGATGTATTAGTGAAGGTTGTCAGGTTGTGACCGAGGATGCTCAGGGGCAGCAGCAGACGTGGTTTGCCAAAACGAATCGCGAGTCTTTTCTGATTAATTTTCAGGCCGAGGCCGATGGGCTGACACGTTTGGCGGCGGTTGAGGCCATCGAATCGCCACGCCCCGAGACCTTCGGTGTCTCGGGTGATCAAGCTTGGCTGATTATGAAGTGGATCGATCAAAAGCCTGCTGGAAAGAACTTTTTTCGTGATTTTGGAGCCCGCCTGGCAGAAATGCATCGATGCACTTCAGGGACTCGTATTGGCCTGGATCGTGATAACTTTCTGGGGGCAGCCAAACAGATCAATTGCTCGGTGGATCGGTGGATCGATTTTGTGGCAGAAAATCGGCTTGGTGTTCAGCTTCGATGGGGAATCGACCAGCAATGGATTGACGATTCACTGCGTCGAGATTGCGAGAGGGTCATTGCTGGCTTGGATCAGTGGTTGGATGGACGCGCAGAGAGTACGTCGCTGCTGCACGGAGACTTGTGGAGTGGAAACTACCTTTGCGATATTGAAGGCCGGCCTGTGGTGATTGATCCCGCCGTTTATTATGGCTGCCGGGAGGCGGAATTTGGAATGTTGATGCTGTTTGGGGCATGCCCTGCCACGTTTTACGATAGTTATCAGCAAGTCTTTCCCATGCCCGCCGGTTGGCAGCGCCGTGCCAATGTTTATGTTCTTTACCACTTGCTGAACCATCTGAATCTGTTTGGCGGAGGTTATCATGGGCAATGCCAGCAGATGGCTGAACAGATTCTTCGCACCTGAGGCGAATGTTGCGTCTGAACATGCACCCAACAGTTCACGTCTCTCGTAACATTGCATTTGCTAATCCAATTTACCCCACAGCCAGATCAGAATCATGCTTGCTGCACGTGTCATTCCCTGTCTTGATGTTCATGATGGCCGAGTTGTCAAAGGTACGAATTTTGTCAATTTGAGAGATGCGGGTGACCCTGTTCAGGTCGCTCGCAGATACGAGGATGAGGGTGCCGATGAGCTTGTCTTTCTTGATATCACGGCGAGTCATGAAAAACGTGACATCATTCTTGACGTTGTAAGACGGACTGCCGAACAGGTTTTCATGCCACTGACGGTGGGTGGCGGGGTTCGAACCATCGATGATGTCCGCTCACTGTTGTCTGCGGGATGTGACAAGGTTTCGATCAACTCTGCTGCATGTAAAGATCCTGAATTTGTTCGCAAAGCGGCCGATCGGTTCGGAAGCCAATGCATTGTGGTCAACATTGACCCCAAGCGAGTCGTCAAAGACGGTGAAGAAGTCTGGGAGGTCCACATCAATGGTGGGCGGAAGCCCACCGGGTTGATGGCGGTGGAATGGGCTCGTGAAGTCGAGGCTCTTGGGGCAGGTGAAATTGTGCTGACCAGTATGGACGCCGATGGAACCTGTGATGGCTATGATCTGCCGGTTACAGCAGCTGTGAGTGAGGCTGTTTCCATTCCGGTGGTGGCTAGTGGTGGGGCAGGCAGTCCCGCCCATTTGGTTGACGCCATTCAAAAAGGAAAAGCTGACGCAGCCTTAGCTGCCAGTATCTTCCACTTTGGTCAGTTCTCGATCTCAGAAACAAAGCAGATCATGAGGGATGCAGGAATTCCTGTGCGTCTGGAATCTGGACACGGTAGGTAATTGGACACGGCGGTCGGGGGGTCTGCCGGGGTGCAGTCAGTGGTCAGCGTGGGGCAACCGCCCGGGTGATTTTGAGATCATCGATCTCAATACCTTGGTCTCCACCCTTTTGCATCCACAGCAGCTTGCGTTTTTTTGTGTCGAAGCAGGCGTGCTGTAACGTTTTGCTCCACATTTTGCCATCGACTGAAATCGTCACCTCGCGATTTCGGAAGGCCACGCTCACGTCATGCCATTGATTGAGTTGGAGTTCGACCATGTCTTTTTGCAGCTTTTGGCTGAGCCGAAACGCACCGCTTACTTGGTCTGCTGGGCGGTCTCTATTCTGACGTTCGGGGTGATTGGGATCCAATGAGTGGTAGTCGATCTGAAGCTGAACACCCGTGGGATGGAGCTTGACACGCAACATGTGATCAACACTACCAAACCCATCATCGCCATCGATGAAAAACCAGATCAAGCTGTCTTGCTGCAAGAAGCGGAAGCGAAAAGAGATTTCCAGATCTTTGGCCTCAACCTGACGAGGGTAGAGGTCCAACTGGATCATGGGTGGATATTTGCCACCGCTTTGCCCGCGCGTCCACAGAACTCCGTTTCGAATACGACTGTTTCTGTTCGGAATTTTTGTCTGAAAACGGCTTGGGTCGAAATTGTCAAAGTTTTCTGAGAAGTCCGATGGCGGTTGGGCAGTCGAATCATCCAAAGGATAGATCGCCAGCAGTTGGACGAGTATTCCAAACAATGTGATCATCTTGATTGAGCTGGTGAGGTTTCTCATGGTGATATCCGGGATATTCGAACGACTTTTTTTACTGTGCATCTTAAGTTTTTGAAACCGGCGTTTGGGCGAAACTGAGGCTCTAAAGCCAGCCGAATTTTGGCGTTGTGCCGTCAGACACCGTAAAGTCACGAACTCTCACTCTGGCGGTTATCAGGTTGGTGACAGGTGAAAAAGGCCCGAGCCAACGGTTCCGGGCTTGTCCCCGCTTGACCATTGTCCACCACCTCATAAAACATTGCCATGAAAGCAAGGATGCGGCGATGGATCTTCACGCAAAAGTACTGATTCAGACTGAATCGCCATGAAGAGTGGATGCAGGGAAGCTTGAGTGGTATTCAGTGGTGTTTGCTGCCTGGTTTTAGCTAATCCTTCCTTTCAACCCCAGATTACGAACGTGTCCGACGTCGTCCCAATTCGAACCGCTCTGATTAGCGTCAGCGACAAAATGGGCCTTGCTGATCTGGCGGCAGGCTTGCAGCGAGCAGGAGTCCGTATTTACAGCACGGGCGGAACTCGTAAACACCTGGAACAGTCTGGCATTGATGTGCTGGACGTTGCTGAGTACACCGGGTTTCCGGAAATGCTCGATGGTAGGGTCAAAACGCTTCATCCCAAGATCTTCGGTGGGATTCTTGCGATCCGAGATCGCGATGATCACATGGATGCAATCAGCGATCATGACATTGAGCCGTTCGATCTGGTGGTGGTGAACCTGTATCCCTTTGCTGCAACTGCCTCGCGGGCTGGTTCGACTCGCGCCGAGTGCGTGGAACAAATTGATATCGGCGGCCCAAGCCTCGTCCGAGCTGCAGCCAAGAATCATAATGACGTTGCCGTGGCCACCAGTCCCGAGCAGTACGGGGAATTACTTGAGCAATTGGACTCGACCGGAGGAACCAGTTTCGCGCTCCGTGAACAATTGGCAGCTGATGCTTTTGATCACACAGCTGGTTACGATCGTGCGATTGCTGACTTCATGCGTGGTGAAAATATTGGTGGTGAGTTCCCTGCCAGTTTGCACCTTTCATTGAAACGAAAGACGCAGTTGCGTTACGGTGAGAACCCTCACCAACGGGCTGCCGTTTACAGTGATCCCAACGCCAGGTCGGCCAATGTCGTTTCTGCCCGGCAGATTAGCGGCAAGGATCTGTCTTACAACAATTTGCTGGATCTTGATTCAGCATTGGAGATTGTTCGTGGTTTTGGTGGTCCCGCTGTGTCCGTCATGAAGCACAACAATCCGTGTGGAGCTGCTACCGATCAGAATCTTGTCGATGCCTGCCGGAAAGCTCTTGCTGGCGATCCTCTGAGTGCCTTTGGTTCGGTTCTTGGATTCAACCGTACCGTGGACACGGCAACCGCTGAATTGCTGTGCGAACCCGGTTTGTTCATTGAGGCGATCGTTGCCCCGGACTTTGAAGCACAGGCTGTAGGTTTGCTGACCACACGACCTCGTTGGCGAGAAAATGTTCGCCTGATGCAGGCTGGAAGATTGGACGAACCGTCACAGCCGATTCAAAGGCGATTCATTAGCGGAGGTATGTTGGTGCAGGATGCCGACCGGATGACAAGCTCATCGCTGCAATGGAAAACGGTAACGGAAGAGCAGATTGAAGATGAGCTCTGGGATGATGTTTCCTTCGCATGGGAAATGGTCCGGCACGTCAAGAGTAATGCCATCGTGCTGGGGAAAGATACTTCCCTGATTGGTGTGGGTGCTGGCCAAATGAGCCGCGTCGATAGTGTTGAAATTGCAATTGAAAAAGCAGGAGAACGGGCGCCCGGATCGGTGCTCGCCTCCGATGCTTTCTTCCCCTTCCCCGATTCCATTGAGGCAGCCGCCGATGCTGGGGTCGTCGCCATCATTCAGCCAGGTGGATCACGACGTGATGATGAAGTCATTGCCGCCTGTAACCAACATGGCATGCCAATGGTGTTCACCGGCAGACGGCACTTCAAGCACTAATGACGATTCTCGATCAGATTATCGTAGAGACTCGCAAGACGATTGAGACGGATCGTGGCAAGCAGCCCGGTGATGTACTCGAGTCGTTGGTTCGCGATTTGCCTCCATGCCGTGACTTTCACGCTGCTCTGGAGGCAGGGACAGCGGTTCAGTTGATCGCTGAAGTCAAGCGTGCCAGTCCCTCCGCGGGCTTGATTCGTGAAGACTTTGATCCCGTTCAAATTGCCCGTAGCTATGCGGAAGCTGGCGCAGCATGCATCAGCGTTTTGACCGATGCAACCTTCTTCAAGGGCTCACTCGATTACCTCGTCGAAATTCGGAAGGCGGTGGAACTGCCACTTCTTCGCAAAGATTTTATTATCGATCGATACCAATTGCTTCAAGCACGGGCAGCTGGAGCAGACTGTGTTCTTTTGATCGCCGAATGTTTGTCACCTGATCAGCTGCTTAGCCTGCATGATCAGGCGATTGAACTTGGAATGCA
>Ga0315331_10000476_pt1 | contig 27706 bp, 19 predicted proteins | sample M160m34915metaG_FD_203456 | JGI IMG/M metagenome (GOLD analysis project Ga0315331, IMG submission 203456) | Ammonia-oxidizing marine archaeal communities from Monterey Bay, California, United States - M1 60m 34915 | ecosystem: Environmental > Aquatic > Marine > Intertidal zone | place: USA...
CGTTGTTCCGGTGACAAACGCGACGAAGGCTGTGCCGAGTGGTTCGTGATCGCCTGTCGTCAGTGGCGCAATTGGATATCGCGTTTGGATGTTGTGATGTTCGGGAATGGCTACGCGATGGATTTTAGCGCCGAACACGTCCTCTTGATCAACGGCGGTTTGTGCGTCGGTGGCGTAGACAATGCCGGCATCTACGACGCCAAGTCGAACCTTACTGATTACGGCACGTACGCTCGGTTCATCTGATCGTGATTGCACGTCTAAACCAGCCTTCTTAAGTGCCTCACGCGCATAGCGACCCGCAGGCACTTCTGGTCCGCACATCAACACGCCGACCTCTTGCCTTTGCAAGTCGGCTAGCAACTCGATCTCGTGTGGATTTCTGTCAGAGGTGATGATGGTCAGTTCGTTGCCGGCGAAATCAACTGGCGGGGCGCTCGTTTGACCTGCGTCGACAACTCGTTGCATCTGGCGATCATCCGCTGACGCGAACACATCCGCCTCGGCACCTTCCCTAAGCTGCAGGACCAAGCGTGGGGTGCCGGCACAGTGCAGTTCTACTTTGACGTCCGGATGTTCGGACTCAAACGCTGCCGCTAGCTCTTCGAATGATTGGGTTAGCGAAGCCGCGGCGAAGACGCGAACGCATGGCTTGCTACTACCGGAGCAGCTCAGCGTGGTAAGCGATAGGGCTATTGTTGTGATCCGAACCCAGGCGATCATGGCGCCCATTCATAGCCGACGGTCGTGTCTGGTGCAGCCAAATGCCGCTGGGATCGTGCTTCCTGGTGGAACGTTCCAGTGTTCGCTCCTATTGCCTGCTAATATCTCTGTATGGCCAAGACTGTGCAGGTGTCTACGTGAAGTTGGGACGGATGATTGGGTATCTGCTTGCGGCATGCCCTATTGCTGCCGCTGCTTACTGGGCTTCTTTTGCGGCGCGGATGCCGGAACCGCTAGCGGATCGAGTCGCGCTAGGTGAGGTGACCCCACGCTGGGACTTGGCCAACTGGGCGGATGCGATCCAAGAGCCGATGCATGTCTTGGCTCGTGGGCTGCATTTACTGACGTTGCAGGTCCCAGGTGCAACGGTGCAGTCTGTTGTCTGGGTTAACGTGCTGATTGCGCTGTTGATCTTGACTGGCCTGTGTGACTTGGTGCGTCGCGCATTCTCGTCTGCTTCTGGTCGTGGCCCATTGGCCTTTGGAGTGTTTGGGGTCTTAGTCTGCTCTCCTGCGTTTGGCTGTAATTGGTTGTACGGCGAACGAGTTGGCTTATTGGCGGTCCCGCTTTTATTGGTCACCTCGATGGGGTGGCTGCAGGGTCAATCACGTTTTAGCCTGCGCGCAGTGTTCGCGTGCTGTGTCGCCGCTGTTGCTCCATTGTTTCATTGGCACGGAATCATTGTTGCGACGGCTCTGATGCCAGCGATGTTCGGTGCTGCGACGGTTGCTGCAAGCGGTCGGCGTGTAATTTGGTTAGGAGCCTTGTTTACGATCGGGTGCATTGCTGCTGTGTTCAGCGTCAGCACGACCGGCAGTTTGAGCGTGCCTGGTGTGGATTGGTGGGGAACCATTCGCAGTCAGCCCACTGAGGCCTTGCTGGATATGTTTGTTGCGACCAGCAATGCTTGGGTGGATCTGTGGCCAGATACCAGACTTGACGATCAGTTGGTTGGTGGACTGTGCTGGTTGTTGCCGTTCGTCCTGCTGTTCTGTGGTAACCGTTCTGCTGCGGCGCGCGCAGTAGCTGCGCCGTTTTGGAGCTGTGTCTTGTTCGGTCTGCTGGTCTTGGTGGTGAACGGCGTTCGCTATAACTTCGACCCGCCCGTGGGTTCGTTCCGCGAATCTACGTTCGGCGCGTTCCTATTGCCGGTTGGCCTCATTGGCTTGATGGCAGCCCGTTTCGGCACGATGTGGTTGGCGATAGGCGCTGGCGCGATTGTCGTTCTTGGGAGTCAGGATTGGCACCGGGGTGTCGAAGCGCTGCGGCTGTCATCTATGCGAGTTCAGCAAGTAGAGGCAGGCTTGATGGTGCCGCTATCAGCTGGCTTGACCAATTCGCTCCCTGTGAAGAGTGAGGAGGAGTTCGCGCAATTGGTTGCGCGAAAGTGGATCCCCGCCATCCACAGGTTGTCCGATGATGATTTGCTGCCGCAATTTGATGAAGCTGGCTTCGATAGACTTGGGGCGATGCTTGGCGGGCGCAATTCGCAGTTGGGCGTGCCGATTGCTGCCGAGGGCAGGATTCGCAGTTCGCTTCGCGGCGTTACGGCTCAGTGTGTAGCGGTCTTGTGCAAGCAGACTCCACTCTCTAACCCAATTGTCATTGGTTATGCCTGGCCGAAGTTTGACGGAGTGGGGCGAGACGTTTCTTGGACGGTCAAGTTTGTTAAAACGCTGACCCAAAAAGCGCAGGTCCGCGCCGTTGGCCTAGATGTGACCAAGAATGCCTTTCGAGCGATGGGGCCATCTTTCGTCATGAAGGAAAACCAGGGACTTGTGCGGAGCGGCGAGTAGACGGTCGGTGACGTGCGTCACCGATCGGTCGCCCCTTCAAGGCACTGGCTCGCTAAGCGGCTTTGCTTAGACGTTGAAACGGAAGTGTAGGACGTCGCCGTCAGCGACGACGTATTCCTTACCTTCGATTCGGTAGACGCCCTTTTCGCGAGCTACGGCAACGCTGCCGCATTCGATCAGGTTTTCGTAGGACACTGTCTCAGCTTTGATGAAGCCTCGTTCGAAGTCCCCGTGGATGACGCCGGCTGCCTTGGGGGCTGTGTCGCCTGCGCGAATCGTCCAGGCACGCACTTCTTGCTCACCAGCGGTGAAGTAGGTGCGCAGTCCAAGCAGATGGTAGGTCGCGCGGATTAGCAGGCCGGTGCCACTTTCTGCGACGCCGAGGTCGGTCAAGAACGCCTGCGCGTCCTCCTCTGACAGGTCGACCAGGTCGCTCTCGATTTGTGCCGAGATGACGATCGCTTCGCAATTGAGCGTCTTGGCAGTGTAGTCGCGGACTTGCTGCACGAACGGGTTGTTGTCAGCGTCAGCAAGCTCGTCGTCCTTGACGTTGCATGCGAAGATCACTGGCTTTTGTGTCAGCAGTTGGAAGTGTTTGGCGACGACCAATTCCTCTTTGGTCATTTCGCAAAGGTAGGCTGGCTTGCCTTCATTGAGCATCGGCGCCAGCTTTTCGAGAATTGGCATCTCAAGCTGCGCTTCTTTGTCGCCGCGCTTGGCCTGCTTGGTCTGCTTCTCGAGTCGCTTTTGCACGGACTCAAGGTCGGCTAATACCAGTTCGGTGTTGATGACATCGATGTCGCGCACCGGGTCAACTGTGCCGGACACATGGTGGACGTCTTCGTCCTCGAAGCAGCGCACGACCTGCACGATCGCATCGACTTCGCGGATGTGGCTTAGGAACTTGTTGCCAAGTCCTTCACCAGATGCCGCCCCGGAAACCAAGCCGGCGATATCGACAAACTCGATGGTTGCCGGGATCACCTTGTTGGTGTTCGAGATGGCGCGCAGCGGTTCAAGCCGCGCGTCAGGCACCGTGACTACTCCAACATTGGGGTCGATCGTGCAGAACGGGTAGTTCGCGGCCTGGGCGTTTTGGGTGCGCGTGATGGCGTTGAACAACGTCGACTTACCGACGTTGGGGAGCCCGACGATGCCTGCTTGGAGAGCCATGTGGTGAGTGCTTCGACTTAGCGGTTGGCGACGACTTCTTCAATCGCCTTGATCAGTGCCGGAACGATCTCGAATGCATCGCCAACGATGCCGTAGTCGGCGACCTTGAAGATCGGCGCGTCGGCGTCCTTGTTGATCGCGACGATCGTGCGTGCGGTGCGCATGCCAGCGAGGTGCTGGATGGCGCCACTGATGCCGATTGCGAAGTAGAGGGGCGGGCCGACGACCTTGCCGGTCTGGCCAACCTGCTCGGAGTGCGGGCGCCAGCCGGCGTCGACCACGGCGCGTGAAGCACCGACGGCGGCAACGCCTGGGCCGAAGGCTGCGGCGAGATCTTCGATCATCTTGAAGTGCTCGGCTTCCTTGAGGCCGCGACCGCCGGCAACGACGACCTTCGCTTCGCTGAGTGGCGTCTTGTCGCCACCGGCTGCGATGATCTCCTTGACGACCGACAGCAGATCGCCGGCAGGAGCGTCGACCTTGCTAACTTCGCCGGCTGAGCCACTGGCTGCCTCGAAGTTGTTTGGGCGAATGGTCGCGCAGAATGGCGATTTGGTGGCCTTGACGGTCATCGTTGCCTTGCCAGCGAACACCGGCTTCTTGGCGCCGTAGGAGCCGCCTTCGCAGCTGACGTCGACAACGTCGGTGATGATGCCGGTGTCGAGCAAGCCCGAGACGCGCGGCAGTAGGTCCTTACCCATTGCCGTGTGTGCCATCAGAACGGCTGCGCCGTCGTTGGCTTTGACTTGCTCGGCGATGGCCTTAGCCCACGCGTCGCCCGAGTATTCTGCGAATGACGCGCCGTCGATGGTGATGACCTTGGCGGCACCGGCGAGTTCGCCAGCGGCGGCGTCGATGCCGTTGCCGCATGCGATTGCGATGACTTGGCCGCCGCTGCCGGCAGCGAGTTGAAGGCCTGCAGTGATTGCTTCGAGAGACGGGCGCTTCAGGGAGCCGCCGCGAACCTCAGCGATGACGATGATGTTGCTCATGATGATGGTCTCCTTGAATTAGATGGCCTTGGCTTCGTTGCGCAGCGCTTCGATCAGCGCTGGCACCGCATCGGCACCTTCGCCGTTGATCTTGCCTTCGGCGCGCGCCGGCGGCAGTTCGAGCGACACGATCTCCATCGCGGCCGCGGGAAGGTCAGCAGCCACTTCTTCAAGCGGCTTCTTCTTGGCCTTCATGATGCCCTTGAGGTTTGCGTAACGCGGTTCGTTGAGACCCTTGTTGCAGCTGATGACAGCCGGCGTTTGGCAGGTGACCACTTCGCGAGCGCCTTCGATGTCGCGTTCAGCTGTGAACACGCCGTCGGCGAGTTCAATCTTGGTGACTTCCGTCACGCAGCCGAAGCCGAGGCGTGCGGCCAGGTTGCTAGGCAGCTGATTGTTATCCGAGTCGACTGCCTGCTTGCCGCACAGCACGATTTGCGCCGGGTTGGCTTGCAGGTAGGTGGCGAGCGCTTGCGCGACTTGGGCACCATCGTAAATCCAGTCGTCGGTGGTGAGCAGCACGGCCTTGTCGGCACCGCGGGCCAGCGCGTCGCGCATTTCCTTCTGGGCGAGCTTCGGGCCGATCGTGACCGCCGTCACCGTGCCAGCGCCCAGCTGCTCTTTGATGAGGAGCGCTTGCTCCAGAGCGAACTCGTCGTAGGCGTTCATTTCGAACGATACGCCGTTGGTGTCGATCGACTTACCGTCGGCAGCAATCTTGATTGCCGTGTCAGTCGCGGGAACTCGCTTGATGCAGACTACAATGTCCATGGTCGGTGGTGGGGTACTCGGAAAATGCGGGCGAACAGTCTACCGATGGCAACCACGGGATCGATGCGAAATTGCGTCCTGTCTGGCCCGGCATTTTTGGCTACGGGCGGCCGACGGCAGATTTTGCAGGCATGGTGTCCCCTGTTTTGCCCACGGCACTGGCCCCAAGCGCTGTTTTTGACCTGCCCCACGTGCACTCTAAGGCACGTCCGAGCTGCTCGGATCTGGCTGCGTTGCGTCAGCAGATCTAGTGCGCATACGGCGAAATGGGTGCTGGCGGGCTCGGAGATCTACTTGGCGATGTGTGGGGGAGCAGTTCTGCGACCTCGGTGGAGCGGGATGGGCTGTGTGCTGCTACCCGTCGCTGGTTAGCGCGGGCGAGCATAGGCGATGCCGTTCGGGCTTTTGCGTGCATCGATACGGTCGATCAGTTGGCCCGTCTGCAGGTCAACGATTGCGATGAACTCGCCCCGTGCGCACGTCACGTAGGCCAGCCGTGAATCGGGGCCGCTGACGACTCCGAGGGGCAATGAGCTTTGTTCACTGCGGTCGCCGTGAATGGATCCTTCCCGCAGGAGTTTCCGTGTGGCCACGTCAAAGATCATCAGTTCGCCGCTTTCGGTGCACGTTACCAATGCCCATTTGTGGTTCGCAGTGAATGCGATGCGGAACGGTACGGAGCCTGTGTCGAGCGTTGTTTCGATCTTGCCCGTTGTGCGCGACACGACTGAGATCGTGTTGTTCGACCGATTGGCAACCCATGCATTGCCGGTGGCCGGATGAATGGCTAGGCCTTCTGACCCCTTCCCAATCTTGATGATCGATGGGGCCGGGCTATTGATGTTCGCCAGATCGAAGAACGCTAACGTGCCATCTGCGATACTGGATGTAGCCGCGTACTTCCCATCCTTGGTTACAGAGACCACGCGCATGGTTGTCTGAGGCGTACGCCAGGCACGTTCGATGATGCCTGATTGGAGATTGACGAGCAGAAGGCTGCGCGATGCTTCGCTTGTAACGATGACCTGGTGGTCGGAAACAAACTGCACGCCATGAGGGCGCGCATGTTTTTTGCTATCCGAAGTGATTGGGTCACTCGTTCGATGCAGACTGACTGTGCCCCGCAATTTTGCTGAGACCACATCGATGACGGTCAGTGTGTGACCAGGATGATCGTCACCATAATTAGTGGTGACAGCAGTGCGGCCATTGGGTGACACAGCGATTGCGCGCGGCCCGACCCCGGTTTTGACCACGGCGATTTCTGCGCGACGCGCGACCGCAATGATCGAGACGGTGTGTTCGGATCTGTTGCAGATTAGTAACCGGTCGCTGGCGTGCGGGGAGTCAAACGGGTCTACCTGTGCACTTACCGCTGCTGTGAGCACGGCAAATAAGGTGAGTGTCGCGGTAGCGGCCATGCCCGCTTCTACGTTGTGGCAGATCGAGACGCGAGGGGTGGCTTCAGAATCGTGGGGTACTTGGTCCACGTCGCCGGTCGGTTACACTTTCAAGCCCCCCAGATTTGCCGAATGCGCGTGTTCCCGACGTTTAGATTGATGCCGCTGCTTGTGACGATCGTGATGGCGATTGTTGTGCAAGAAGCCGCTACGTCGGCATTGCGTGGCCAAGTGCCGCGATCAGGCAATAAGTCGACTGCGAGCAAGCAGGGGCCAGGTGCGAAGCAAGGCAAGGCTGCGCAGGGCCAAGGCGGCAAGGATGAAGCTGCTCTTGCAAAGCGCATCGACAAAGCCATCGCTGCCTACGAGAAGGTCCGCAAAAATCCGAAGAAGCTGACGCAGCGCAAGCGGTTGCTCGGATGGCTGGGCGAGATTGATCACCCACGCGTTACCGCATACCTCCAGAAAGATCTGAAGCGCTACGGGTCATCGATTGCTGGTGAATACTCTGTCGATGCGATCGCCAAGGTGAAGCGCGTTGACTTGGAGCCAGCTTTGCTCATTGCGCTGAAGCGTGCTGACGGCAGTCATCGCGTGCGCGTCGCGGCGACCCGCTTACTCACGACTTTTGGTAACGGGCCGTGTGACGATTTGATCGAGTTCGCGGCGGTGGTGAAGAACGCTAAGGTTCGCACGGCTCTGCTCGAAGGCCTGAGTACTTGTGAATCACCGCGAGTTCATCGCGAGTTGGCGAAGCTGATTCTCGATGGCGATCATGCCTATCGCCGGGGCATGTTGGTCGCGACGCGACATGCTAAGGGGAATCGCAAGGTCGATGACGCCCGCATCAAGTGTGTCAAGCAAGGCAATCTCATTGTGGCTGCAACGGCTTGGCGCATGTTGGTCGAGCAAGGTCATCGGCGTGGTGACGATCTGACGATCGATGTGCTGGAGCGGGTCTACGATAAGCCAGACGTGAGCTCGGCTGCTGAGTTGGTACAGGGTCTGGTCTTGGTCGGTGATGCCGATTTCTTTCCAGCCATTCTGCGATTTGGTGCGATCCGCGGAACGCGCGTCAAACAGGCGTTGCGTCGTGTCGTCAGTGCAGCCGGTAAGAATGCTGAGCTAGTCGAGTTCTTGATCGAAGAGGGTATCGAGTCCGAATCCCCGGGTGAGCGTTTGGTAGCCAAGACGTTGCTGAGCAAGGCGCCAGCATCTGCGGTGGCGCCGTTAGTCGCTCGGGTGCGCAAACAGCTTAAGCGCAATCGTAAGAAGGTGCTGGAGAGCGCTGCTGGATTGCATGACTTGCTCGTTAAGGACCCTACTTGGGTGCAAGACCTAGTCGGGTTGGCGGGATCGACAGACTTTGAAAGCCGCATGCTTGGTCTTGCGATGTTACTGGAGATGAAGTCTCCGGCTGCCATTACGCACGCCCAACGCTACTTGTCAAACCGTGCATGGGAGTTGCGGTCGGTCTCCTACCGTTACTTGACGATGTCCCGTGATGTCACTTCGATCCCACTGCTGATCGGTCGTTTCGGCAAGGAAGACGGGCGTTTGGCATACGAGCTCAATACGGCGTTGTTTAAACACACGGGCACGCGGTGTTGGAATGCGCGTGATTGGTCCGCATGGTGGCGCAACAACAAGGTGGGGTTTGCTCTGCCGCATCCTAAGAGCATTGCCGGCGGTGGTAGTTCGACGGGTGGTACCACCGTCAGCTATTACGACATCCCGTTGGTCAGCTCGCGTATCGCATTCCTTGTCGATCACAGTGGTTCGATGAGTGCGCGTGTCGGCACAGACAAGAAACGCAACCGCTTGATGGCTGCCAAGGAGCAGTTGCGGCAGGTGATCGCGGCGCTGCCTAAGACCCACAAAGTCAATCTGATCCCGTTTCAAACCGGTGTCAGCCGAGTCTGGCGCGAGTTGAAGTCGCTAAGCAATGGTAATCGACGAAACCTGCTCGATGAGATTGACAAGATCAAGCTGGCCGGCGGCACGAATACCTATGGCGCGATTGAGGCGGCGATGGAAGACCCGGAAGTCGACACCATCTATCTGCTAACCGATGGTGTGCCAACATCCGGTTCCGTGATTGATCCCGATGAGATCCTTGAGGCAGTTAGGCGTGAGAACCGGACTCGCCAGATCATCATCCACTGTATCTCGATTGGCATGAAGTCCACCTTGCTGATGGACCTCGCCGCGATGACTGGCGGCGAGTACAAAGAAGTCCGGTAGTCGCTTGCTGTAATGCGCGCGGCTGCACGACTCTTCCAGTCGAGTCGTGCTGAAAGCCGGTTTAGCGCAGCGCAGCTTCTAGTGCGGTCGAAGCGTCAGTGCGCTCGTCGCGGTACTTGACGATCATCGGTGCTGAGACTTGAAGGCCGTGTCCCTTGGCAAACTCGCCGCTGGCAGGGCGAGAGCCGGGCACAACAACCGCGCCGGCCGGCACCTCACCGCGGCGTTCGACGCCGTGAACGAGGTCGTAGACGATCGTGGCTGCCGTCAGTGTGACACCGGTGGCGAGCACGGCGCGTTCGCGCACAACGAAGCCTTCGAAGACGCCGCAGAGGGCGCCGACGAACACGTTGTCTTCGATTACTACTGGGCTCGCGTTGATTGGTTCGAGCACGCCGCCAATTTGGGCGCTGGCACTTAGGTGCACGTTCTTACCGATTTGGGCGCACGAGCCGACCAGGGCGTGGCTGTCGACCATGGTGCCGGTGTCGACGTAGGCGCCAACGTTGATGTAAGCCGGCGGCATGATCACGACGCCCGAAGAGACGTAGGCACCGCGTCGCACCGAGCTGCCGCCTGGCACTACTCGCACGCCGTCGGCCTGTTCAAACGAACGCGCCGGGTATGACTCCTTATCGAAGAACGGTGGTTGGCCTATGGGGCCTTGGCGGACGACATCTGAGTTTTTGAAGCCCTCAAGGATCGCCCGCTTGACCCACATTACCGCTTGCCAGTTACCGTCGGGTCCGCGCTCGGCAGCACGGATCCGGCCCGACTCAAGGCCGCGTAAGAGTTGTTCGTGGCTTTGTCGCCAGTCATCGGTGTTGGCGGCAAGGTCGTCGCGCTCGTAGAACGCCTGCAGTTGTTCTTCAGACATTGATCGTGATGCTTCGTGTTTGTTGCAGGGCGGGTCGCAGAGCGATGCGGGTTGCTTCTGTTGCGGGTAGCAGTGGCAGACGTGGAGTCGAGTAGGCCATGCCAGCCAAGGCCATTGCGGCCTTAATAGGGATGGGGTTGGGTTCGAGGTTGAGTGCTTCGAACAGTGGTTGCAGTGTTGCCATCTGCTGCTGTGCAGCATCGAGGTCCGAAGCGCGGGCGGCCATCAACAAGTCGCGTACAGGGCCAGGAACGATGTTGCCGGCTACCGATATGAGTCCTTGAGCGCCGACAGCGATGGTGGGTAAGAGCAGAGCATCATCGCCTGCTAGCAGTGTCTTCCCTTCAGGCAGTTCGTTCGCGATCTGCGAGATTTGCATCAGGTCGTTTGATGATTCTTTGAGTGCTACGACGGTTGGGATGGCCCATAGCTCTCGTAAGGTCGCTGGACTCAGGTTGATTCCGGTGCGTCCTGGTACGTTGTAGGCAATCAGCGGGAGGCCAGGTGCGGCATCGGCAATTGCGGTGAAGTGCGCGACAATGCCAGCTTGGGTTGGCTTCGTGTATGACGGCATGGCGATTAGCGCGCCGTCGGCACCACTGTCTTGTGCGGTCTTGGTCCACGTGCAGGTTGACGCAGTTGCTGAGGTGCCGGTGCCTATGAATAGTTTTGCGTTGCCGCGGTGCTCATTGACGATTGCTGTGACGAGCTGTCGCTCGTTGTTGTCAAGCATCGCTGCTTCACCAGTAGAGCCAAGCGCCACTAAGAAGTCGGCGCCACCCTCGACGACGTGTTGCACAATTCGTGTCAGGCCGGCTTCGTCGACTGCGCCCTCTGGCAAGAAGGGCGTTATCAGCGCGACGCCGAATCCGTTGCCAAACAGGTTGTTGCTGTCGTTCATCGTTCTCCTCCCGAAAGTCCAGTGAACAGCGGATCCAGCACACTCGCCGAGACATCGTCCATTGAGAATAGGCCGGCTTTTCCTTGGATCCAGTTTGCTGCGGTAAGCGCGCCGTCAGCGAATGCCTTTGGGCTACGCGCCGTATGGCGCAGTTCGAGCACTTCAGCAGGGGCATCGATGCCAACGCGGTGCTCGCTGTAGGTGTGTCCCGAACGCATCACGGCGACACTGAGCTCGTTTGGAGCGACCGGGCCACCGATCTTCCATGACTCTTTGCGTGCGCAGCCTTCGAGCATGGTCGCCGCCAGTAGTTTGGCGGTGCCTGATGGCGCATCGTGCTTCTTGGCTTGATGGTGTTCGACGATGTAGGGGTCGAGCACTTCGTCACGCGACGCGAAGCGTGCCATGAGCAATGTCATGCGGCGCAGTAGGGCTACTCCGAGTGAGAAGTTCGGGGCGGTGACGACACCGATTTGGTTGTCGATGCGTTCGGCTAAGTCCGGCACGTCCCAGCCGGTGCTGCCAATGATCAGTGGCACCTTGTTATCTAGCGCCCAATCGAGCCGAGATAAGACCTGTGATCCACTTGATGCCTCAATGATAGCATCAACGTCGCTGTGCGGTGGCGCTTCGCGGGTGACTTGCCACGCTAGTTGCGAGCCTAGATGTCCGGCGATCGCCTGACCGAGGCGTCCGGCTCCGAAGAGTCCGATGCGAATGTGACCTGTCATCCGTTGTTCTCCTCAAGTGTGCCGGGTGCATTTGGCGTGTCGCCGATGTCGCCAAAGAAGTCGTTATGCAATCTACGCAGAGCGTCGTTTTGTTCGATGCTGCGGACGACGAAGGACAGGTTACGGCTATTGCCGCCGTAACTGACCATCTGTGGCTTGATTGGGTAGAGCGCACGACAAGCCCGTTCGAGAACGCGATCGGTGTGTTGCAAGCCGTCGCCGATGGCTGCGACGATGGCGCAATCGGTCGTGGTTTCGACATGGGCATGACCCTCTAGGGCCGCGACCAAGCGTTGGATCGGCGCGTCTGCTTCTACCGTGCAGGCGACCGACACTTCTGCGGTGGTGACGAGGTCTACTGGGATGTCGAGTTCTCCGAATACATCGAAAAGTTGCGCCAGGTAACCACTCGCATCAAGCATGCGACGACTAGTCATTGTCAGCACGGTGACGGGACCGCGTGATGCCAACGCCGTGATGCCGTTAGCGTTCTCATTACTTTGCCGATCAATACGAGTAAACGCCCCTTCGGGTCGCATCGTATGGCGAACGGTGACAGGAATGTTCTTGTCGACAACTGGTTGAATCGTCGATGGGTGCAGCACACGCGCGCCGAAGGCTGCGAGTTCGGCGGCTTCATCTGGGCTTAGATGAGCGATTGGTCGTGGCTTATCGACAATGCGAGGGTCAGCGGTCAGTACGCCTTCAACGTCTGTCCATATTTGCAGTTCGTCGCCTCTAAGAGCGGCACACAGCAAAGCGGCGGACCAGTCGCTACCCCCGCGACCGAGTGTCGTCGTCGTGCCATCCGGTGCGGAACCTACGTATCCTTGCGTGACGACAATGACGCCGTGTGCCAAGTGCGGCCCCATGTTCTGCTGGGTGCGTTGAAGGATGTGGCCCCTGATAGGTTTTGCTTTGCCATACGCGTCGTTGGTGCGAATGACATCGCGAGCATCAACTGCGACGACCTTTTTGCCACGTTGGCGTAGATGTTCGCAGAGTACGAGTGTCGCGATTCGTTCGCCGTGAGCGACTAACGCGTCTGTCGTGCGGGCGGTGAGAATGGCGTCGGGTGTCCGGTCAGCAGTGCGACAGATACCGCGCACTAGTAATTCGGTATCTTTGCGTAGCTGAGCAAGGTCCGTAGCGATCTTCGCTGGCTGTTCGAGCAGTTTGTCGATAACCGCTTGCGTGGTCGCAAAGATCTCTTCGAGCAGCAGCAGCGCGTCTTCGCTTTGGCCGGCACCGGCTGCTTTGGCTGTCGCTAAGAGCTTGTCGGTGGTGTTGCCCATTGCCGACAACACGACGCATGGCGCAGTGTCCGAGCTGATAATCAGCTCCGTGACCTTTTGTATGTGGGTAGCGGTCGCCAGTGACGAGCCCCCGAACTTCATGATGATCATCCGGCGCGCCCTTCTAAGAAGGTTGAGGCCAGTGCGACCAACAGTTCACAACCGGTAGCCAAATCGGTGCCGGTGATGTGCTCATCTAGCGTGTGCGCGACCTTAATCGTGCCCGGTCCACATAGTGCCACGCGTTGCCCTCCGACCAATTGACGCAATCGAGGTGCATCGCTTCCGAATGGCACTGCTGCATGTTCAAACCCGGGCACGTGTGCGAATACTTCTGGTGGCGTGAACGAGAGTTGTTCGAGTAGTCCTTCGGTCGGCATCAACTCGCGAGCGCGCTGCTCAAAAGACGATTCTCGGATCGAACGCACAAACAAACGTGCATCAGCTTTGGCCGGAATGATGTTCGGTGCGGCGCCGCCGTTGATTAGTCCCAGGTTCCAGATTTCTGGACCCAGGTCGGGATCGACTTCGGTCTTTAGTTCTCGTAGCTGCTGTAGCCAGTTCATTAGCGGCCAGATTGCTGAGTGACCGAGTTCTGGCATGCCGGAGTGCGCGGCTTCTCCTTTGGTTGATAGGAGCAGTTGCAAGGAACCGCGTTGGCCGGTGGCTAGCTTGTTTTCGGTTGGCTCGCCGTTGATGACTGCGAGGCACTCTCTGAGACTTTCGCTTAGATCGCCAGCTGCATGTGCGCCGATGCTGTCGACCTCTTCGCCTACGACACCAAGCCATGCTAGGTCGGTGTGACCACGAGCGAGCAACTCTTGGATTGCGCCAAATTGCGCGGCGATTTGGCCTTTGGCATCACACGTGCCACGACCCGACAATAAATCGCCATTGCGCCGTGGCGGCAGAAATGGCGGCACCGTGTCGAGATGCGTTGAGAACAGCAGTTTGGGTTGGCCCCATGTCGCGAGTACGTTGTGGCGCTTGGGTTCGACTTGCTGCAGTTGCACTTGCGCGTCGAGTTCCGTCAGCAAGCTGCGTAGTGCAGGCAGGCCGGTGTCTTCGCGGCCGGTGGTTGTGTCGAACTTGCACAATGCCTCTGTCCGATCTAGTAGCCAGCTAGTGCGGTCGGTGGTTGAGTTGTCCGTAGTTGACGGGCTACTGTCGGGTGCGGTCATCGTAAATTGGTGTCGGGCTTGACTTGGTTCGTTGGTCAGCCTTTGGAGCACCGAGCAAGCAACGTGCCGTATGCGCATCAGCCTCCGGCCCTCCGCATCGCGCTAGGCGAGATGCGACAACCGCGAGGGAATTAGTCCTCGCAGTCAGCGAAGGCACGTTCGGTCGTGCCTCAGCTTCGGCGACCGTCGCCTTTCGCTGAGGCTCGTAATGGGCTCCAAAGCCCTGGCTTCAGCTACTGATCGCGGCCGCTCCTCCAGCGACGAATGCAGGATGATGTGCAGCGCACCCCTCGTCAATGGTGCAGGCGTCACTTTGTTGCGACGGCGTCTATTAGGATTCGTATCGAATCGGGGGCCGTTGGTCGCGGCGCGTCGAGCAGCTACTGCTTGACGAACTTTGCCAGTGCGCCGACTACATCAATCTGTTCGGCTTGCGTCAGCCCCTGGAAAATAGGCAGGGCCAATGCTGTGCGGCTGGCTTCTTCTGAGACTGGGAAGTCCTTGCTCTCATAGCCGAGGTACTGGAAGCACGGCTGGCGGTGGAATGGGACAGGGTAGTAGACGGCACAGCCGATGCCTTGTTGCCGCAGGTGCGCAATTGCCGGGTCGCGTTGTTCTTGCGGCACATGTAGCACGAATTGGTGATACGCGTGGCGGTCCATTTCGGTCGGGAGCGTGGCCCAATCAGCAATGCCAGCTTCGGCGAACAGTTCGCGATAGTTGGCGGCATTTTGTCGGCGGATTTCGGTGACCTCTTCCATGCCACGTAGTTTGACGCGCAAGGCCGCTGCTTGGATCGCGTCCATGCGGAAGTTGCCACCAATGTAGTTGTGCAAATACTGCTCAGCCATGCCGTGGTTGCGCATCAGCTTGCACTTCTCAAAGAACTCGGTGTCGTTCGTTGTCAGAAATCCACCGTCGCCGATGCCGCCGAAGTTCTTGGTGGGAAAGGTCGACCACCCAGCGCATAGGCCGTGGCCGCCGAGCATGCGCCCTTGATACCTCGTTCCAATGGCCTGTGCGGCATCTTCGATGAGTGGCACCGAGTGCGTCTCACATATTTTGACAATGGCTTCGACATCAAATGCGCTACCGAACAGGTGGACACCCATGACGGCCTTGGCGCGATTAGACTGCTTCAGTGCGTCTTCGAGGCGTTGCGGGTCGATGTTCTTGAAGGTTGGCTCCGAGTCGACAAATACTGGTTTCGCGCCGAGGCGTGCAACGACTCCCGCAGTCGCGAAGAATGAGTAGTTCGGCAGAATGACTTCATCGCCGGGCTTGATGCCGATGGCCATCAACGGCAGCAGAAGTGCGTCGGTTCCCGACGACAGGGTCAATGCGTGCTTGGTACCGATGTATTGAGTCAGTTCGGTTTCTAGATTTTCGATTTCCGGTCCGAGTACGTAGCCGCCGCTGCGAACTACGCGCACAACGGCTGCTTCGATTTCGGCGAGTTGCGCTTTGTTGCGCGTGAGATCAATCAGAGGGACCGGCATTTCTGCGGAGCAGGATAGATGGCGTGACCCACCCGGTTCAAACAACAACCGCGCCCATTCTTTTTTTGGCGGTGTTGGGTGCCCGAAAATTATCCACTGATGGACCGTATAGACGCGGTTGGGGTGGGGGTTCCAAGCGATCTGGGGACAGCGTGTTGTTGCTGCAGGTCTCGCTGCGCCTAGTTGATGTGTGTGCCTTGGCGCCAGCGGTCGGCGAGCGAGTAGATCGGGTCGCATAGCAGATCGACGACGGGCATTTCCGACATCAGGTTCTCGTCAAAAGTCGGCTCAGTTTCGGTGACGGCGTCGGTGAGTGCTTGGTAGCGGTTGCGGTAACCACCCAGTACCGAGCGTAGTGCCTGCACGTCGAGGTTCTTTTGGAAGCGAACGTGTAGCAAGGTCAGGCCAGTTGTCTGGTTGTTCTGAACCTCGGGCAGAATGATAACCGTGCGGTCGTCGCTGCGGCCTTTTGCGACCATCAGTAATCGTTCGTTGGCAACCAAGTGCTTGGTGCCGCGCAACATTGGGTTCTCGTCGGTCCGCGAACGAAGTGACGTGGCGACGCCACGGCGATCAATGACTTGTGCGGTCGCATCGTGATCGATACTGGGGTCGCCTTTGATTTGGTAGCGAGTGCTGCCGACGACTTCGATAACTGCGGGGTCGAGGCTGGCAAGCGCACGCAGGTCGCGATAACCGAGGTGGTCGCGAATGGCGCCGGCGGCGAATGCTTCGCGCACGAGCGGGGCCGTCAGCAGTGCTTCGTCAGTGCGGGAGATGCCGACCGTGACGGTCTTTGCTTGATGTTTGATGGCATCGACAGGTCGCGTTAATTCGTCGATTGCGGTGGTCAATTCTTCGGTCAACCGATCGACCACGGCGCCGGGCGCGCCTGGTTCGCCAAATTCGACGGCGAACGAATCGAGCGGCGTGAGACTGAGCGCGTAATTGCAGAGGGACGTTAGGCGTGCTGCCGTACGAGCCTCTAGCGTGCCGTCGTAACGGCCAAGCAGTAGATCCTTACGGAACGTGATCCAGTGCGGTTGCAGGTGAGGCGCCAGCGTCTCAAGGACGCTACTTGGGGTTTCGTTCTTAAACGTTTCTTCGATTGCGCCGCGCATCAAGCGCAGCGGATGCGCGAGTTCGTCGATTGCGAGTGCCGCCCGGTAGCCAAACAAGTGGCCGCCCATCGTTGACAAGATGTAAGACAGCGCGGGGTGCGACTTGGGTACTTCAATGATGCCGTCGGCAGCTTCGAAGCGAGTTTCGCCAGCGGTTGCGATAACGATTGGGGACGCCTGGTGCGCCTTGTAGATAGCGATCTCTTTGGCGACGTCATCGGCAGTTGAGCCAGTCAATCCAGCGGCGCAGCACAAGATCATTGGTTCAGACGACAGGTCGATGTGCTTCTTGTCCTCGGTTGCGTCGCAAGCGATCGATTTGTAGCAGAGCTCGGACAGCTTGATGCGCACTTCGGCAGCTGAAACGCGGTTCTTGCCGTTGCCAACCAATGCCCAATAACGACGCTGTGGAGCCAGGGAACGTGCGATCTTGGCGATCTTCTTGTCCTGTGCGAGTACCGCTCGCATCGCCGTCGGAAGGTCAATCAGCGCGGTCAGTAGTTCATGCTCGACTTGGTCATTGCTACATCCGGCAGCGCGTGCAATTGCTAGCGCGAGTAGTTGGCCTGCAGCGCATTGCGCATAAAACGCCTTTGTGCTCGCGACACTCATCTCAACGTCGCGGCCGTCGCTGGTGTAGATGACTCCGTCGGCCTTGTCGGTTAGGTCGCTGCCGCGACGGTTGACGATTGCGATGACAGTGGCAGAGCGGTTGCGTATTAAATCGACAGTACGATTTGTGTCGGTGGTAGTGCCCGATTGCGAGATCGCGACGATCAGCGTGTCCGCCATATCGTCGACGAGGCCAAATCCAGACAGTTCGGTTGCTGGGGTGGCTTCTACTGTGATCGTTGAGTTGGCAAGCGCGTCAGCAATGGCTCCTGCGATTGCTTGGCCAGCGACTGCGGCCGTGCCTTGGCCGATGACCAAGATGCGGCGAGTCTTCCCATTTTGCAGCGATTCGACGGCTGCCGTTGGCATTGAACTGGCCGGCAGAATCACTTCGAGGCGATCACCATTTTTGGCGATACGGCCGCGCAACGTCTTTTGTAGCGAGTTCGGTGATTCGCCAATTTCCTTCAGTAGGTAGTGCGGGAAATCACCGCGATCGATATCGCGGGTGGTCACCGATGCGGTAGTCAGATCGTTGTCGGCAACGGGTAGCTCGGTTGCGTCGTAAGCTTGGCGAGTGATGCCGGCAACTTCGCCGGCACCCTTGCGATCGAGCACGACTACTTGACCGCGCGATGCTGCTGGGTTGTCTGGGTTGCCGGGGGACTCGCCATCCATGCGCAGGTATCGTTCGCAGTCTTCGATGACTCCGTAGGGTTCGCTGGCGATGACGTAGGTGTCTTCAGCAAGGCCGATGTAGAGCGCTTGGCCAGAACCGCGTAGCGCGAGAGCTAGCTTGTCTGGCTCATTGGTGCTGGCGGCACCTATTGCGACGGAACCTTCAAACGAGCTGACTGTTCGACGGAAGCCACTGATCAGGTCGCGGCCTTGCTTCATCTGGCGTGAGACTAGGGCAGGAATGACTTTGGCATCGGTGGTTATCGCGTTGTGCAGTTCGAGGCCGTGCTGCGTTACTAGGTCGTGGTGATTATCGACGTCGCCGTTGAGGGCGCCGATCACATACGGGCCTGTCTCCTCGCCGAGTTCTTCGTTGTTGAGCGGGTGGGCGTTCGGTTGACTGATGATTCCGACACTGGCCCAGCGTGTATGCCCGAGCACGAGGCTTTGCACGTTCTCTTGGCGGAAGGCCGCTTGCAGTAGCTTGTCGTTGATAATGGACTGGCGCAGAGCCCTGACATTGTCGCCAAGTTCGCCGATTTCTGCGGCATGCTTGTAGACGAAGTTGAGGTTGCCGTCGGCGAGACGCACGGAAGCGTTGGTAAACAGCTTGTCGTTGGTGCGTCCTTGCAGCAAGGAACTGAGGGTCCCTGTGTCGAGGCCAGAAACGACTACTGAAATGCCTGCAGAATCACGGCCGCGAACCTCAAGGCGGTCGAGCGCTGAGAGGGCGAGTTGCAGCGATGAAAACGCGGCGGCGGACATGCTATGTGGCAATTTGCCGTTACTGCTTTGCGGCGGAACGCCGCCACCGCTTTGCGGCGGAACGCCGCCACTGAGTTCGCGGACTTGGTGCGCGTGTGGCAGGCGGTCGCGAGCGACGGCCCACAACGCGTCTTTGAGCCGGACCATGGCTTGGTTGCGTTGTTCTAGGCTGTGGTCGCTGATGTTGTCTTGCTCGGCAACGTTTGCATCGAACGATTGCTCAAGGTCGCCTAGTTGTTGGTGCAGAGTTGTGCAGCGAGTGTCGAGATCTGAGTGCAGTTGGTCATTTTCAAGCAGAGTCCAAAGGCCGGGGACGCCACGCAACTCGCTATTTAATTGAGAGAGTGCGTTCGTGGCATTGTCGAGATGCTCGGTGGTCGGGGCTCCGAGCAGATAGCCTTCTGCTTCGGTTAGCAGAGAGAGCAGTTGTTCGGGCTTGGGTGGTTGCCGCCGGCTTACGCGGCGGAGCACGGCGATGATGCCACACATAGAATGCAGTTCTCCAGAATCACAGGCCTACAGGGTGGTGCGGGCCCAGTCATAGGCTGGCCCATTTGCGGGCAAGCTTGTGTCCGCGATATGGCTGGCCCTATTGACCTTCGAATTGTCCAAGACCACGACGCAGGTCAGCTGCAATCTTGGTCTCATTAGCTTTCTCAAACTCAAGCACTAAGCGCTTGAGCCAGTTCGATGCCGGTTCCGGCATGCTCATGGGGGCGATGTCGACGCGAGTCTTAGGGTCGATCACTACCATTTGCAACTTGTCGCAAACTACAACCCCGGCGTTTGCATCGAGTGCGATAGCTGACTGTTGTTGCAGTAGTTCCTGCCACTTGTTGGCCGGTAGTTTTACTGTGCGCGAGCCATCGATGCCGAAGCGAAACGTTCCGTCAGCACTCCACTGCACGAATTGATCCCCGAACTTGCACGATGCGATCTCGAACCCGCCGACAATGCCGTGATCGTCATCTATTAGCTGTTTGGGCGTCGTCAGCGACTGACCAGACTTTTCCTGAGCGGCGGTGATGATGGCAGCGATTGACTTGGTGGGGTTGCCACCAGTGAGCTTTGGGAAGTCCGCAGCAAGCCAGTTGCTGAGAGCTTTCTTGGATTCTTGGCCGATCCGTGCGCCCCATGGGATGCCCAAGAACATGCGCTTGTCGGCTAGCCCATCGATTAGCGGTTGTAGGGGAGGCACGTGACCGTTGTCGAGCAGCATGCTAGCTAGTCGAACGCGGGCGCGTGGATCGAGTTCGGGCTGTTGACCTGTGTCCGGAAGACCAATGAGTTTTGCGCCTAGTCGAGCGTTTGTGCGCATGAGCCAAGCGGGGTCATTCGTGAATTGATCGAATAGTGCGGCCCATGTTTGTTGTTCGTCTGGTGCAGCGCTGGCACGTAGCGCTAAGCCTCGCATTGCTGATGCCCGCCAATAAAAAGACTGGTTGTTAGCCCAAGATGTCAGCAGAGCGATGATCTTCGGTTGATGCACTTTGGCATCGGCAATCATATCTACGAGCGATGGTGAGATTGAGTTGAGGCCATGCGTCTCTATATACGCTGTGATCGCATGAATGGCGGCGTCACCGCCATTCGCAACTCTCTTCGCTGCTGAGAGGCGGATGCCATAGCGCCGCGACTCGCATGCTTTTGAAACGTGCTTGGTCCAGTCTATTTGCTCCGGATCTTGCGGCCCCGTGGGCCAGAATGCGATCGCAGGCGTTGCGACTACGGCAAGCAGCAGGAGCCGCATCGATGTGTGTGCATTCAAAGTTCGAACCGTCTACTGGTGCCAATCGTGGTGGACACTGATCATTAAGAAGCCGTCACCGTGTCCGCGTCCATTGCGTAGATGAGGATGACGTCTCCGTCCTCCTTCTCCTCGCCCACGTAGAGCTTGCCCGACACGGTAACCACGCCGGTCAGCAGTTCCATCTCGACGTTGTCGGGCAACGTGCAAAAGACGATTTCGTTCATCATCGGCGTGCCCATGCAACCGCACGCATCGTTGATCAGCATGAACGAGTTAACTGGTCCGCTGCCGGCGAACTCGCGTCGCATAAACCCTCGGATTTCGACGACCTTATGGTGTAGGTCGACAACCTCCTGCGGCAGCGTCATGCCTTCTTTGTATTCGTACCCTGCCAATACCGGGAACCCGACGGGCTCAGGGTCTTGGATTGAGGTTGCACTGATTGTGATCAGCAGCAGCAGAGGCAGGAGAAGGCGAATCATGATCAACTCGGGCCACACAGCTTACCAAAGCTGGCGGTTCTACGCTGAACTTCATGAGAGCGCATGCTGGCGTGACCCGTTCCAAGTATGCGCTTGGTCGTGATTTCAGGCAATTTGCTGGATCGCGGTAGGGCAACCAACGGTCGATTAGATGCCGGATTGAGGTGTTTAAGGGGTTTCTGCGGGTGTTAGCAGGCCGTCAGCGGCGGTATTGATCGCATCCGCTCTACAAGATCGTCAGTTGCTGTGGCCAGATCAGGGGTCTGCGGGGCGGGGCATGCCGGCCGCCGGCGAGTTGTAACCGCTATCCGAATGGGCGCAGACCTAGCAGATGCTCATGATACGGGTGCCAGCAGGCGGTTCGAGATCAGGGCGGCGTCTTTGCCGGCGAAGGAGCGGCGTCACTACAGCCGCAGCGTTACTGGTGCTGTTTCACGTTGCTTGATCGTCACGTACCGCAGGTGGACGCCTCGTGCCCCTAGGTCGATGACGAGTTCATACGGCCCTGGTGGCAAGTTGTCTTCGCAAGTCGTCAATTCATCACGAAATGAACCGGGCTTGCCGTCGCCCGTCATCTGCACGACGTATTCCTTACCTCGGGCGCTACGCACTAAGACTTCCCCGCCAAGGTGTCGGCTGTTCTCGTCGAGAACTTGTAGTGCAAACTTGCCGCCAAGTTTGGCGTGCAGGCTGAGTTGCCTTGCGGGTTCGCTTGTGCTCGTTTTACCGATTTGGAATTGGCGCGTAATTGGCAGTAGGAACGTGCCGTTGCGTTCGCCGGCGGTTGGGCCAACGTGCAGTTCGTAGTTGCCAGGCTCAAGCCAGAGTTCAAATGGGCCGCTGTTGTCGCTGCGATGTAGTCGCTCGGTAAGCTTGCGCCCATCATCACACTTCCAATGGAATGCTGCGTTGCGCACGGGGAACTCACCATCAAACTCAATTTGCATGACCGTGAGTTCGTTAATCATGTCGAAGTCGATCGTCTGCCGTAATTGACTCGACGCGATTGACTGCCATGGCGACCGCAAGGCTCCCCGCTCTGCGCGTACCATGGCGTTGGCCGCGATTAAGGCGCTCAGTGTTCCGTCGGCTTGGGTGCGTTGCGGCGGTAGGCCGTGCATCAATATGCGTGCATGTGGAACGAGTTGTCCTTGGTGTATAGCGCGTAATGTGACTGGGAAGGGCACCGTTATGATCTGTTCGACTGGAGCTACGACGCTGTACAGCATCAGTTCACCGATCGTCAGGACTTCATTGGCATCAACAACCTGGAGATCAAGCTGGGCACCGGGGCTAGCAGGAATCCTAAAGCGGCCGTGGTGATCGACGGTCGCTGTGCCGTTCGCAGTGATCGTACCGTTCGCTTGCCAATGGAGCTCCGCGGCTGAACTCAGCTCCAGTTTGGTGCCTTGATTAGTTGTAAAGCGCACGCGTGCACCTCGCACAGGTTCGAGATCAGGCCACTGTATGATCCCGGAAACGACGGCAGCGTCGGCCAAAGTAAAGTCACACCCGGTACCGGGGTGGTTGATCGCAAGTTGCACTGCTCTGTTAGCTGGCAGAACGTCGCCTCGAAACTGTCCGTTGTCCGTGATGTCGTTTGCTCCGCGCCACCGCATCGCGCTGGCTTGCATCGCGTTGGCGATGATCATCAGTCGCATGTCGGGGGGTGCGGACAGGAGGTAGTCACCGTTCTCGTTGGTGCTGGCTGAGCCGACTGCCTTGCCGGATGGTTGCCCGGCGTGCATGGGGAACGCCGAGATGCGTGCGTTCGTTATTGGGTCACCGCGACTGTCTGTCACCTTGCCGCCGACTTCGGCCACGGGTTGCACGTCGAGTGCGAGCACGTCTACAAACGGCAAGTTGCCTTGGTTGCGATGAGCCACCTCGCGGTAACCGGGGTTGTGGCCGTGGACCTGTAGTTTGACGGGAATACCTGGTTGCCACCACTCGGGTAGTGGTAGGTCGCATCGTCCATCCTGATGGACCGGTGCCGAGCCTTGGAAGTCACCAAATACACGACTGCGTCCGCGGTCGCTCAGTTCGATGTGTAGGTCGGTATTCCACGGCGCGTCGCGATGCAGACCGTGTAATTGCACCGTTAGCGTGTGCGTCGTGCTTGCTGTATCGCTGCTGGATCTCGAGTTACGATCGGTTTGCGGGGCTTCGCTATCGGCGTTACTGCCAGCGGATGGGGTGGGCGTCGCCGACTCCTGGTTGTTTGGTTCGCGATAACTGGGCAAGTTGACGGTGCGCGGCCACCAGAACCAGGTCGAAAGCGCTGCCGCAATGGCGAGCAAGCAAGCAGTGAGCACGACGCTTCGCGGCATACGGCACACGATAACGAAACATTGCAGCGCCTTGGCCATTCGACTGATGAATCCGGCGCGACGAGGACCTGTTCGGTCGCTGGGTCAAGGTCGGTAGACCTACCGGAATACGTTCGGGCAGCGTCGGTCATGTTGCGTATGAATGCCCGCTACCATGGTCCTTAACGTTGGCGGACTCCATGGTTCAGGCGGCCATAGGATTGGGCGGCCGGGGGGCATCGTTGGTGGCAATCGAGCTGTTTGCAGTCTCTCAGCAATCGTGTGCCGGAACGGCCATGCTCGCGAGTCTGGCCGTGCCATTCTGGGGCCTCTGACACTTGTATGCGGTGGCCGGTAATTCTGCGTCAACGTCCAGAAGTGAAGTTCTGGGTAAGTGGTCGAGCACCAATCATCCATTTCGGGCTATTTGCCGTTTTGAGGCCGGTGGACGGTGGGCCGCGAGTGGCTATTCTATGATCGGTGTCGCTTTGGCTGACATCGATGGTGGTGAGCGAGACGCTCCCGCTGCTTGTCCCTGCTCAAGGAACTCATATGAAAATTCTCTCTGCAATCGCAGCCGGTGCTATCGCGATCTCGGTAGGTGCCCAGTCTCAGACACTGCAAGTTGATCCGGCAGGTCTTGGTTTGACCTACACGAATCCCGGTGCAAACTTTTTTGATATCAACGTCACGAACCCAGCCGGCATCACACTGCAAGCGTTGACGGTTGCGCTCAACTCGCCAGCCGGAACGGTTGGTACGCTTGAGGTCTGGTTGAACCCCCTGAGTCACATTGGTCGTGAGCAACAGCAGGCCAGCTGGACGAAGATCTCCGAAGGAACGACTACCGCGGGCGTCAATACGCTTTCGTGCCAAGAAGCCACAACCGTAACGGCTGGTATCCCGAGTATTTATTTGCCGCCTGGCATTCACGGTGTCGCGGTTGCGCACGTTGGTGTGAACCATGTCTTCGAGACGATTGTGACGTATCCGTTGCCTCCGTTTGCGGACACCAACATTGAGGTTCTCAATGGCTCAACCCAGGCCACTGCATGGGCCTCTGTGCCGCTGGCGAACTTCGCATTCAATGGTGTCCTTTATCAAGGCACGTTGATGCAGTTTGACCTGACCTACGCGGTTGGCCAAGCACCGCATGCGTGTGCTGTCTGTGGCTCGGTTGGCGAAGGTTCGAACCGTCACTCGGCTTCGGCTTATCAGCTGTTTGGTGAGCCAAACCCTAATGGTGCGGCTAGCACGGCCCTTCAGGGAGGCGTGTTGACGTTCCTTCCTAATGGCTCGGGCACTGGCTACATCATGACGGACGGCACGGGCACGGCTGCCTACGTTGCCCCGAACGGTTCGGAGACGAACCTGCCGCTGATTGATGATCAGGTCGTTCCGGTGTCGCTTGCGATCCCGCTGCAATACCCTGGTGACACTGGTATCCAGTTGACCACTAGCATCGAGATCAACTCGAATGGCATTGTGTCAGTTGGCCCGAATCCGCAAACCAACTTGCCGGCTGCTCCGACTGCTCCGCAGGCGATCATGCAGATTGGGGAGGCGGCTTGGCACTGTGCTCACGACTTTGACAACAGTGAAGCCGGTAGTGGCAACATCTCGTACTGGGAAGACGTTGCGAACGCGAAGCTCTATGTGACTTGGGATGCTGTTGAGTGTGTTCCCGCTACTGTTGCGAACACCTGCACGATCCAGTTTCAGTTCGATCTGACCAGCGGAGTGGTGAACATCATCTTCGAAGTGATCGACACGCTCGGGGGTAGCAATGTCTCCGGTGGCGACAACTTCATGATCGGATGGTCGCCAGCTGGTGTTTCGCCGCGCGTCGATGAGTTCGACTTCACGACGTTGGCTGCGGCACCGATTTCATTGACGCAACCGGAGGTCTTGCCATTGACGCTTGAGGCCACTGGCACGCCGTTGATTGGTCAGACGTTTGACTTGGTCACGAGCAATGCGCCTACGGCGAGCATCGGAGTGAACTTGCTAAGCTCTTCGCTGCTGCCGTTGCCGCTCGACATCGGGATCTTTGGTGGTCCAGCCGGCACGCTGCTCTACATGGATCCAGCGACGTCGTTCTTGAACACGATCTCCAACATTCCTGGCCTTGGCGCGTTGACCGTGAGCTTGCCGATCTCGAACACTCCTGCTTTGGCTGGCCTCGAGATCAACAGTCAGTCGTTCTGGCTCGACTTGGCTGGCAGCCCGTTCCCGTTCCAGAATGCTGTCGCGTCCAACTTGGTGACGTGCACGATCGGCAACTTCTAGTCTGAAGTCGTCGTGCAGCGGCCTCGTGTCGTTGCTCGTTACGCGGCCCCCGCACTCTTGGGTGTGGGGGCCGTGTGTGTTTAGGGTCGGTCTCCCAAGCTACTTGTCAGGTTTGACTTAATGATGCGTCAGCTGATGTCGGCCGCTGCGCATGGCCTGCTTCGAGGTCTACTTTGCAGCTTGGCAGTGCCGGAGCCTGTTGGCTGGTAGCCCTCCAAGTCTACGGTGTGCCGGGGAGGCGATCAGTTGTGCGGTGTGCGGATCGATGCTGTCGGGCGGACTGCCGAAGGCCTTACGGCGGCTGATTTCTCTGTCCGTGGCGGTGGGCTTTGAGATCTCTCTCTAAGTTCTTTTCAGAGCATCCGTGCCGAAACGCGGTCGCTGCGTATTATCGCCGCCTCGATGCAATCCCGCCTATGCAGGTTCATGTTGTTGCTCGCGTCGCTGCTAGCGCCGCTTTTTGCACAGGATGACCCTAAGTTCTCTCTTGCCGCGAAGTTTGTGCCCGCAGCTGCCAAGCCTGGTGACTCGGTCAAGCTGGTGCTTACCGCTACGACTGCCCACGGTTGGCATGCTTACGGCACCATGGAGACGGGCAACATCCCCGTTTCCCTTGATACCAGTGGGCTGAAGCTGACTGGCTTGAAGCTCGACGGAGAGGTTCAGATCCCGGCCGGGAACCCTGAGTTCACTCCGGTCGGTACGTCACATCCGCTGGGTGAGGTCTTCGATGTTGTGATTCCGCTGAAGGTCGTAGCCGGCGGGACGGTGATGAAGATCTCGGGCGAGCTGGGCTACCAGCTATGTGATGAAAGTAGTTGCGAGCGGCCTAATGCTGCGGCGTTTGTCGCCGAACTTAAGGCTGGTGGTGGTGCTAAGGTTGATGAGGCGAGTGCTGGTCAAGAGCCTGAGCCGGTCCCGGTGTCAGGTCTTGGCGCCAAGCCAGGGCTGAAGTTGGCCCCGCCAGAGCTTGAGCCGGAGGCTGATGGCAAGGTCACCATTCGTGCGACGTTTGATCCACCGACGGTGCGCGCTGGCGAGGTGGCAACGCTCATTCTCGATGTGCATGTCATCGATCATGAGTGGCATGCATACGGGATCTTTGAGACTGGCAACGTTCCGGTTTCGTTCGATCAGGCCCTGCAGGACTTTGGGGATTTAGAGTTCGTAGGCGAGCCGATCATTCCAGAGGGCGATGAGGTTCAGACGCCCGTTGGCCCACAGTTTCCTTTGCCGCACGAGTTTCAGATCCGGCAATACATTCGTGTGCCGGCTGGCACAGCAGCTGGGTCGATCGACGTTACCGCGGTGATCGGTTACCAGATCTGTAATGCGACCTCGTGCGATCCAGAGACTGAGGGTGATGCCGACGGTCAGTTGATTGTAGAGGCTGGCGAGGCGCGGGCGGAACACCTAGAGATCCCAGATTCGAACCAGGCTGATGGTAGTAAGGGTGAAGACATCGCTGGCGAAGCTGAGCCAGTCGATCCTGACGATCCGTTCAGTTCTTGGTGGGCGCTTATTATCGCGTCTATCGGCGGTGGCTTGTTTGCCCTCGCGATGCCGTGCACGTATCCGATGATCCCGATCACGTTTAGCTTCTTCACGAAGCAGGCGGAGAAGCGTGGTGGCAACGTGTTGATGCTGTCCGTTGTTTACGGACTCGGGATTGTTGGGATGTTCGTGTTTGTTGGGGTCGGTTTGTCAGCAGTGATCATCGATGTGGTGAACCACTGGCTGACTAACACGATCATCGGCTTCATGTTCTTCTTCTTTGCGTGCGTGTTGTTCGGTTGGATCAACCTGAACCCGCCGCAGTGGATGAACAAGATGGCCTATAAGGCGCAGAGCACTGCTGGCTCTGGCACAGGTCTAATTGGTGGTTTGATTGGCGTGTTCTTCATGGGTGCTACGCTCGTGTTGACTTCGTTCACTTGCACGGCGCCGATTGTTGGTTCGCTGATTGGCAGCATTGCCAAGCATGGCAATCTGAAGGTCGCGGTCGGCATGGGCATCTTCGGATTGACGATGGCTATCCCGTTTATGCTGCTGTCGCTGATGCCGACCAAGGTCAAGGCGATGCCGAAGTCCGGTGATTGGATGGAGACGCTGAAGAT
>Ga0315331_10000477_pt1 | contig 27699 bp, 39 predicted proteins | sample M160m34915metaG_FD_203456 | JGI IMG/M metagenome (GOLD analysis project Ga0315331, IMG submission 203456) | Ammonia-oxidizing marine archaeal communities from Monterey Bay, California, United States - M1 60m 34915 | ecosystem: Environmental > Aquatic > Marine > Intertidal zone | place: USA...
ATTTGAAGCGGACAGGTCCTCCCGCGGTGAGTGGGAAGAGATGTATTCTAAGGGTCTCGAGCTCTTAGGACTCAAGATAGAAGACAGAACTCAGCCCTTCAGAGGCGCAGCAGGGGCAGTACACCCCATGTTGACCGAATCCATTGTTCAGTTTCAGGCACAAGCCTTTAAAGAGCTTATGCCCGCCGGCGGTCCTGTGAGGACGCAAACTTTAGGCAAAGAAACGCTCGATAAGATCCAACAGGCTTCTCGCGTGCAGGATTTTATGAACTACCAGATCACCTCGGTGATGAAAGAATACACTCCAGAATTTGACCAGCTTTTGTTCTATACGGGCTACGGCGGCTCTACGTTCAAGAAAGTTTACTATGATGAGCAGCTTGGTCGCATGGTCAGCCGCTTGGTTTTACCGGATGACCTGTACATCCCTTACAACGGGTCCAGTGTTATCTCTGAATGCCCGCGTATTACTCAGCGTATTGCGATGGATACTAATGAATTTGCCAAGCGAGTATTCGCCGGTGAGTACATTGATACCCCATTGGATCCCCAGAATGACCCAACTGGTGGCAATCAGATTAGAGATGCTATCAACCAGACAGTAGGTATCTCCCAAAGCGGAGAACCTGAGGAAGTTTTCTTACTGGAGTTTCAAGTTGATCTCGATCTTTCAGGTTTTGAAGACTTAGATGAAGAAGGCGAGCCAACGGGGATAAAATTTCCTTACGTGGTTACGTTGGACGAAGCTAGCGGTAAAGTTGTTGGTATTCGCAGGAACTGGCTAGAAGATGACGAGCTCAAAAAGAGACGAGAGTATTTTGTCCATTATGTCCTTGTAGAAGGACCGGGTGCTTACGGGCTAGGATTTGTTCACCTGATTGGCGGTCTGTCTAAAACAGCTACCGCGGCATTGCGTCAACTTCTTGACGCTGGAACACTTCAGAATTTACCGGCGGGATTTAAGGCGAAAGGCGCGCGAATAGCGGATGACGACCAACCTATCCAACCCGGCGAGTGGCGGGATATTGACGCAGGTGGCGCAGAATTGACGGCATCACTGATGCCTTTACCCTATAAAGAGCCTTCTCAGACGCTGTATACCTTGATGGGTTTTGCAGTAGACGCCGGAAAACGACTGGCTAGCATTGCAGACATGCAGGTAGGCGATGGAAACCAGCAAGCGGCAGTGGGAACCACGATTGCCCTGCTTGAAAGGGGCTCCATGGTCATGTCGGCCATCCATAAGCGCCTGTATTACGCCCAAACACAAGAATTTGAGATGCTTGCGCGTGGATTTGGTGAATATCTACCGGACGAGTACCCCTATGACGTGCCGGGTGCGTCTCGTTGCATTAAAAAATGCGATTTTGACCACATGGTCGCTATATTACCGATTGCAGACCCTAATATTTTTTCGGCAGCGCAACGAATCACGCTTGCACAGACTCAGTTAGAGCTCGCTCAAAGCGCCCCTAACATGCACAACATGTACGAGGCCTACTATCGAGTGTATCAAGCCCTGAATGTGCGGGATATTGACGGCATATTGAAGGTTCAGACCAATCAAATGCCTAAAGACCCTGCGAGCGAGAACATGGAAGCGGCGGATGGTAAGGAATTGAAGGCTTTTGCAGGGCAGCAACACGATGCACATATTGCCGCGCATTTAATTATGGCCTTATCGCCTTTAATCCAAGCGAACCCACTTGCAGCAGCCGGATTACAAAAACATATCTTGCAACATATACGGCTAAAAGCGGAAGAAGACACCGAAGCAGTGTTATTTGAGCAGTATGGACTTGATCCAGACAACATGATTTCTGATCTACAACGTGAAGCCATGATTTCGATTAAGATTTCAGAATATATGATCGAGATGAAGGGAATGCAGTCCGAGTTATCTGGGGAAGGTGGACAAGACCCAGTGGTCATGCTAAAAGCTCAAGAATTGCAACAAAAAGCAGCTAAGGATCAAGCCGATATTGCGTTGAAGCAGGAAGGCTTACAGGTTGACCAAGCTAGAATAGCTCAAAACGCAGCAGGCAATGAAGCACGTATAAAATCTCAGCAAGGTATTGCTGAATTGCGTGCAGATGTAGCAAGAGAACGAATTTACGCACCTAGCAAACTTTAGGAGACAGAATATGCCCGGTTCAATGGCTCGTGATAAAAAAGTATTAAGAAACCTAGACGACGAAATTTACAGGATTGCACCTAAAACCTATGCAAAAGGCGCTGAAGGCAAAGATGCTCGCGCAGAGTACGGTCGAATTGACCGAGAAAAAGCCTTTGAAAAGCGTAGAATGAATCGTATGGCAAAAGGTGGCTCCGTTAAAAAACAGACTAAGGCCGATAAGCTTGATGAGCGTCTTGGCAACATAGACGGCAAAGAAAGCACCAAGTCCCAGTCTTACCGTTCGCGCAGAAACGAAAGCAAAGGTATGACAGGCAAGAAAATGAATACCGTACAAGCGCGGGGCTGTGGTTTAGCCAAGCGAGGCTGCGGTCCTACTCGTCTTTGTTAGGAAGGAGCTATAATGGCCTCTGGCGTAAATCATTATTCCCGTGATGGGAAAATGCACACGGGTGGAACACACAAACACCCAGATGGCACGGTAATGACTGGGAAAACAATGACTAAGCAAAGTAAAAAGCTTTATCATTTTGGCGATCTAAACAAAACCGCGCAAAAAAGAGCCAGAACTCAGTGGGGAAAGTAATATGCCTTTAAAAAAAGGCTCTAGCAAGAAAGTCATTTCTAGCAATATAAAAACAGAAATAAGCGCAGGCAAGCCTAAACGGCAAGCAATAGCGATTGCGCTGAGTAAGGCAGGAAAAAGTAAAAAGCCAAAGAAAGCAGCTAAAGGAGGGTCGATTAAGGCCTCCAGTAGTCGCACAGGTAAAAAACCTGCTAGAATAGTAAGAAAACGAGATGGCAATAGGCCAGTAAAAGTTTATTAACAAGCCTCCAGACGGGGCTATTAACCGTCTGCTTTCATGGAAAAACGACCATGCTTGAATTCGCTGAAAGCGTATTGAAAGAAGTACGAAAACTACAGCAAGACTCCGAAGCCATTGTCCTTAACGGAACAGTGACTGACATGGAACGCTATCGTTTTCTGATGGGCCGTCTGGAAGGTATAAAGCTTGTGGATCAAATTATCCGAGATAAATTGGATAAACACTCCGAAGATTTTTAACCACCAGAAGAGGCACATATGGAAGCTGAAAAACTCACTCCTCTAGAAAAGAAATGGAAAGGAGAATCCGAAGCAAAAGAGTCGGAGTCTTCAAAGCCTGATCTTAACGACGCATATACCCCAGACGGCAAAGTCGCCAACGAAGGTCTTGCCGAGTCTATCCTTGATTTAATACCTCGACCCACTGGTTGGCGCATGGCTATTTTGCCTTACCGCGGCAGTGAGAGCAGTAAAGGCGGTATTCTTTTATCTAAAGACACACAACAGAGAACTCAGTTAGGTACTAATGTAGGCTACGTTTTAAAGCTAGGTGATTTAGCGTATGCCGATGAATCCAAGTTCCCCAATGGACCATGGTGTGCAGAAGGCGACTGGGTAATCTTTGGAAAGTATGCGGGATCCCGAATCCAGATAGACGGAGGCGAGATTCGTTTGTTAAACGATGATGAGATTCTGGGGATTGTTAATGATCCCGAAGATATTCTACATATGTGAGGGAGCGGTAGCGATGGCAAAAACTGAACCAATAAATCAAGAGTTAGAATTTAATGTCGGTGAAGAAGAAACGGAAGCGACGGTTGAAATGAACGAGGATGGGTCGGAGGCCCAAGTAGCGGCGGAAGATCCCCCTGTAGTCGAAGAAGTCGTAGAAAAAAAGCCTGCTGCTAAAAAAGAAACGGAAGACCTTGAGCAGTATTCTGATAAAGTAAAAAAGAGAATAGACAAATTAACGGCACGATTACGAGAAACACAGCGCCGGGAAGAAGCCGCTGTGGAATTTGCCAAAAACGTACAACAACAAAACGAAACGCTTCAGGAAAAGTACCAGAGGACAGACACAGAGAGGCTACAAGAGGCTCAAGGGCGAACAGAAAGCCATGTGGTAGCTCTGAAGCAAGTGATAAAGAAAGCCCGTGAAGAAGGCGACATAGACACTGAGACCGAAGCGCAGCAGCGTTTGACCAGTGTGCTTATGGAGCAGGACAGAATTAAACAGACTACTTCTTTGAAACAGTCACAACCGGCTCCCGTAGCTCAACCTACCCCTCCTCAACCACAACAAGCGCCTCCACGTCAATCGGATCCAAGAGCGGATGAGTGGGCACAAGAAAATGAGTGGTTTGGCAAAAACACAGTGATGACGCATGCTGTGCGAGGGATTCATGTGGACCTAATCCAAAAAGAAGGGTTTGACCCAAGAACTGACGAGTATTATGATGAGATAGATCGTAGGATACGCGACATATTTCCTAGTGAATTTGAAGAAGTTCCTACGCCCACAAACAACAGGACTAGCCGACCCGTGCAAACGGTAGCTCCTGCAACCCGTTCCTCAGGGGTAAACAATACAGCACGCCGCACTGTTAGGTTGACCCCAAGTCAAGTTGCGATAGCAAAAAAATTAGGGGTTCCATTAGAAGAATACGCTAAACACGTTAAGGAGCAGTGAAGATGACCGAAGCGACCAAAGTACCAAAACTAAAACGCGACGCTCGAACCACGGAAACGCGGCAAGAGACGGTGCGCCGTAAAGCTTGGGCTCCTCCTTCACGACTAGACGCACCAGAGGCTCCACCGGGCTATAAGCATCGGTGGATTAGGGTTGAATCGGGTGGCGCAGATGACCGCGTCAATGTAGCAGCTAAACTCCGTGAGGGGTATGAGTTGGTACGCGCCGATGAATATCCTGATTTTGATTCAGGTGTTCAAGACGATGGCAAGCATGCAGGTGTTATATCTGTAGGCGGTTTGCTATTGGCGAGAATACCAGAGGAAACGGCAAATGAGCGTCGAGATTACTATTCTTCGAGAACCCATGATCAAATCAGGGCTGCCGATAATGACCTATTGAAGACGAATGTAAATTCGTCTATGAAAATCAATGCGCCAGAACGGCAGTCGAAAGTAAGCCTCGGAGGCCCACGTTCGGGTTCCGAATAACTTAATTTTAAAGGACATATATCATGGCTAATAACGATAAGGCCTTTGGCCTACGTCCGCTTGGTAACTTGGCTGGTACTGGAGCACAGAAGCAGTACGGTTACGAAATTGCGGACAATCAATCAGGAGCTATTTTCCAAGGTGACCTAGTCACTTTGAAAGATGGTTACATTTTACAGTTTGATCCCTCGTCGCATACAGCGGCAGTAGGTGTGTTCAACGGTTGTTTTTACAATGACCCTACAACACAAAAGCCTACTTTTTCTAACTACTATCCGGGTAGTATTAACATCACCCAAGGCAAGATTGTCGCTGATGTACTTGACGATCCTAGCCAGATGTTCATTATCCAGAACGATGGCACTTCTGCTGTAGCTAATTACGGCAAGAATGGAGACATCGTGGTAGGCACAGGTAACACAGTCACTGGCTTATCTGCCAATGAACTTGATACCAGCACCATCGCTACAACTGCTGCACTTAACCTAAAAATCATTGGTCTTTGGGACGTACCTAACAACGCTGTTGGTGCGAATGCGGTAGTAGTGGTTAAAATTAACGAGCACCTCTACGGTAGTGCAGGCGTAGCAGGACAATAAGGAGAATAGATCATGGCTATATCAAGAGCCCAATTAGTAAAAGAGTTGGAGCCCGGTCTAAACGCCTTGTTTGGTCTGGAGTACAACACATATGATAGTGAGCACACTGAAATCTACGAAGTAGAGTCTTCGGACCGAGCTTTTGAAGAAGAAGTGATGCTTTCTGGATTTGGTGAAGCACCTGTTAAAGCTGAAGGATCTGGCGTTGCATACGATCAGGCCCAAGAAGTTTACACAGCGCGTTATACCAATGAAACTGTAGCGTTGGCTTTTTCCCTAACAGAGGAAGCAATAGAAGATAACTTGTATGACAAGCTATCTGCGCGTTACACAAAAGCACTAGCTAGATCAATGGCTACCACTAAGCAGATTAAAGGAGCCGCTATTTTGAATGGCGCGTTCACTACATCTCTTGGCGGTGACGGTAAGCCTCTTTGTGCATTAGATCACCCTACATTAACGGGTCCTGATCTCAAGAACGAGCTAACTGTTTCAGCGGATCTTACAGAAACGTCGCTTGAGCAAGCGTTAATCGACATTGCTGCGTATACAGACGAGCGTGGATTAAAGATTGCGGTACAAGGTAATAAATTGATTGTTCCTAAGGAGCTTCAATTTACTGCGGACCGTATCTTGAAGTCTACTTTACGTGTAGGCACAGCGGATAACGACATTAACGCTATGCGTAACATGGGTATGGTTCCTCAGGGATACGCGGTAAATCATTACTTAACTGATCCTGACGCATGGTTTGTCATTACTGACGCACCAAACGGCATGAAGATGTTTAATCGTGTTGCTCTTTCAACTGGTTTTGAAGGAGAATTCAACACAGGTAATGTCCGATATAAAGCTCGGGAACGCTACAGCTTTGGCTTTAGTGATCCACGCGGCATATTTGGATCGCCGGGTACTCCGTAAGGAAAACTGGGTATGGAAAAGGGAGCTTCGGCTCCCTTTTTTATTTGTACAGGCGTATTATAAGTGGTATATACTTAATTAAATCGGGGCTAACCCGCGATTCTGACCGTCCCCGACGGACTACATGCAGACAGATTCGCTAAACTCGCATGTGAGGATTCTCAAATGGCTAAGACCACTTTTTCAGGTCCAGTTATATCACTATCTGGCTTTGTACCCAGAGGCTTTAAAAACCAAGTTGTTTTAACTGGAACAGCTAATACTCTTTCTGTTTTACCTTACGTGAACTCCACTACCGGAGCTCAAATTGTAGGTAATGCAGGGAAAATGAATTTGTTTGACGACACTCTTGCAGGAGGAGCAGGCACAATTACTTTACCTGCACTTAAAGACACAACTCCTGAAGACCCTACAAGTCCAGATCAACAAAATGATTTTGGATCTGTTATGTCAATATACCTAGCTAAAGACCTTGCTAATGATCTTGTAATAAGCTGTGCGGCAGGTGACGTAATGACAGGTACAGCTTTGATGATAGGAGCCGCAGGAGCGGTAACAGGTTTTTCTTCCAATGCTGGCGGAGGAAATAACACTATCACCCTTAATGGTTCGACTAAAGGTGGTCTTATAGACACTGAAATCCATATCATGGCAGTTAGCGCAGGCACTTGGTACATCAACATGATTGGTATGGGTTCAGGCACAACTATTACACCATTTAGCACTGTTTAAATCTAAGGAGACAACTATGAATAATGGCAAAGGTATGTGGGGAGTTTCTGAAAGTGAAGAGGCTGAAGTTGTTGAAGAAGTGGTCGAAGAAGTGGTTGAAGAAGCTGACGACGAAGACTCAGAGTAGTCTTTAAAGGAGACTAAAAATGAGTGCAAGTAATATTTCAGCGGTAACTAAAAGCACGTCAGTAGCAGCGGTTTCGGGGCGATCTCGTTTGATGGGGGTTTATATTGTAAACGCCGTCACAGGAGCATCAAATACCCAAGGTTCCGTTAACATTAGAAATGGGTCCACTGTTAGTGGCACTATTCTTCTTACGCTAAACGCTTCGACAGCAGCAGCAGGAACAAATATAGATATTCCTGACGGAGGAATGTTGTTTAGTGAGGGTATGTTTATCGACCTTCCTACAACATCTCCGGCAAATTCTATAACGCACGTTACACTTTTGTTTGAAGGAGGAGCGGCGGCTTAATGGCGTCTACTAAAGCTGTAAAACGCACTCCCTCTGGCCGTATTACCTATCGTGGGGAGTCTTTTTCAGGTTACAACAAACCTAAAAGGACTTCCGGCGGTAGTAAAAAATTTGCAGTGTTAGCTAAAAAAGGTACGGATGTGAAGTTAGTTAGATTTGGTGATCCAAATATGACTATAAAAAAATCAAACCCTAAAAGGCGTGCAAGTTTTAGAGCTCGGCACAGTTGTGATACAGCTAAAGATAAGTTTAGTGCAAGATATTGGAGTTGTAAGAAATGGTAAAGAAAGCTCCTGTAAGAAAGAAAAAAGTTGTAAAAAAAGCAGCGGGTGGGTCAGTAAAGTCCACTGTTAACAGTGCAGGAAATTATACTAAGCCAACAATGCGTAAAAACTTATTTAATAAGATTAAAGCAGGAAGTAAAGGCGGCTCATCTGGACAATGGTCTGGTAGAAAAGCTCAAATGTTAGCAAAAGAGTATAAAGCAAAAGGTGGAGGATATAGGGACTGATGGCGCTTAAAAAGCCCCAAAAATCACTTCAATCTTGGACTAAGCAAGAATGGCGGACTAAAAGCGGTAAGCCTTCAACTCAAGGACCAAAAGCTACAGGAGAAAGATACCTTCCCTCCAGTGCGATTAAGTCCATGAGCAATAAAGAATACGCTTCGACTACTCGTAAAAAAAGAGCAGATACAGCAAAAGGAAAACAGTTTTCGAGCCAACCTAAAAAGGTAGCGTCGAAAGTAAAAAGTCACCGAAGAATGGGGTAATTAAAATGGCCGGACGTGGAATGGGAATAGCAACTAAGGGCGGAGGCGCTGTAAGAAGCGGCCCTAGAAATAAAGTATTGAAAACTAAGAGTAAAACCACTGGCATACCTATGTACAAAGATGGTGGCTCTGTAGGGAAAAGTTTCCCTGATTTAAACAAAGACGGAAAGGTTACCAAGGCAGATGTTCTAATGGGCCGCGGCGTCAAGAAAAAAAAAATGGGCGGCTCGATTAAGAAATACCGCAAGGGCGGAATGTGTAAGTAATGGCTACGTCTAACACAACAGACTTCAATCTTGCTATTGATGAGATTGTCGAGGAAGCTTTTGAGCGGTGCGGAATGCAGATGACCTCAGGTTATCAGCTTACTTCGGCTACTCGATCTTTAAATCTGTTGTTTTTAGACTGGGCTAACCGAGGATTAAATCTTTGGACGATAGAGGAAGCTACTTCCGCGTTAGTAAAAGGCACAAAAGAGGTTTTGCCCGGTACGGATACCGTAAATGTGCTTTCCGCGGTGATTAGGGATACGGTAGGTGGTCAGCAGCAGGATGTAAGTATTTCCCGTATTAGTCGATCTGAATACCTAAACGTGCCTGACAAACTTACGGAAGCACGGCCTACTCAGTATTATGTGCAGCGTCAAATAACACCAAAGATTTTTTTATGGCCGGCAGCAAATAAAGATTACACGCTTGTGTACTATCGAATCCGAAGAATGCAGGATGCGGGCGTTTATACCAACACAACCGACGTTAACTTTAGGTTTCTCCCTTGTCTAGCTTCAGGGTTGGCTTACATGATCTCTTTGAAGTATGCCCCTGATAGAACAACAGGCTTAAAAACCATTTACGAAGAAGACTTTCTTCGAGCGGCTAAGGAGGACAGGGACACAGCAAGTGTTCACTTTGTCCCAAGTGTGGGTTAAATGGCGTATGCAAACGGTAAATTTGCGGTAGCCATTTGCGATTATTGTGGCTTTCAATTCCCGTATAAAACCCTCCGCAAGAACTGGAAGGGTTTTATGGTGTGTCCCCAAGACTATGAACCTAAATCTCCGCAGATAGAGCCTTTAAACTATAGGGGTGATGCAATAGCTTTACGCGATCCTAGAACGGATAGAGAAGAGCCTGTGGTTGTGTTCGTGGGTTTACCGGGCGATTCTGCTTTTAATAGCATAGGAAGCGCTAACTACACCGCAGGAACTACTAACATGCAGCCTTTTCCTACCCAACGTCCGGTAGAGGGGGTAGGATCTGTTGGCACAGTTAAAATAATTCTACCTACGACTACAACTTTAGCTGTTACTGTAGCGAATCCCGGTTCAGGTAATAAATATTACATAGATGGCGTTCAACAAGCGACACTGACATTAAACGAAGGTTCCACGTACAGGTTTGATCAATCAGATTCTTCAAATGGATCACCAACTCATCCGTTGCGTTTTTCTACAATAAGTGACGGTACATGGGGAGGTGGTTCAGAGTACACCACTGGGGTAACCGTAGCGGGGACGCCGGGAACCTCAGGCGCTTATACGGAGATAGTCGTAGCGATCGGAGCCCCCCAACTTTATTACTATTGCACTAACCACTCAGGCATGGGTGGACAAGCCAATACGCCGTAAATGATTCTGGTGAAATAAATGACATACGATGAGTTAGTCACAAATATTAGAAATTATACAGAAGTAGGCAGTAACGTGTTTACCGATGCGGTAATCAACACGTTTATTACAATGGCTGAAAATAGAATACTCAGAGACATTGATTTGGATTGTTTTAGAGTAGAATCGACTGGCACAACCACACAAGGAAATAGATTTTTAACTGCGCCTAGCAACATTCTTACGCACCGTTATTTAATGACTACGATTGCTAACGTACAGACCTTTTTAGAGTTTAGGGACACGTCCTTTCTAAAAGAATATTGGCCTAATTATACAACTCAAGGCGTTCCTAAATATTATTCGGTATGGGATCAAGACACGTTTTATATAGCGCCAACCCCTAACGCGGCTATTGCGGTTCAAATGGGTTTTATTTCACGTCCCACGCAGTTATCTTCAACAAATACTACGACATGGGTAAGCACAAACGCGCCGGAAGTTCTTTTATATGCGTGTTTAATTCAGGCATACAGTTACACCAAAGGCCCTCCTGAGATGTTACAGTTTTTTGAAAACAGCTATAGCCAGTCAATTCAAGCACTAGGAATTGAACAACAAGGCCGTCGTAGAAGAGATGAATTTAGAGACGGTATTATTAGAGTACCTCTTAAATCGGAGTCACCCGGACCATGATCTCAACAGTAGGCGGAGCAAAGATAGGAATAGCAACAGCAAGTATGGTTTCGGGGCGTGGTTTCACCCCTGAAGAATTGGTTGAACACGCAGTAAACGAGATTATTTCTATTGGAAATAACTCGCATCCTGTCATACAGGCGCAAGCAGAAGCATTTAGAGAAGACATCAGGGGCGTAATGCTCAACTATTTACGTCAAGCTGTAGCTTCTCACAATACAACATTAACTAACCGTTTTACGGATGCTGGGCATCCTGAACTCGTCAAACTATTAGAGGTCTAACATGGCTATTACAATTACAACGGCAATGCCCACATCGTTCAAAGTCGAGTTGATGAAGGGTTTACACGATTTCACCGCAGGAAGCACTCGGTTTAAGTTGGCGCTTTTCAAAGCTACAGCGTCAGGCAGTGGCACATTTGGCGCGGCGACTACTAACTATTCTCAAATGGGTGGTGATGAGTTACCCACGGCCACAGGGTACACACAACTTGGTAAGCTTCTTACCTCTGTGACCCCTACAGCGGATGGGACAACAGCCATCACTAATTTTAGTTCTGTAACGTGGACTTCTTCTAGTTTTACTACTTCGGGTGGACTGATTTACGATACTGGAGATTCCAATTCAGCGTGTGCAGTGTTGAGCTTTGGTGGTGATCAGACGGTAAGTTCAGGTGACTTTCAGATACAATTCCCGACTGCCAGTGCTGCTGCGGCTATCATCCGTATTGCATAAGTAGGGTAATGCCATGAGCGCGTGGGGTGAACGGCCTTGGGGCTTTAACCGATGGGGAGGTGAAGCCTCTACCACTGTAAGACTTGGACCCGTCTGGGGCGAACGCGGATGGGGAGAAGGCGCTTGGGGAGATAACGGTGTTTCTGCCGTAGGCACAGGCGAAGTAGGCACTGTAACTTTTGCTTATGGAAACATCACTATTCCTACGGGCGTTGCAGCCACTGGAGCAGTAGGCACAGTAACATTAGATTATACAGGCCTAGTTAGACCCACAGGAGTAGCGGCGACAGGCGAAGTAGGCACAGTAAGTATTGTTGCAGCTTTTGATTTAACCGGCGTATCCGGTACAGGCGCAATAGGAGACTTCACGGTAGGGGTAAATGAGTTTATCATCCCCACAGGAGTTGCTGGAACAGGTTCCGTAGGTACAGTTACTTTTAGTATAGGTACTGTAGTCAGCGTTACAGGGGTTGCTGGTACAGGCGCAATAGGTACTGTAACTCCTGCGTACAACACGAACGTAGCAGTTACTGGAGTAGGCGGCACTGGGCAAGTAGGGACAGTAGCACCCACTATAGTTTTTGAAGTAACAGGCGTATTAGGCACAGGGGCAGTAGGGACAGTAACAAATACGAGCAGTGCGAATGTTTACCCGATAGGGGTAGTTGGTACAGGAGCGGTAGGAACGGTAGTAATTACAGGTTGGTCGGTTGTCCCTGACGCACAAACTCCAAACTGGCAAGTGGTTGATGACAGCCAAACACCAAATTGGCAACCCATAGACACAGAAGCGGCATAGGAATTAAACATGGCAACGTATGTAAATAATTTAAGACTAAAAGAAATCGCTACTGGCGATGAAAGTGGTACTTGGGGAACCAGTACAAATACAAACCTTGAGCTAGTTACTGATGGTTTTAGCTACGGTACAAAACAATTCGCATCTGATGCTAATGAAACTTTCACAATGCCCGATGGTACGGCAGATGCTACTCGCGGATTCTATCTGAAGTTTACTTCGGCAGGTTCTTTGACAGCTACCCGGACTGCTACGCTTGGGCCAAACACAGTTAGCAAGGTGTGGGTAATTGAGAACGCCACTACTGGTTCACAGTCTATTTCTATTAAACAAGGCTCGGGTGCTGAAATAACTATAACTAATGGCTCTAAGGCTATGGTTGTGACTGACGGTGCGGGGGCAGGGGCAGCGGTATTTAACGCTAATCCTACCGAAGCAGGTGCAGGAACTGTTACCTCTGTTCAGATGGCAGGAGGATCAACAGGTCTTACTTACAGCGGTGGCCCAATTACCGGGTCTGGGACAATCACGACTGCTGGAACCTTAGCTGTCGCCAACGGCGGTACGGGTGCAACTTCTATAACTGCTAATAATGTGGTTTTGGGTAATGGCACTTCAGCCGTACAAGTTGTAGCGCCCAGTACATCAGGTAATGTTTTAACATCTAACGGTTCTACGTGGCAGTCAACGGCTCCTGCCGCTAGTGGAATATCCGCAGGTTTAAGCATCGCGCTTGCGATGGTCATGGGATTCTAACGGAGAAATATAATGGCAAACCCCAATATAGTAGCAGTAACAAGTATTTTAGGTGTAACGACCTACCTAACTCCTTCAGGAACGTCGGAGGTAGTTTTGCTGCCTAATGCAGCAAGTAGCGGAAAGGTATTTAAGATTAACCAGATCGTAGCGGCTAATGTTGATGGCAGCAGTGCGGTTAATACAACGATAAGTATCTACACTAACGGCGCGGTAGCCCAAGGCTCTGCTCCTTCTAGTGGGACAGCTTTTCCAATTGTATCTACACTTAGCGTCCCTGCTGATGCGTCAGTGATTGCTGTGGATAAGACTACAGCTATTTACTTAATGGAAAACACTTCCATCACTGTAACCAGTGGGACAGCAAGCAAGATTACCTACAGCGTAAGCTATGAAGAAATAAGCTCGTAAGGAGTAGCTCATGCCTATTGGTAGTGATAAAGGTTTTTTTGTAAAGCCGGGATTTGATCCACTGGCGACCCAGACCAGTGTGAGTGCTAGTGGTCTTTATAGTTGGGGATATAATGTTAAAGGTCAACTAGGCTTGGGTGATACCGTTGACCGATCTTCTCCAGTACAAGTGGGTATTACGGAGTGGCTTACAGTTTCAGGGGGTTATAATTGGGCGGGAGCAATTAAAACCAACAATACGCTTTGGACTTGGGGGAATAACTCCGCTGGGCAACTAGGCAACGGCACTACTGGTAGTTCGTTTTCGACCCCCATACAAGTAGGTGTTTACACTAATTGGTCACAAATTGCGGCGGGCGCAAACGACGGCCTAGCCATTAAAACAGACGGCACACTATGGACATGGGGTCAAAACGCTATGGGAGCCGCTGGTCAAGGTACTACGGGAGTAGTCAATACCCCCGGACAAGTCGGCGCTCTTACTACGTGGGCCACTGTTACTGGGGGCATGTATACTAGTCATGCCATTAAAACCGACGGTACTCTTTGGAGTTGGGGATACGGACAAAATGGCAGGACAGGCTTAAATAACGAAACCAATTACTCCTCTCCGGTACAGGTAGGCGCTCTTACTACATGGCTAGACATAACTGCGGGTTATGGTTGGGCCGCAGCCATTAAAACAGATGGCACTATCTGGATGTTTGGTAAGAATGATCGAGGCCAACTAGGTCAAGGCACTGTTTCCGTTGGAATTTCCTCCCCAGTACAAGTCGGCGCTCTTACTACGTGGCTAAAAATAGCTTCAGGGGCTTACCATGTAATGGCGATAAAAACCGACGGCACTCTTTGGGCTTGGGGAGGTAACAACTACGGTGGTTTAGGACAAGGCAATACAACTAATTATTCTTCCCCTGTGCAGGTAGGTGCATTGACTACATGGGATAAAATCGCTGGTGGCCCTTTCGCTTCCTACGCTATCAAAACCGACGGCGCTTTTTGGTCTTGGGGGTATAACAACAAAGGTCAATTAGGGGTAGGCAATACCACTGACTACTCTTCTCCTGTTCAAGTTGGTGCTCTTACTGCGTGGTCTTTTTTACCTAAAATGTCACAAGCGAAAGGGCCACTTGCTTTACAATTTTAAGGAATTGATATGCCAATTATAACATCAGGTGTCCAATACTCAGGTAGATGGAACCTCCAAGCACAAGCACAAGCTGACGCTGCGGGTACGTGGCCCTCGCCTCCTTTTGCAAGCGGTGCATTGTGGGGTGCTGGTTTTAACCTCTACGGACAATTAGGGCAAGGAAATACTACTACTAACTATTCTTCCCCTGTGCAGGTGGGTTCTCTTACCACTTGGAGTAAAGGTAGTGCGGCCTATTATTCTTCCTTTGGTATCAACACCAGTGGTGAACTTTACGCTTGGGGTATAAACAACTACGGACAATTAGGCACAGGTAATACGACTAATTATTCTTCCCCAGTACAGGTAGGCGCACTTACTACGTGGGATAAAATAGTTTCAGGGGGAAGCGTTCAAGGGTTTAGTGGAGCGATTAAAACCGACGGTACTCTTTGGACTTGGGGTATTAACTTAAATGGACGGTTAGGTGTGGGCAATACCACTAATTATTCTTCCCCAGTACAAGTAGGGGGATTGACTACGTGGGCGAATGTATCTATGGGTGATGCTCATACTCTTGCTACTACCACTGACGGCAAACTTTACGCTTGGGGATACAACGTTCACGGCAACTTAGGAACAGGCAACACCACCCAGTATTCTTCTCCGGTGCAGGTGGGCGCACTGACCACTTGGTTAAAAATCTCTGCTGGGCCTTACTCTTCAGCAGCTATTAAAACTGACGGTACTTTATGGACTTGGGGGTTTAACAATTACGGTCAATTAGGCGTAGGCAACACCACCAAGTATTCCTCTCCAGTACAAGTAGGCGCATTGACTACGTGGAATGCAATAGCATGGAGTGCCCCTTATGGTTCCCTTTACGCCCTTAAAACCGACGGTACTCTGTGGTCTTGGGGGCGTAACAACTACGGTCAATTAGGCGTAGGTAATACGACTGATTATTCCTCCCCTGTTCAAGTAGGCGCATTGACTACGTGGGCAGCTATTACTGTGGGTACTGGGTTTGCTATGGGTACTACGACAGACGGTACACTCTATGGTTGGGGACAAAACGGTAATGGTAATTTAGGTCTAGGCAATACCACTAATTACTCCTCTCCGGTACAGGTAGGTGCGCTTACCACTTGGCCGGCAACGTTACCGAGGATATACGCTACCAGCCACTTTTTAGCATTTGCCGAGTAGTTATTAATTATTATGAAAAAACAATTACATTTCATGTCAGGCGTACCCCGATCCGGTTCTACGGTACTGGCGGCAATACTGAATCAAAATAAACAGACTCATGTGTCCACAACATCTGGGCTTGTGTTTGCTATCGACGGCATGGTTAATACGTGGTCTGGAACAGGGCTTCTTAGGGCTGATGAAAAAAACCACAAGATTTTGGTCGATTCTGTCCGTGGAACTATTGATGCTTTTTATAAAGAGTTTGATGCGCCTGTTGTAATAGATAAGGGTCGCGGTTGGCCTATTCCACAGGTTATGCAAGCAATGACTGAGGTGGTGGGAGCTAAACCTAAAATTATCGCTACTGTGCGCTCTATACCTGACTGTATGGCCTCTTTCGTGCGTGTAGCTAAACCCGATGATCTTGATGATTTTATTTATTCAGGCGCGTTGTCAGAGCATTTAAAAGCTGCGTACATCTCATTGCAGGTTGGTTATGAATATGACCCAGAGTGTTTTTGTATCGTTGAGTACGAAGATTTAATTGCAGACCCTAAATCGCAACTAGAACGTATACACACCTTCTTGGGCTTAAAGGACTTTGACTACGATTTTAAGGCTATTGACGGCACGAGCGTCCAAGAAGACGATGAAGAGATACACGGTTATGCGGGTATGCACGATGTTCAACCAGTGCTTGCCAAACAACACAGCGAAGACCCACGGCACGTTTTAAAGCATCACTACAGCACTTTTTGTCAACCGGAGTTTTGGTTAGAAAACCCGCGCACCACTCCTGAGTTGCATGATTTAGACCTTCAGCTAAGTGCTTCTAGGATGGGCAACTTTGCAGAGGGTTGGCATTTAGCTCAGAAAATTGAAAAAGATGAACCAAACAACCATCGCGCAGCATTTAATCGCGGGTGGTATGTGCTGCATCAAGGCAAGATTCAGGAAGGCTACCAACTGATGGATCGTGGTCGGATAGTCGGTGTCTTTGGAAACTCCCAGCTTAACTCCCCGTTGTGGGATGGAAAGTCTAAAGGCGTTGTTTTGCTTAATTTAGAAGGTGGATTAGGTGACCAGATACACCAAGTACGCTATGCCAAGCACATTGCTGCTAGAGGCTGTAAAGTCATTGTGGCTTGCTCTGGCCCTTTGGCAACTTTATTTACAGATGTAGAGGGCGTAAGCGCGGTTGTCCAGCACGAGTCTTGTCAGGGGGTTTATCACGATTTTTATGTGCAAGGTATGTCATCTGTTGTGCCACTTGGGTTTGAGTTAGAAGACTTAACAGGCGAACCCTACATTACTAAGCCTAAAACTATTAAAGGGTTTCGTAAGCGCATTGGTCTTAGATGGCAAGGGCAAATGGCGTTTGAAGATGAACACCAGAAGAAATTCCCTTACCAGTTAATGTTTAATGCTTTAAAAGACATAGATGCGGATTTTATTTCCCTACAACGCGATGAAGGTGCAGAGGCTTGCCCACGTTGGGTTAAGCAAGTTCCACTCGATTCTTGGGAGGACACTCGACAGGCTACGGCCTCGTGTGATTTGGTCATATCTTCTTGTACTTCAGTCAGTCATTTAGCGGCTGCAATGGGTGTCGAGACTTGGACGGTGATCCCTGTCATGCCTTATTTTTTGTACGCGCAAGAGGGTGATACGTGTCCCTACTACGACACAATGAAGTTATTTAGGCAAGAATCTTTTGGTGATTGGGAAGCCCCGTTCAATAAAATTAAAGAGCGCCTTAGTGAGAAAAAGGCACTGCGGAGAGTCAAATGAGTGGAAAGTGGCCCGGTGGTTTTATCAACAAAACAGCCCCAACTGTTGTTGGCCCTACCGATGGTGAGGGGGGTTCTGCGTCAGGTATATGGACTTTAGATCAAGTAGCCGATTACGAGAGTAAGGGTCTGTGGCCTATGCGTACTCTTGATAGAGAGCTTTTTTCGTGGGGTCAAAACTCTACTGGTCAATTAGGCGATGGCACTACTACCAATCGTAGTTCACCAGTACAGATAGGCGCACTTACCAATTGGGAACTTACATGGGTGGGGGGAAATTTCAGTGGGGGCATTAAAACAGACGGTACACTTTGGACGTGGGGCGACGGCGGGAGTGGTAGATTAGGTTTGGGTAATACCACTGATTACTCATCTCCAGTCCAAGTCGGCGCACTTACAACTTGGAATACAGCGGCATCTGGGCTGGCTCACACAGCAGCTATTAAAACCGATGGTACTTTGTGGGCTTGGGGACTTGGCAATAGTGGGGCGCTGGCCCAAGGTAATACCACTAGCTACTCATCTCCCGTACAGGTAGGGTCAGAAACTTATTGGGAAAAAGTTTCTTGCGGGTTTCAATTTACTTTAGCTATCACCACCGCAGGAAAACTTTACGCTTGGGGATACAATGCGTTTGGCTATCTCGGTCAAGGTAATACCACCAATACTTCCTCTCCCGTACAGGTAGGTGCATTGACTACTTGGGCAGACCTTTCTTGCGGTATGCTTAACACTCTAGCCACCACTACCGACGGCAAACTTTATGCTTGGGGATATGGCAATGACGGTCAATTAGGCCAAGGTAATACCATTAGCTACTCATCTCCCGTACAGGTAGGTGCATTGACTACGTGGTTGGCAATTTCCGGTGGGTATAGGTCTTCTCTCGCAACAAAAAGCGATGGCACACTTTGGTCTTGGGGGAAAAACGATAAGGGCCAATTAGGAGTAGGTAATACCACTAATTACTCTTCTCCGGTACAGATAGGGGGGCTTACTACGTGGAATAAAATCGGGGGTGGCCAAGACCATAAAGCAGCTACAACTACGAGCAATGCACTGTATATATGGGGTAATAACGCTCAAGGTCAATTAGGCGATGGCACTACTACCAATCGTAGTTCTCCGGTACAGGTAGGCTCTCTTACGGATTGGGGCGTACTAGGAAGAGGCTGTAGTGGCAAACACACTAATGTTATCTTTAAGTCATAAAATTATTAATATAAGGAGACACTCATGTCTTTATTTGTACAAGTCGTAAATGAAGAAGTAAAACAAGTCTGGGACACGCAGCCTCCTGCGGGTGAGGAAGGGTGGAAATCAGCGGTTGAGGTAAAACCCAACTTAACAGCAGACCGTCAAGTCTATGACGGGCATACCTTTGATATTTCAGTAGACCCCGTGCAGATTGTTTATGCCGTTAGAGACCTTAGTGTAGATGAGCGTAAGGGAAGTTTAATATCACAGGCTCAAGCTAACTATCGAGCCGTAGTGCAAGCAGAAATGAACAAAGAGATAGACGAATTTCCTAGCACTCAGTACGACGCGGCGGCAGTGGCGGCGGCACAAGACACGTATGAAGCGAGAGTCACGGCTGTTAATGCGGCTACAACTCACGATGAAGTCGATGCGTTGTAAGGCTCTCTAGTGAGCGAAGTTAGCAACCATGCTTACTTATATGCTTGTGTTAGTCATAGGAGGACAAACTACCACTGTTAGTTGTAGGGATACCTTGTGTTTTGAGGATTTGTCTAGGTGTCAGACGTTTGCACAAAGGCTAAGTTACCGTCCTGATAACCCCGAAATATTTGCCTATTGCGAGGAAGTACGATGATTGAAATCGCAGTAGCAGCTCAAGCTGCTTTCAAAGCATATACCCTCCTGAAAGCGGGGGTAGACAGAGGCAAAGAAATTGGAGAGATGCGGTCTACAGTCAGGCAATTTTTTGATGCCAAGCAAGATATAAACGAAGCGGTTAAGCAAGAAGAAAAGCGGCAAGCAAAGTATGGTTTAGAGGAAGGGTCAACGCTAGGTGAAGCCATCGACTACATAGAGGAACAAGAGCGTGTAGCCAAATTAGAGCATAAAATAAAATGGATGTATATTGACCAAGGTAAAAGCGCAACTTGGGGAAAAATTGTTGCAGAGAATAATAGACGGCAGCGGCAGAGAGCTTTAAAAAACAAGATGCGGTTTAATAAAAAGAGCGCCGAAGCAGAGTTAATAAAAACTGTTGTTTTAGTATTTGTTTTTATAGGGCTAGGAGTAGGAACGATAGCTGCTATTTTATTGTTGATTTTTAGTTTGAGTGCAGAGTAATGAAACTAGACCCAGTTTTACTGAATATGGCCTGTAGTTGGTCTAAAAAAGCTTACCGAGAAGAGTATGTGGACGATTGCATAAAAATAGAAAACAAATGGACCTCTACCACCGCCCTGATAGCTAAACGAGAAAGCATTGATATTATTGCCTTTCGCGGAACTCAACAGAAGATCGATATCCTCACAGACCTTTGCGTTATACCCGTCTGGTATGCTGGCAGACTTTGCCACGGTGGCTTTGCTCTAGCGCATAAATCTATTTGGAAACAAATACTTCCGCACATCGACCCGAATAAACGCACCTTGATTACAGGCCACTCACTCGCGGGAGCTCTCTCCGAAATATCGGCCGCCATTTTGATGCAGGAAAATAAAAAGAGAAGTAAGAAAGGAAATAAAGACATTTATAAGAATATAAACCTCGTCACGTTTGGAAAGCCGAACGTCTTTTTCAAAGGGTTCAAACGCCCTATGAAGTTGGATACCCAACTGTCCGTTATAAACCATTGTGATGCTGTGGCAATACTGCCAAAAGTGTGCTACGGGCCGTCTAAGTCGCAGCGAGTGCTGTATTTTGGAGGGAACGGCCTTAACCACATTGATCCCTCTAAAGAATTTAAAAAAGAAGATAGGAAACTGGGTGAAATAAAAGAACGCGCGACCGACCACTATATTGATAATTACAAAAAACGGCTCAAAGATTTCTTGGAAGAACAGGACAAGATTTTAAACGAGGATGAGATCAAAGAACTTAACAAAATGGCTGACGAGGTGGAAAATGCTTAGAATTTCTGTGCTGTGTTTACTGATGACAGGGTGTAGTCTTAGTCAAATAAAAGATGCTGAAGTTGTTTATTGTAATCCAATTTTGCAAGCGGGACGGACCGTTGCTAGGGCTGGTTTAACTGCCGTAACTGGTGTTCACATGGTAGACGTCTGTCAAACCATAGAAGAAATGACAGAGAAAACAGATGAAACTTAACGGGTTAGGGTTACTGCGTACCCTTGCTCCAACCATTACCAAAACGATTGCCTCTAGCAATCCCGTGGCGGGAATGGCAATTAAAATGTTATCCGACCGATTAGGTATTAACGAAAAAGACCCCGTTAAAATAGAAAAATTCTTAGAAAAAAACCCTGAACGAGTGGCGGAAGTTAAAGAGGTAGATAGGGCTTTTGAAGACAAAATCCGCGAAATGGAAATTGACCTTGAGGCTTTCCAGATTGAAGCAGATTCTGCAAAAGATGCCCGCCAACATTTCAGCAAGGACCGAACAAGCAAAGCGTTTGCTCTCATTAGTCTTGTAGGGTTTTTGGTATACTGTTTCTTTGTCACGTTAATGGGCGAAGAGGTGTCTGCTGCCACGACCAACCTCGTAATCGGCTACCTCGGGGGCCTTGTGTCGTCGGCGGCAAGCTCGTTCTACGGCTCCAGCAGCAACATCAGGAAATAAAATGGAAAAGTTAATTCAGATGCTTAAAAGCCATGAAGGCGAAGTAAAAAACAACAACGGCAGGCATGTAGCTTACAAATGTCCGGCGGGAACTTGGACAGTAGGAATTGGCAGAAACATTAATCCTGAAAACGGGCTAGGCCTTTCAGATGAAGAGGTAGATTATCTCTTAGCACGCGATATCGAGCGCGTGACTACTGAGCTAACGCAACAGTATCCGTGGTTTTTAAGTTTAGATTCTGTGCGGAGAGATGCTATGATCCAATTAGGCTTTAATTTGGGTGTAGGCTCCAGATTACGGGGGTTTAAAAAAGCCCTTCTCGCTATGGAACAAGGCGACTATAAAAAAGCAAGCACAGAGTTTCTTGACAGTCGATGGCGAAAACAAGTAGGGGCAAGAGCCCTTGAGATTTGTGACCTCATCGCAACCGGAACGTATTTGGTGGAATGAATGAGTTATTTCCGACTGGCGTTAAAAGCAGGCATCGACAAGCAAAACACAGAGTACGGTGCGGAAGGTGGATTTACGGACGGGGACAACGTCCGTTTTCGGTTTGGGCTTCCCGAAAAATTAGGAGGATGGACGTACTTTAATGGCGCGCCTAATTACCTCGTTGGTTTTGCGAGTGAAACTTTTTCTTGGAACAACACCGCAGGCACTCCTTATTTAGCCGTAGGCACTAATAGAAAGATTTATGTTTCCGTAGGCGGCGCGTGGTCCGACATAACTCCCCTGCGAGAAACGACGGCGGCGGGCGACGTAACCTTTGCCGCGGTCAACGGATCAGCTTTGCTCACGGTAACAGACGCCGGCCACGGCGCAGAGACCGGAGACTTTGTCACTTTCTCTGGCGCAGTAACCTTGGGCGGAGTTATCACGGCGGATGTTTTAAACGCAGAATACGAAATCACGGAAGTCTTAAACTCTTCCACCTACACGATTACCGCGCCTGTTTCCGCTAACGGCAGTGATACAGGTAATGGCGGCTCTTCTGTTGTTGGCGCTTATCAGATTAATGTGGGGGCTGACCGCAGTTTTTTCGACTTTGGGTGGGGTACGGGAACGTGGGGAGCCGGCACGTGGGGAACCGCCCGTACTGTAGTGGCTCAACCGACTATTTTTGCTCGCATTTGGAAGTTTGACCAGTTTGGACAAGTTTTGATTATGCAGGCGGTGAATGGGTCTATTTATCAATGGAACCCTTCGAGTGGCACAGATCAGCGGGCTACAGTGGTTACAGGAGCTCCGACCAAAAGCACTTTTGCGTTAATCACGTCTCCAGACAGGCACTTAGTTTGTTTCGGAACGGAGACCACCGTGGGCGATCCAACAACTCAAGACCCTCTTTTTGTTAGGTTTTCTGATCAAGAAAACATCACGGTGTTTACTGAAAGTGTAACTAATACCGCCGGCGGACAAAAACTTTCTGATGGCAATCGAATTATGACGGCGGTCCGCTCACGTGGACAGGTGCTTATTTTTACGGATACCTCACTGCACGGCATGCAATATATTGGTCCTCCGTATACTTTTGGTTTTCAGCAACTCGGCAGTAATTGCGGAGCTCTAGGTCCTCACGCCGCTGTTGACGTGAATGGATTAGCTCTGTGGCTCGGGCACGAAGCATTCTACGCCTTTGACGGTACGGTAAAGAAACTGCCCTGTACGGTCCAAGACTATGTTTTTGGTGATATAAATTTGATTCAGGAAGATAAAGTCTATGCGGCCTTAAATTCTGACTACAACGAGATTACGTGGTTTTATTGCTCGGCAGGTTCTGATTTTGTGGACCGTAACGTGACCTATAACTATCTCGAAAACGTCTGGTCTATCGGAACACTAGCGCGAACGTCGTGGCAGGACGTAGATTCGTTTAGCAAGCCAGTGGCTACGGAGTATTTCAAAGACAACACCTCGGCAACTTTAACGACTATTTATGGCCTGACCGCCGGCAGGAGTCTTGTCTATAATCAAGAAGATGGCTTCAACCAAGCCGATGGGACGGCTATCGTGGCTTTTATAGAGTCGGGTTATTTTGATCTTGGCGACGGTGAAGAAATGGTTTATATGAAACGCTTTATTCCTGACTTTAAGGACCAAGCGGGAAATATCGTGGTTAATCTTTTGTTACGGGCTTATCCGCAGGCCACCGCTAACCCAAGTTCCTTGGATCCCTACACAATTACACCGACTACACAAAAAGTCGATACCAGAGCTCGGGGCAGGCAGATTGCTTTAAAAATAACGAGTTCGACCGTGGATGATAATTGGCGCTACGGAACGCTTCGAGTTGACATACAACCGGATGGATTAAGATGAGCAAGATTGCAAATGTGCGTTTGCCCAATGCTGGAGGAGGCGAGTACGATCCCCAACAGTTCGATCAGTTGGTTCGATCTCTTGAACAGATCGTTTTGCAGCTTAACAGTAGTTATACGCCGGTAGTTACGCAACAGACCTCCAATGCCCGTGCGTGGTTTGAGGGGACTTAGATGGCTGATAAATACTTACATCAACGAGCCATCCCTTCTGCGGCGACCGAAACCACGCTATATACCGTACCCGCAGCAAACACAGCGATTATCAAATCTTTACGTGTAACCAACGCGGATGCAAGCAGTTCTGATATTTCGATCAAACAATATGACTCGGCGGCCGGCACGGCGGTTTTTTTGTACAAAGAACAATCTTTGGTGGCTGATGCGACGGCGGACATCTTTGGAGGCGTCCCGTGCATCTTGGAAACCGGCAATGTTTTAAAAGTTATTTCTTCACAGGCCAATGTCAGTTTTTACCTGTCCTATCTGGAAGTGGACAGAGACTAAGATAGTGGTCATAATTACAAAATTCACGTCTTCCCGACGTGCGGTCCTGTGTGGCCCAATGGCTAAAACTATAAGGATACATCATGGCTGATATGGCTGATGCTGCAATGTCGGGACCTATGCAAACTCCCGAACCCACAATGGAAGACTTCGCTGTCGTCGAACAGATACGGCAAGAAGTCCCTGCTTCGGAAATTAATGAGACCCTACTGGCGACGGCGGCTGAAGCCGATCCGATGGCAGTGGCAGAATTCAAATCCGAGCTACGTGATCTCGAACTCCCCATAGAAGTGCTTGACGTGCTCAACGACATGGTCGATGAAATATTAGCGTCTCCTGATCGTTATGACGAAATCCGAGCTCACTATAAAACGCAGGAAATGCCCGATGATTTGCTGCCTGAGACATTCGATCCTGAGTTCTTTGGCGCGTTGAACATGGCCTTAGATGAAATCCGAGCAACCTCTGGCGCACAGGCTAGGGCTCCGCAGCGGTTTGCGATGGGCGGAATAGCCAGTTTAGGCAGAAACGGCGATACCATGCTTGCCCATGTAACGCCTGCTGAGATGAAGATGCTCAAGGACAAAGGCGGCGCGGGAACCATCAACCCACGTACAGGTCTTCCCGAGTTTTTTTCTCTGTCTAAAATTTTCAAAAAGATAGGCAAAGCTGTTAAGAAATTTGCCCGGAGTACCGTCGGCAAAATTGTAATTGGCACAGCCCTTTTTATGATTGCGGGTCCCGCTGCTGCTCAAGCTCTAGGTGTCTCTTCAGCAGCCGGCACGGCTGCTGTCTCTGGGTTTGTTGCCGGAGCCGGTAGCTCATTGGCTGCGGGCAACAGTTTAAAAGATTCGCTAAAAGCGGGAGCCATAGGCGGTCTTGCAGCAGGTGCTTTTACAGGAGTTACACAAGGCGCGGACGCTTTTAAAGCAGCGAAAGCTGCACCTGTAAGTGAATCGACAGGTGTTACAGTGAGTGATGTAGCTGTTTCTCCCGACAGTATTGTAGACATAACGGCAGTCGGCACTCCTGTTTCACCGGGGATTCCTGCACCTTCCGCGGACCCTTTAGTAAGCACTCCGGTTCAAAGTGTTACCGCATCACCATTGCCTGTCGATAAATTTTCGATTGATCAAGCTACGAAGCTAGCTATGCAAAACGATCCGGGTTCATTGGCGGGAGGGGTGTCTTCTTTACCTTCTAATCCCGGCATTGCATCAGTGCAGAACGCTTCTCCAGCAGGAAGTCAAACTATAATCAATGCGCCCGCAAAAGCGCCGGGATTTTTTGAGAGTGTAAAAGAGACTTTTGCCCCTGATCGCACGTTAGCTGAAAGAGGCACAAGTTTAAAAGAAGCGTTCTTACCCGGCAAAGGAGCGAGTTTACAAGAAGTTTTAGACGCTAATCCCGGCATGGGTCCAACAGAAGCACAACTATTGGTAGAAAGTGCCGCTACGGATCTTGGACGTCAGTATCTTCCTCTCGCCGGCGCAGGGCTAGGTGTCATGGCGTTGAGTGGAGGATTTGACACGCCTCAACCGGAAGTGCCCGCGGGCTTTGAGGATTTTATGGCCGGCGGTGGACAACGGCTCTTGGAGGAAAACCCAGAGAAGTACGGCCTACGTTTTGGGGGAATCCAACCACTGAGTAGTCTCTACACAAATTATGCACCCCCTACGCCGACGTACAACGCGGCGAAGGGTAGCGGACCTAAAGGCGTTGCGCCCGATAATTTTCCGAGAATGAATGGGCCTATTAACGGACCCGGCACTGGCACATCCGACGACGTGCCCGCTATGCTAAGTGATGGGGAATTTGTCTTCACGGCCAAAGCAGTACGGAACATGGGCGACGGATCACGGCGCAAAGGCGCGAAGCGAATGTACGCGATGATGAAGAAATTGGAGAATCGAGCGAATGGTTGACACAACTTATCAGACTCAGTTTGTCCGCGAAGCGCCGGAAATTGAAGCGTATAAGCTGGGCATGCTGCAAGAGGCGCAGAATCTTTATAATAAAGGTGTAGCACTGCCCGCTACAGAAGCGGCAGGGTTATCTGACACTGAAGTCCAAGCTATTGATTTTGCTAAACAAGGTGTCGGGTCGTTTGAGCCTTACTTGCAGGCAGCGTCTCAAGGCCTGACGCAGGGAATGGATCTCACACAACGCGGCGCGCCTGTCCTCGGACAAGGTATCGGCGGGATATTGGGATCCGCTCAAAGTTATGACCCAACCATGGCGGAAGATTATTTTAATCCTTATTACAAAAACGTAACCCGAGACGCATTAGCGGAAATTGACCGTCAAGCAGCTATTACAAGACCTCAAGACGCCGCGACAGCGGTTTCTGCGGGGGCTTTTGGCGGCACGCGAGAAGGCGTGCAAAGAGCGGAATTTGATAGTCGCGTTCAGGACATGAAAAACCAACGAATTATGCAGGACTATGCTAACAATTACGCGCAGGCTCAACAGGCGGCGATGACAGGGTTTGAAAACCAGCAGGCTCGACAGTTAGCCGGCGGACAGGCCTTGGGACAATCAGCCGCGCAGTTTGCCAATTTGGGTGGACAGATGGGCGGTTTAGGAGCTCAGTTTGGCGCTCTGGGTCAGGCAACACAACAGCTTGGCGCAGCGGATACCGGGTTACTGGCGGGTCTGGGCGGACTTGAACGGCAAGTTGAGCAAAGTCAGATAGATGCTATTCGGGCTACTCAACTTCAAGATGCCATGGCTCCTTATCAACAGCTTGGTTTTGTTTCAGACATTTACCGCGGCGCACCTAGCACCTCAATGGCTTTGACTTCGCAGACAGCGCCTAGCGCCAGTCCTCTTCAATCAGCAGTGGGCCTCGGCGTAGGAGCTCTAGCTACCGCCGCCGGCGCAAAAAGATCAGGTCTATTTTAATGGGAATGATGATGGAAGACGAAATGATGGAAATGGTCGATGACGATCAGATTGAAAACGTCGGCATCATGTCGGGTTTTATGGACGACATCGAAGAACTGATGGCCGAGATTTCCGAAGAGGAAATGAACGGCATGGAGGAAGGCGACGAAGCGGACATGGCTCAAATGATGAACCGCACGCCTGATTCCCCCGAAATCCTAATGAATAACCTGCGCGGCGATATGCGATCCATAGACGCCAGACGAGAGGAACTTGCTGATCTAGTCGGCATGCGCGAAGCCGAGGAAACGCCAGAAGGTGTTTTAGCGTTGCTACAGCCCGTGTTAGCACAGCAGGATGCAGTGGCTGCGATGCCTATGCCCATGCCTGCACCGCCGATGCCTGCACCTCCAATGCCGCCGATGCCCGCTCAACCGAGTGGTATTGAAACTA
>Ga0315331_10000478_pt1 | contig 27694 bp, 24 predicted proteins | sample M160m34915metaG_FD_203456 | JGI IMG/M metagenome (GOLD analysis project Ga0315331, IMG submission 203456) | Ammonia-oxidizing marine archaeal communities from Monterey Bay, California, United States - M1 60m 34915 | ecosystem: Environmental > Aquatic > Marine > Intertidal zone | place: USA...
ATCGAGTCCGCGCTCATCGATTTGCATCGTGTGTGGCAATAGGCCGTCACCGATCCACATCACCTTGCTGCCGACGACGCGCGCGGCGAACTGTATGCAGGCCGCCTCAACCGAGCGTTCGCTGTGGAATATTACCAGGTCTGGTTCTTCTCGTTCGAGCCAGTCATAGATGGTGGGGGCGAGTCCTAGTGCTCGGCGGCGTTCCTCAGGGGTTTGCGTTTGCTCAATCAGCCCAAGCATCGATGTCGGGCATTTCGTCCGGGTTGATGAGCTGGCAAGGTCTACATCCGAGACCTGTTGCCGCCAGAAAGTGAATTGACAGCGGTCGGTGCAAAGAATGGACACGCGATGGCCCCGTCGCAGAAGGTCTCGGCGCAGCCGGTGGTGCAGTTGGAAGCTGCTAATGCTCGGTGCTGCGAAGACGATGTGTCCCATGCTGCCGGTGTTTATCGGCCGAGAGCGGTCTGGGGCTTGACCGGTTGGGTATCTCCGTGCGCTGTTACGCCGTAGCGAGCTTAGTTGAGAAATCCAGCGCTGCGCGAAAGCGGTTCTGCCGCTACACTGTAGATGCCCCTTGCCTAGCTATTGTTGTGACTCCCCACAGCGGTTGGGCTCGTATTTTGGTCGAGGACCTTTTCACTATGCTTCGTTCCGTCATCTTCTCCGCAGTCATTGGCTTGGCTCTGGCAACCGTTGGTGTTGCGCAGAACTTGCCGACCAATTTCGTTGCCGACACGCTGATCTCAAGTGGTCTGCAGGCTGGTCACGACTTCACGTTCTTACCCGACGGCCGCGTGTTGATTGCCAATCGCGGAGGTCTTGTGCAGGTCTGGGCTGGTAGTGGTAACCCCGCCAGCGTTGGTTCTGTCTCGACCGTGGAAACGGGTTCCGAGCGTGGTCTGCTCAGCATCGAAGCGGATCCGAACTTCGCGACGAACGGCTACTTCTATGTCTGGTGGTCGAGCACCTCGGATTCCTTCATGCACTTGGATCGTTTCACGTGCACTGGTCAGCTTTCGAATCCGACGAGCACGAGTCTATCGTTCTCGATGGCATCGCGTCGCGTGATCATCAACTCGGCTCCGGACTCGGCGTTTAACCACAACGGTGGTTCTTGCCGCTTTGGTCCCGACAACATGCTCTACCTGTCGATTGGTGACGACGCGAACTCATGCTCGGCGCAGAGTCTGACGACAAAGCGTGGTTGTCTCTTGCGCATGGATGTTTCGGGCTTGGCTTCGACGCCAAGTAGCTCCGAGCCGTCCTACTCGTCCATCGACCCGGGCAACAACCCAAACAGTTCCGCAACGAACTGGACCCAGTTGGTCATCGCATACGGCCTGCGTAACCCATTCCGCATGGAGATCGACCAGGTCACTGGCAACTGCTACATCGGCGATGTTGGCCAAAGCAGTTCTGAAGAATACAGCGAGTATGTCGTCGGCGGTGGCAACTACCCGCTGGTCAACTTCGGCTGGCCGTGGCGCGAAGGCTTCGGTGGTGCAGGCGGTTGTGGTGGTGGTACACCCAGTGGCCTGGTCAATCCGATCGCGGCCGTGACCTCTAGTTCATGGAACTCGGTCATAGGTGGCCCGCGCTACCGTAACCAAGGCGGACCGTTTGACTTTGGTAGCAGCTATGAAGGCGACGCCTTCTACTTGGATTACTTCTCCGGTCAACTGCGCCGAGTCACCAACAACGGCTCAAGCTGGAGCGCTGCTCCGGCTGTTCCTGGTCAAGCGAGTTCGCTCAACTGGGCGACTGGCATGGTGGCTACGGTCAGTATGCGTCAAGGCCCTGATGGCGGGCTCTACTACTTGCAGCACAGCGGCACCTACGGAAACAGTGGTGGCAGCTTGAAGCGTATTCGCCCGCTTGGCCCGACCAACAGTGTCGAGGTGATCAGCGGTAATGCGCAGATCGGTCCAGCAGGCGAAGCGTATCCGCAGCCGCTCGTCACACGTGTTTTTGACACCAATGGTCAACCAATGCCGTTTGGCACGGTCAACTTTACGGCGACCGGCGGTCATACGTTGTCGACGACCAACCCGGTCACGGCAGACGCTAACGGCTTTGCTCAGACGTCCGTTACTGCTAGCACGGTTGCCGCGGGAGCCTTCACGGTTACTGGCAGCACGCCCGGTTCGCAGTCTAACGCGGTCTTTGACATGTTCTCCCGCAAGTTGACGGCGACGGGGATCACGACGTCGACAACGTTGTTGATCTTGTCCGCGGTCAACCAGACGCAAGCCAATCCGCCTGTGATTCCTTACATCGTGTTCATGTCGTTCCCAGGATCGCAAACAGTGCCGACTCCGATTGGCCCGGTTTGCACGGATCCGAGTTACGCGTTGACGGTGGTGCTCGAGGATGGCTTTGGCGCCTTTGGTGGCGGCTCCATCTCTGGCACAGGCTCCGTTGGCACACCGAACAAGACTTGGATCTACTCTGGTGTTCCGAACTTCCTGCTAGCCGGCCAGCAGATGCGCTTCCAGGCGGTCGGGTTGGACCCGGTCACCGGTTGGTTCCGGACGAACTGCGAGCTCGAGCAGTTCTAATCAATAACGCGCCTTTGGCGCGGTATTGCTACGCAAGCAGCCTCGGCCACCTCACGGTGTTCGAGGCTGTTTGCGTTTGTTGCTTCTGTTATTCGTCGGTGTGGCCGCGATTTCTTTGCGGCCGGTTCTCGGGTCCGTTTCTGACGTATTCGATTCCGGTGTTCGTGCGAGGTGGGGCTGGCGTTCCTGGGGCAGCATTTGGTGTTGGGGAGGCACGGCGAGTGCGGGAAGGTGCTTGGTGTAGTGGCGGGGCGAGTTCCATGCGTGGGGTGGACAGTTCTCAGGTGGCCGGAGCAGCGTTCTGCCCTGGTGACCGTGGGCAGAGTAGGCAGCTTGCTGCCGGCTGACCTGCCAGCGGGAAATCTCCTCCAGAACACGATTGTGGGCTTTGGCGGGGCTTTGCGAATTGAGGTTGTGGCTGAATCCCACTAGGTGGCTCTGGCCTGGAAATCGGGAATTGGGGGGATAGTTGGTCGCTGATCGTGCCGGGGGCGCGGGTATCTCGCCCCTAGGTCCACCTCCGCCCTTGACCGCCCAGGGGGAGATCCGCACAATCCTTGCCCGGATTCTCCTCCCTTATCCCCTCCGTTCCGCCCCGATGTCCCGTCCATTAGCTGTGATTTGCCTTGCCGCCGGCATGGGAAAACGCACCAAGGTCAGCATGCCTAAAGTGCTGCTGCCTCTCTGTGGACGCACCTTGGTGTCATCCGCTTTGTTGGCTGCGGCGGAGTTGAAGCCGGCCCGCACTGTGGTGGTCCTTCATAACCAAAAGGAGCGTGTACAGGCTTCGTTGGAGAAGGATCTCGCGGGCAAGTTTGATGGTGGTTCTCAGAGCATCCACTACGTCGATCAGGGCGAGCCAAACGGTACCGGGCACGCGGTTCAAGTTGGCATGGAGCCGCTTAAGGACTTTGTCGGCGATGTTCTGGTCATCTATGGCGATTGTCCGTTGATGACTGCTGAGACCTTGCAGGACATGGTCGACTTGCGAGCGGATTCTGCTTGCTCGGCATTGACTGCATATCCAGATGACGTGACAGGTCTTGGGCGTATCTTGCGCAGTGACGAGGGCCACTTCGTCGGCATCCGCGAGTCCAAGGATTGTTCCGAAGAGGAGTTGCAGATTGATGAGGTCAATTGCGGCTTCTACTGCTTCGACAGTGAGATGCTGCGCCCGGCATTGGCACGATTGCAGCCGAACAACGCGCAAGGTGAATACTACCTGACGGACGTGATTGCCGACTTCGTGTCTCAAGGCCAAGTGCTGCCGACAGCCGAGGCGGTTGATGTCGCGGAGATCATGGGTGTCAACTCGTTGTCCGACTTGTCGCTAGTGCAGTCTGTGATGCAAGAGCGCATCTTGATGGAGCACATGAGCAATGGCGTGCTGATCGTTGACCCCGCAGCGACTTGGATCGATCACGAGGTTGAGATCGGTAGTGATTCTAGAATCCTGCCGTGCACGGTCATTGGTAGTGGCTGCAAGATCGGCAACGATTGTGAAGTGGGGCCGTTCACGCATTTGCGGGGCGGCACGGTGCTCGGGGATGGAGCCTCGCTCGGCAACTTTGTTGAAGCAAAGAACGCGCAGCTAGGACCTGGCACAAAAGCCAAACACCTGACCTATCTTGGCGACGCTGTAGTGGGTGCTAATGCCAATATCGGATGCGGCACGATTACCGCCAACTACGATGGCGTGAACAAGCATCAGACCAAGATTGGTGCGGGCGCGTTTATCGGCAGCGGCACGGTGTTATGCGCACCGTCAGAAGTCGGTGATGAAGCCATGACGGCGGCCGGTGCGGTCGTCAAACCAGGATCTGCCATTAAGGCGCAGGAGCTCTGGCTCGGCGTCCCTGCTCGCTACCTGCGTCAGCGTGATCTGCCCGCAGCAGCACTTCCCTCGACTGGAGAAAACAAGCAATGAGGATGCGTGGCGAACGTTTGCGCGTGTTCAGTGGCACCGCCCATTCGCGGTTGGCGCAGGACATCTGTTCGTTCATGGGTGTTCCGCTCGGCGCTGCGTCGCTGCAGCGATTCCCCGATGGCGAGATCAACCTCAAGGTCGAGTGTGATGTGCGCGGAGCCGACGTTTTTGTCGTGCAGCCGACGAGTCCGAACGTGCACGAGCACCTGTTCGAACTGCTGTCGTTTGCCGACTGCTTGCGTCGCGCGTCGGCCGATCGCATCACCGCGGTGATTCCATATTTCGGCTATGCCCGAAAGGATCGCAAAGACGAGGGCCGGGTCCCCATCAACGCGAAGCTTGTCGCCAACATGCTGGTCACGGCTGGCTACGATCGTGTTGTCACGGTTGACCTGCACGCAGCTCAGATTCAGGGATTCTTCGACATCCCGGTTGATCACCTTTACGCACGCCCGGTCATGATTGATCGCGTGCGTCAGTTGGGTGCCGAGAACATCAAGATCGTGTCGCCGGACATCGGCGGTACGAAGCTCGCTCGCGCCTACGCGAAGGATCTTGGTTGTGACCTCGCGATTATCGACAAGCGCCGCATTAGCGGTGAGCAAACTGTCATCGAACACATCATTGGCGAGGTCGAAGGCCACGACATTGTGCTGGTCGACGACATGGTGTCGACCGGTGGCTCGATTGTCGATGCCGCTCGAATCGTCAAGGAGAAGGGCGCCAACAAGGTGTTCTTGGTCGCGACGCACGGCGTGCTCGCCGGTAGTGCTGTCGAGCGCCTTAATAACGCCGACGTCGAGAAGATCCTTTTCGCCGATACGATTCCGCTGCACGACCGCGGCCTTGAGCGACTCGAAGTCGTTTCAATGGCGCAACTGTTGGCGCGCGCAATCGACCGTATTCATCGCAGTGAAAGTGTCAGCATGCTCTTCGAGAGCGAGTGATAACGCTGCACCCGCATTTCTAAATATCCGCATTTTCGAACTAGCTAGAGGTAAGTCATGGAAGTCGCCCAAATGAAGGCAGAGCGCCGGAGCGCGCTCGGTCGTAATCAGATCAATAAGTTGCGCGCGGACGGCTGGATGCCGGCCGTTATCTATGGCCAAGGCGGAGAGCCGATTTCGATTCAGATCTCTGAGTGGGAATTGGAGCAGCACCTGAAGGCGCGTCGTAAGGTCTTCAAGCTCGATGTGGATGGCACGGGCGTTGAGAGCTTCTTGCAGGACGTGTCCTACAAGGCGATCAATGACCGCCCGCTGCATGCCGATTTCCTGCGTATCAGTTTCGATAAGCCGATTGAGACGGTGCTCGAGATTGTCCTGCTGGGCCACCCCGCAGGTCTCAGCCGTGGTGGTGCGCTTGTTAAGGACAGCTTGAAGATCACTGTGACGGCCATGCCGACCAAGCTTCCGGAAGCCCTCGAGGTCAATATTAGCGCTCTGAACTGTGGTGATTACCTCCGTGCCAAGGACCTGGTCCTGACCGAAGGTGTTGAGCTGGGCGTAGATGGCGAGCATGCCATCTGTCACGTGACAGCAGCACCGGTGGTCAAGGCCGAAGACGGCGAGGACGCCGCTGAATAGCTTGAAGTAGCGCTTTGGGCCTGCTGGGGCAGTTGCAATTGGAGTTTGCTTCAATTGGGCGCTTGCCCCGCCTAGGCTCGCTGCGTAACCTTCTTGCCCCTCCAACACCGTCATGGGTTGGCATCGGATCGCAATCGGCATCGGTAACCCCGGTCCAGAATACGAATCCACCCGACATAACGTCGGGTTCATGGTGCTTGATCTGCTGGCGGAGCGGTTGGGACTCTCCTTCACACGTTTGGATCGCAACGGGCCGGATGGCTCCAAGAGATTCTCAGGCAAGGTGAAGGCGCAGGCCTGCGAAGGGCGTCGCAAGGGCAAATCGTTCTTGCTCGCCAAGCCACAGACCTACGTGAATCTGACCGGTGAAGTCGCAGCTCCTTTGCTGCGGTATGCCAAGCGCACACCGGACTCGCTCTTTGTAATTGTCGATGACCTGAACCTACCGCTGGGCCGGATTCGTATCCGGCCGTCGGGTAGTGCAGGGGGCCACAATGGCCTCAAATCCGTTCAGCAGATGCTGCAAACGGACGCATATCCCCGTCTCCGTCTCGGTATCGGACCACCTGCTTCATCTAATGCCTCTTCTAGTGGCGATGGTGATGCGGACTCCGAAGGTCGAAAGAAGGTGATCGCTACCAAAGCTCAACAGCTGAGGGGGCGCGATTGGCCTGACTTCGTCCTGGCTCCATTCCTCCCGGAGGAACGTGAGGTTCTGAGTCGTGTTCTGGTTCAAGCTGCCGACTGCGCGCAAGCGTGGCTCGATGGTGCGGACCTGAAATCCCTCATGGGAACCTACAACTGACATGTCTCTTTGGAGGCGCGCTCTTAGCGGAGCAACTTGTTGGTTAATCACATTCTGCCGCCAGACATGTCGTCTGGATCAGTCACGGGCATTGCCCGGGAGATAGAAATTTGGAACGTACGAGCACTTACGAATGCATGTGTCTTCTCGATAACCGAGAAGTGCGCAAGGGTTGGGAGTCACTTAAGGACTCTGTCTCAGCCATCTTCACCAAGCACAACGCGAAGGTTCTTAGCAGCCGCCGTTGGGATGAGCGTCGCCTCGCTTACCCGATCAACGGGCAGATCCGCGCGACCTACCTATTGATCTACATTGAGGTCAAGACCGGCGATATCCCGGTTCTCCGTCGTGACCTGCAGTTTAGTGACGCACTGCTTCGCTACATGATCACTGATTGCCCGAACGTGCCGGAAGGCGCCTACGAGCCAGAGGAAGAGTTCGACGTCAACGCGATCCCGGAAGATGACGCACCGGAAGTCGAGGAAGCACCGGCCGAAGAAGCTGCTGCTGAAGGCGAAGAAGCTGCTGCTGAAGGCGAAGAGGCTGCTGCCGAAGGCGAAGAAGCTGCTGCTGAGGGTGGCGATGCCGAAGCTGCGCCAGCTGAAGCTGCTGCGGACGATAAGCCCGCTGAAGACAAGCCTGCCGAAGGTGACGCCGCGAACGCTACTGCCACTGATGGCGAGGAGACCAAGTAATGACTAGTCAAGATACCGGTGCCAGTTCGAGCTCGTCTAGCGAAGGTGGGGCAGCTTCCGCGGGCCCACGCAGCCGCTTTGGCCGCTTCGGTGCTAAGAAGAAGCTCGTCGAGCCGGAAGAGCCGCTCGACTACAAGAACGTCGCATACCTGTCGAAGTTCTTGTCCCCTAATGGCCGTATCCAAGGGCGTAAGCGCACTGGGTTCTCCGGTCAAAACCAACGCAAGTTGGCGGCAGCTATCAAGCGTTCCCGCATCGTCGGGCTGCTTCCGTTCGTCGGGAGGATGTAAGCAATGCAACTACTTCTAAATCAAACGATCGAGCATTTGGGTCGCACCGGTGACGTCGTCGACGTCAAGCCCGGTTACGCACGCAACTACCTGTTGCCGCGTGGTCTGGCGGTCATGGTCACCAAGGGCAATATGGCTCAGGTCGAACGCGCTCGCGCCGCCGCCCTGGTCGAAGAAGAAGCTCGTCTCGCAGAACTCAAGGACATGGCGTCCAAGCTTGGTGAAGTCTCGGTCACGATCGAAGGCAAGGCCAACGACGAAGGACACCTGTTCGGTTCGGTGGCTGCCTCTCAGATCGCAGATTGCCTGCGCGAGAAGGGTGTGCCAGTCGACGACAAGCAGGTTCGCCTTGAGCATCCGATTAAGGAAATCGGCGTCTACGATGTGACGGTGCACTTGCACGCGGATGTCGAGTCGCAGATCAAGGTCTGGGTCGTCCAGCAAAAGCCCGAGTAGTAGCAGCCCCATTCTTGGGGCTGTTCGAAACCCAACGCGCCATGGAAATGGCGCGCCGATGAGGCGATACCTTGAACGAAGCCATCCGTGTTTCCATGGTCAGCCTTGGCTGTGCCCGCAACCTCGTTGATTCCGAGGTCTTGCTGGGCCATGTCGTTGAGGAAGGCCTGCAGGTAGTGCAAGAGGCCGAAGACGCTGACGTTGTTATCGTCAATACCTGCGGCTTCATCGATACTGCTAAGCAGGAGTCGATTGACACCATCTTGTCGGTGTCGGCGCTTAAGAAAGAAGGCAACCTGAAAGGCGTGATCGCCGTCGGTTGCCTGGCGCAGCGCTACGGTGAACAACTCACTGACCAGATCCCCGAACTCGATGGCGTGTTTGGTCTGTCCGACTATTCAGGGGTGCCGACTGTCGTGCGAAAGATCGTCAACGGCAGCGAGAAGCGGTGGTCGGCGACGATTGATGGCGGCAAGCCCAAGGGGCCGCGAAGTGATACCAAGCGGTGTTTGTTGACGCCGTTGAGTTTTGCGTATCTGCGCATCAGCGAAGGTTGCGATCACACCTGCACGTTCTGCGCGATTCCTAGCATGCGCGGTCGCAACCGGTCGAAGCCAATTGAGGTGTTGGTCGATGAGGCGAAGAGTCTCGCTGCGGCTGGCATCAAGGAGCTGGTTGTTGTCGCTGAGGACAGCACGGCATTTGGCATGGATCTCAACAAGAAGCGCCAAATCCATACGCTGCTAGAGCAGTTGGCCGAGGTCGATGGCATCGAGTGGGTGCGTCTGATGTATGCCTATCCGCATACGGTGCTTCCGGGGCTGACGACATTTTTGCGCGAGCATCCGAAGGCCGTTAAATACCTCGACATCCCGATTCAGCACATCAGCTCGCCAATGTTGCGCGCAATGAAGCGAGGCGTGAAGTCCGAGCAGGTGCGTGGCATCCTCGATCGCTTGCGCGATGAAGTGCCCGGCATTGCTGTTCGCAGCACCTTGATCACCGGATTCCCCGGTGAGACCGAACAAGACTTTCAGGAACTCAAGGATCTCGTCGAGAGCTACCGCTTTGAGCGGCTTGGCGTGTTTACCTACTCACGCGAAGAGACTACGCCGGCGTATGACATGTCCGGTCAGGTCCCAGAAGAGGTCGCCGAAGCTCGTGCCGCCGAACTAATGGCGATGCAGCAGGTGGTTATGCGCGATTTCCACGAGAGTAAGGTCGGCACGACGATGCAGTTGCTGGTCGACGGCTACGACGCGGACGCTGAGCGTATGGTGGCGCGCAGCTATGCGGATGCCCCTGAAGTCGATGGTCGCGTCTTGCTGCCAAAGGAATCCGCCAAGGTTGGCGATCTCGTGCGTGCGAAAATCACCGCTGCTGGCGACTATGAGTGGGTCGCTGAGATTCCCTCTGACGGTTCTTAGACTGCCGGTTTGCTGATGGGGCGACTCCCAGTAGCAGATCTCGATTACCTAGTTTGTCCGGAGCAGCATGAATATTCCGAACATGATCACGATGGCCCGCCTCTTCATGACGGTGCTCGTGTTCGTATGCATGCAGCTTGCTGTGTCGGCTGAGCCGCTCAATGTCACCCTCGCCTGGGTTGCCTTTTGGTTGTTCATTGTTGCTGCGGCAACCGACTTCCTTGATGGCTATCTCGCACGTAAGTGGAATTTGGTGACGGCATTTGGCCGGATCGCTGATCCGTTTGCCGACAAGATTCTGACTACTGGCACGTTCGTGATGCTGCTGCAGTTTCCTGCTGCTACGGAGATCTTGACCTTCTGGTATGTCCTGATTGTGATTGGCCGCGAGTTCTTGGTCACCGCGATCCGTGGCGTGATGGAAGCGAGTGGTCAGGAGTTTGGCGCTGATCAACTCGGTAAATGGAAGATGGTCACGCAGTGCTGGACCATTGGCGCACTCTTGTTGCTGGTCTGCGGGGTTGAATGGCCTTGGTGGCCTGCGATCGCTGGCTACTGGGTTAGTCTCGTGCTAACCGTCGTCAGCGGGCTTAACTACGTTGTCAAAGCCCGTCACGTTATCGTTAAGGGAGGGCTCTGATTTGTCTGGCAAGAAGTCACCACTCGATCCGGTTCGTTGGTTTCTGATTACGTCGGGCGGGTTGGGTTTGTCACCGTTTGCCTCGGGCACGGTCGGAACCCTCGGCGGCGTATTGCTCGCGATTACGTTGCAGTGGTTCTGCCCTGGTTCGGAGATCTTGGCCTGGGGCATCGCTGCGGCTGTGCTCTGTGTGTGGGGATGTCTGCAGTCCGAATACGTCGCCCGGACGTGGCCCAAGAAGGACCCAGGCCAGTTCGTGCTCGACGAGGTCGTGGGCTATCTCGTGACGCTGATTACGTTTGCCTTGATTGCCGGGGATATGCCGATGGCGATGGGCCATGCCGGAGCCTTTTTCTGGTTCCGCGTGTTCGACGTCTGGAAACTGCAGCCAGCTAAGTGGCTGGAGGGGTTGCCTGGTGCTTGGGGAATCATGCTGGATGACCAGATGGCGGGCATCTACGCCGGGGTCTTGTTGTGGTTGACCCTGCCGATCGTGACTTGATCACGAATGGGCTCGTGACGCCGGGCCCCTCGCTCGCCATGATTTCTACGGCCCGCGACATCCCGTCGCTCCTAAGCATGGGCCGCCAAAAAGACCATGGCACGTAAAGGCAGTAAGTCGACAGGCAGTCTCGCGCGCACTCTCGCAATCGGTTGCGCTCTCGCTGGGTTCTTCGGCGGCATTTTGGTGACCTTCGCGGTCATCCAGAATATCGCCGGTGGGCTTGAGGATCCTGAAGCAGCGAAGAGCGGCTGGCCTGCTGGCCTCGGCTTGTCGTTGTTGAGCGGGGTGCTGTGCGGCGGTGCCGCGATGGTGCTCGGGGGCAAACTCGCGACGCGCATTACCGATGTCGGCTTAGCTGTTAGCAAGCTAGGTCGCGGGGGTAGCGAAGTGCGTGTTCGCGTTTCTGGCACCGATGAAGTCGCGCGACTCGGCCAGTCCGTTCAATACTTAGCAACCGATCTTCAGGCCTTGCTGAGTTCTCAAGAGGACACGGGTGGAGCACCTGTCTCGATGGACCCGCTAGTTAAGCAGTTGCGCGACAAGACGGTGCCTCAAGCACCGCCGCGCGTGCCTGGCTACGAGGTTGACGCTGCGATCAGTAATGGCTCGCGAGGTGGCCTCGATTACTTCGATATCGTCGTTAATCCGGAGGACGCTACGGAAGCCGTTGCCTATGTGGTGACCGCCGAGGGTCATGGTGCGATGGCGGTCTATGCCTGTCGTCTGGCACGTGACGAAGTGCATCGTGCGCTCGGTCAAGGTGCCACGCCGCGACGCGCATTGGCTCATGCCAATAAAGTCATGAAGAGGCACTTGCCGTCAGGTGCATGTGCGGTTGCGACGTTGCTGCAGATGAACTCTGAAGGATGCAAGCTCTACCAGGCTGGTGCACGCACGCCGCTGCTGATCTGTCAACGAGGTGAAGTGCTCGAGCTCAACGCCGAGGGGATCGCACTTGGCTTAGATGATGGTCCCGTGTTCGAGAAATCGCTGCGACCGCAGCCGATCGAAATGAGTCCTGGCATTCGTTTGGTCTTCGGCAACGAGGCGTTACTGCGTGCCGAGGGCATGCTCGAGACTCTGCCGCAACAGTCTCCGCGGCATACCAATATGTTCATGAACATGATGTTGGGTGCAATCGAGCAAGATGCTGGCGATGACGGTCTTCGCGAAGATGTTGTGCTCATCACCGTCAAAAAGGACAGTCAAGAATGAGCGCGGAGCGACCAGCCAAGGCGGGCTCGTTTCAGCGGTTGATCGAGGATATCTACTTCGATCGCGATAAGGACCGTGGCACGCAAGGCACCTTGCTTTGGTTCGTTGAAGAGGTCGGCGAGTTAGTGCGTGCGATACGTCGCGGTGAGCGCGACAACCTCGAGGAGGAGTTTGGCGATGTGTATGCTTGGCTCGCCACGCTCGCGTCACTGCACGACCTCGATCTCGAGGCTATTGGGCGCAAGAAATACGGTGCTGGTTGTCCACGCTGTCAGGCTACGCCTTGCGCTTGTTCGCATCCTCCGCCAGCTGAGTAGGCGCGGGCGCGTGTGAGCGCCGGGCAAGTCGGCGCCGTTACTTGTCTTTGCGCCAGCGGTTGTTATCGCGGTTAGAGTCGAGTGTTTGAATGTCTGGGTCGAGTATGACCTCGACAGCTTTGCCCGAGAACTTCAGTGTCACTTCGGTGCCTTGCCACCACTTCTTGGTGCCGATGATTTGGCGATCCTTGCTGCCGTCCTCGTAGGTGGCTTCGACGATGCATGGGTGCACGGCGCGACCGTTGTCTTGGACCTTTACCGTCGTCTTATTGCCCTTCACGGCAACGTCGGCGATTGCGTGATCAAAGATCCATGTCTCGAAGAACCACGTGCGGAAATAAGGGGCGAGGTCTTGCTTGGCAACACGGCTAAACGTGTTGAAGAAGTCGTACGGGTAGGGGTGCTTGAACGCCCAGTCGCTCGCGTATTCCTTGAATGCCTTAAAGAACATCTCGTCGCCGATCAATCCGCGTAATTGGTGCAGGATGCCCTCGGTCTTGCTGTAGCTGGCAAAGCCAAAGCTCTCGGTGCCGTAGGTGTCGCCATGACGCATGCAGGCAACGTCGCGGGGGCTGCCGATGACGTTGCCGACGTTGAGGGCGGAGCGCTTCCCGCCGTTCGATCGTTTGGTGAAGTCATCTCGGCATAGTGTTGTCCAAAATGACGTGAAGCCTTCATCCTGCCATGCGTAGCGCTTTTCGTTGCTGCCGAGCAGCATCGGGAACCACATGTGGATCAGTTCGTGCGCGATGGTGCCCGCTGGACGACGGCCCCCGACAATTGTCATCATGGGGTATTCCATGCCACCGCCGATGACGCCCTCGCAAGCAGTCATGTGGGGCCATGGGTAGGGGTAAACATGCTCAGACATGTATTCGATCGAGTGGCGTGCATATTCGGCACCGCGAACCCAATCGCCGGCGTTCTTCTCAAACACTGAGTGAATCATGCATGTGCCGTTTTGGCCGCGACCGTGCTTGTCTTTGACCACCGCATGCGTCGCATCCCAGAGATAGGTGCGGCCAAGGCTGACGGCAGCGTCGCGCACGTTCTCGGCGTGGAACTTCCACGTCAGCTTGCCACTCTTCGACTGGGCGGTCGCATTGCCTGCTTCGAGATCCTCGGCATCTACGACATGTACGATTTCACGTTGCTCGCGCGCGAGTTCAAGGCGCTCTTGCGATTGCTCGGTCAGCACGTCTTGTTGATTTTGTAGGACGCCGGTAGCGCGCACGATGTAGCCGACTGGCGCGGTGATCGCGAGATCGTAGTCCGCGTAGTCCATGTAGAACTCACCGTTGCCACGATAGGGGTCGGCGACCCATCCTTCGACGTCGTCATAGACCGCGAACTGCGGATACCAATAGCCGAGGTAGATGACCCGGTCGCCTTCGTAGCCCATCCGCGGCGCGGTGCCGGCTTTTGGGATGTCGAATGCGTAATCGATCTCGATTGTTTCCTCACTGCCACTCGGCAGCGAATCAGGTAGCCGGATCGTCAATTTGGTGTCGCGAGCGCGGGCGCGCACCTTCTCGCCATCGACGCGGACTTCCATCAGCTCGAAGCCATTCGTTGTCACGATGTCGCGCGTACGCTTGCGGCCAGCACGCATCATGTCTTGGTAGAGGTGCACTGTGAGCGATCGCAATTCATCGGGCGATCGGTTGACGTAGGTCATCTTCGCGGTGCCAGTGAGTCGCGAGGCCTTCGGATCTACTTCGATCGCGATGTCGTAGCGTGCGTAGTTTGTCCAGTACTTGGCGCCAGGTTGGCCAGTGCGGGTGCGGGTGCCTGCTTCGACGGCTGCTTCAAATCCGATGGGCAGGTCGATTGGGTAGGGGACAACGCGGGTCGTGCGCGGCGGGCTTTGCGCAATTGCAGCGGCGGCGAGGAGTGTCGTAGCAATCAGACTGAGCGATGCGGTGCGTTGCATAATCATATTCTAGGGGATCACTTCGGATGCGGCCCCGCAGTGTTGTTGCACTAGCGAGCTTGGGCAAGGCCAGACATGCTACATGACCGTCCCAGCGGGGTCAGGAGGTGGGGTCTAGTAGGCGTCTCTAGCCCCAAACTCGTGCAAAATATGCCGCGGCATGTGAGCATTTCCCGGGGTTAGCTGCTTCTCGCTCCCTGTGAAGGGGGCATTTGGAGCTGGGCCGCTGCTGAATCGGTGAGCCAGGGCTCCATCTGTGGGGCTCCGTCTCTCTGGTGGGCGCACCGTAAGTGAGGGCCGGGTGGATCTAGGCCTCTGCGATACCGTGGTCTGCGGGTGCGGCCTGCAACGACCATTGCCACTCATTGCGTTCTAGGGGGCGGACCCCTTCACTTGGTTGCGTCCGCAATGACCGAAGCAGCCCCAGAGCCATCTGAACCGCAGCCCGACGTGAGTCCGGCTGCCAAGTTTGTGCAAGTCGCACTCAATCTGCCATTGCGTCGCGAGTTTACCTACGTCTTGCCAGCGGGCGTATCGGCGCTACCAGGTAATCGCGTTCGTGTGAACTTCCATGGTCGCAAACTCGGTGGTGTGGTGACGGCGGTTAGTGATACGACTGACTTGCCGATCAACAAAGTTAAGCCGATCGAAGACGTGCTCGATTCGGACTTATCATTGCCACCGTCGTTGCTTGAATTGGCCAATCGCATGGCGGCTAGCTATGGCTGTTCGATCGGCGAAGCGCTTGATGCAACGTTGCCTTCGATTGCGAAGCGTCGCGGTCAGCGTTTGATCGCTCACGTGATGTTGCAAGCACCTCATGACCTTGCAGTGCAAGCGGTCGAAGAGCTCGAAGAGAAACACCAAGCGCAGTCCAGGGTGTTGCGAACGGTGATCGAGTTCGGTGGTCCGATGACGATCTCCGATGTGCGTCGTCGCACCAAGACCAGCGACAGCCCTTGGAAGACGCTGTGCAGGGGCGGCATCTTGAAGCGCGTGATGATCGCCGAAGAGCTTGAAGAGTTGCGGCCTGCGATCGAAGAGCGAGCTGAGCGTCATGTGCTCAATGAGCATCAAGAGAAGGCTGTGGATGCGGTTACTAAATATGTCGAAGCCGATGAGCACCGTACGTTTCTGTTGCACGGCGTCACTGGCAGCGGCAAGACCGAGGTCTACCTGCGCATTCTTGAGAAAGTGCACTCGCTGAAGAAGAGTGCCATTGTGTTGGTGCCTGAAATCTCGCTAACACCGCAGACCGTTGGCCGCTTTGCCTCGCGCTTTCCGGATGTTGCTGTGTTGCATAGCGGTTTGACAGACAGTGAACGTGCTCGCCAGTGGCAGCGCTTATTGCAAGGCAAGGCGACGATCGCAGTGGGGGCGCGTTCGGCGCTGTTCGCACCAGTGCGCAATCTTGGCCTAATCGTGCTAGACGAAGAGCACGAGACTTCGTTCAAGCAGGATAGTACGCCGCGTTACCATGCACGCCAGATGGCCATTGAGCGTGGTCAGATTGAGGATGCGGTGGTGGTTCTAGGTTCGGCAACGCCAACGCTCGAGTCGATCGGTAAGGCTCGTCGCGGCATATTTGAGTTGCTGACTCTGCCAGAGCGCGCCGGTGCGGGGCGATTGCCACAGATCGTTGTGCAGGATCTGCGCGCCGAGCCTAAGGAAGCGCAAAGGTCTGGCGTGGTCTTGTCGCGCACGCTGCTCGTGATGATGGAGGAGCGGCTGAAGGCGCGAGACCAGGTACTACTCTTCTTAAACCGTCGTGGCTACTCGCCGGTGCTGTTATGCCCGAGCTGCGGTGAGTCGGTGCAGTGTGAGCAGTGCTCGGTGTCGATGACTTGGCACAGTCGGCGTGGCCGACTTGTGTGTCATTGGTGCTGTAGCGAGAAGCGTCGGCCAGAGATGTGCTCGACCTGTGAGAACGAGCGCATGCTCGAGTTAGGAGTCGGCACCGAACGGCTTGAGCAAGTCGTCAAGGAGCATTTTCCCGAGGCTGTGGTTGCTCGCATGGATGCTGACACGATGGCGGAGCGGGGTGCGCACGAGCGTGTCCTTGGTTCGTTTCGCAAGAAGCATATCGACGTGTTGATCGGTACGCAGATGATTGCCAAGGGGCTCGACTTTCCTGATGTCACCTTGGTCGGTGTGGTGTCCGCGGACACTGGCCTGTTTGTTCCCGACTACCGTGCGGCGGAACGCACGTTCCAGTTGTTGCACCAAGTCGCTGGTCGTGCCGGGCGTGGTGATAAGGCCGGCACTGTTATCATCCAGACGTTCTGCCCCGATAACTACGCCGTCGAGGCGGCTGCGAAGAACGACTATGAGTCGTTTGTCGCACAGGAATTGGTGTTCCGTAAATTGACCGGTTACCCGCCGTTTGCGCGGCTATTGCGGGTGCTGGCTGAAGGTCGCAATGAGAGCGAAGCGCAGAATATTTTGCGGGAAGCCTGTAAGCCGCTCAACACGATGAAGGGTGTGGAAGTGCTTGGCCCAGCGCCTGCGGTGATTACCAAGGTGAAAGATAATTGGCGATGGCACATGTTGGTCAAGTGTTTCGACCCGGGTGCATTCGATCAGGCGATGGAAGCCATCGGCATGGTGGAGGACCTGGCGACAAGGACTTGCCGTGTCACTTTAGATGTCGACCCGAGCAGCTTGATGTAGCGCCAGGCGACTCGCCCTCGGTGATCTCTTACTTGCCTGGTACCTTGTCGATTGCTTTGACTCGGCGTTTGTAGGTGATCGTGAGTTTTGGCTGAGCTCGCCCTTTCGGGTTATCAGCGGACATCACCATCACGTGCGTGTCTTTGTTCTTAATGGTTGTGATGACACGGTGCTCTATAGGTGTGCCGTCGGGGCCTGGGCCCATGCCGGTCATCGTTAGGATCTTGCCTGACTTGTCGAATGTACCTTCGGTCACCAATAGGTTCGGCGACATCGAGTCCACCCAAGTGCTGACGTACTTCTTCTTGACGGGGTCGAAGCCGGTTGTGCCGAGGCCGATGTGTTGCATGCCCATGATTTGGGCTTGGAACTTATCAACGAGCCAGAAGCTGCCCATTGGTTGCTTGCGAATCATTGCCCCCTTGCTCTGGGCCGGTTTGCCGTCCGTGTCGGTGTAGTTGAGTGTGGCATCCCAGATGCCGGTGAACTCAGCGAGCTTCACGTGTTCGGCGGTCGGCTGCGGGATTTGAGCGGCGATCGGCAGCGCCAGGATGAGCGAGGTCAGTGAGGATAGTAGCTTCATGTCGTGATGTTGAAGATGACGAGCGCTTTGTCGTGGTTCATATAGCGAACGATTTGGATGCCCACGAATGGACAACAATGTCTATTTTTTTGCGTTCCACGCGTTGGGTCGTCATTTTGCCGGCAGTGTTCGCGACGGCACACTCAGAGTCCCCTGTAGGTCCTGCCATGCGGCTGTAATTGAAGAGTTGGCGTTGGATGGTGTGATGTAGGCCGGTCGTTGATGCGTGGCGCTGTGATCTGATTAGAGGCCGGGATTGTCTCTGTTGTGATCCAGGTTTTCGGGGATGGCTCCGAGTTGCGTATGCTCGCAGTCGTGACGAGGATCAGCTTGTGAAGCATTTTACCCCATCCGAAGAACCGGCCGAAGGGCTTGGTGTTCTGACCGTATGTCGACTGATCGAAGAGGCGGATTCGGCTTTCTTTCAGCCTGGTCGTCCTATCCGTATTGTCCGTGCTCCGGGGCGGTTGGATATCATGGGGGGACTGGGGGGTGGTCAGGCGCCGCTTTCGCTGTCGATGCCGACAGCCGAAGCCGCTTGCGCTGCGATTCAGTTGCGTGATGACGATTTGATTCGGCTGTGGTCGCCATGCCGCGATGGTTCGCGCACGCAGATGCTGTCTGTGCGCATGGGGGATCTGGGTTTGCCAGCTACTCCAATTGACTATCAGGAGGCGCGGGCATTTCTAGTGGCGGATCCGCGAGATCGTTGGGCAGGATATTTGCTTGGTGGGTTACTCGCGTTGGCACGTGAACATGCGCTGACTCCAGAGAACGGCGTCGATTTGTTGGTCTATAGCGATGTTCCGAATGCTTGTGGGGTGGCGTCATCGAGTGCCGTTACGATTGCGGTATTACGTGCGTTCGCCCTGCAGTTTGGTTTGGAGTTGTCCGCTGCTGAGTTCGGTCGTTTGGCGCAAATTGTCGAGCGAGAAGTATTGCAGGCGGACGGCCGTGTGACCGACTCCATGGCTTCCCTGCTCGCGGAACGTGGTGAGTTGTTGATGCTGCGAGGTGCCGCTGGCGATTTGCTTGGCCGGGTCCAAGTCCCTGGTGATCTTGAGTTCGTTGGTTTGGAAACAGGGACAGCGAGCAATGGTGAAACGAAGGAGCGTCTCAGTGAGGATGAAGTGCAGCGCACTCAGCGTTTTCACGAATTGCTCGCTGCGGAGGCAACACCCGACAATCGTCGAGAGCTTGGCGACTTGATGTTCGCATCTCATGACTTCTACTCGCAGCAGGGTTGCAGTAACGAAGCCTGTGACTTGGTAGTGGGTGTTTTGAAGCAGCGGCGTGAAATGGGCGGTTCGGTTTTTGGGGCTCGGCTAACCGGGCGCGGTGGTGGTGGCACAGTGGTGTTGGTGGGTGAGCCAACGAAGGCTTGGCACGAGGCGCTGCGTGCTAAGAAGGCCCTGAAGGACGCAACTGGTCATTCGGGGCATGTATTCCGTTGGTCGTCACCCGGCGCGATGTCTTTCGGGTCGGTGGAGCTGCAGCCAAAGGATGAGTGAGCGATTGGCTCACCGCATGATTTGTGGCCAGGCGATTGTTGGACTCGCTGTCGCCGTATTCGAGTGGGGTGCGGCAAAACACAGGGGCATGAGGTCGGATCGTTGTTGTGCTTTGACATCCGTTTGCGTTGGCGGCCCTGGTATTCGACACTCGTGGCATGAGTAAGCATGCCCCTGACCATCACGACGCGGACCTAATTCTTAAGCTCTATGACCTGCGCCGTGAGCCAGTCATGCGTGAGTCCCGCGATGCGATCAACTCCGAATACTGGCCAAAGAACTCGGATGAGGCGGTCGCCATTCTTCATGGTGACCATCCGCTTAACCGCGCGTATCGCCAAGTCTCCACCTACTGGGAGATGGTCTACGGCATGGCTAAGAACTCGATTGTGCACACGAACTACCTGCTTGAGAACACTGGTGAAGGCATGTTCTTGTTCGCTAAGGTCGAGCCTTACTTGGAAGCGATGCGAGCATCTTCTCACCCCCGCATCTTCCAAAATGCCCAGTGGATTTCGCAGACTGGCGAGTTCGCAGACACGGTAATGAACCGCTTTCGGACGATGATTGAGCAGCACTAGTGTGGTTCCCGGGTGATCATCCACGGGATGGTTGTCTTGCGTTGGCAGTTAACTAGTGGCCGACTCAGTTGTCGCTGCGATGATGTCTGTATTGCTGTCGTGGCGTCAGATGGTGATGCGCTTCGGATATGAGGCTGCGGAATTCGCGCGATGTTGTCGTTATAGGTGTCCCTGTGGTGTCGGTTTCGGTCAATTACATTCATGCATAGGCTGCTCGCTACTGTCCTGTTGGTAGGTCTGATTCCCGGTCAAGAAGTTGTCAAGGTGCCAACCTTTACCGAGGATATCGCTCCGCTGGTGTTCTCCTCGTGCACGAAGTGCCATCGACCCGGTGAAGCCGGTCCATTTTCGCTGCTCACTTATCGCGACGTGAGTAAGCGGGCCCGGAACCTACTTTCGGTCATGGAAGAGCGCATCATGCCGCCGTGGCATCCGAAACCGGGTTACGGCGAGTTTCGTAATGAACTGCGCTTGTCAGATGCGCAGATCGCGATGTTTCGGTCTTGGGTTGAGGCAGGTAAGCCGGAAGGCCCTGCCGAGAGTTTGCCGGATCTACCGAAGTTCGCCAAAGGTTGGCAGCTAGGTGAGCCGGATTTGATCATCAAGATGTCCGGAGCATTTCCTGTTCCAGCTGATGGCCGCGATATCTATCGCAACTTCTCGTTGCCGCTTGATCTTCCTGAAGATAAGTGGATGACGGCGATGGAGGTTCGTCCAGGCGATCGCGAGGTGCTCCACCATGTATTGCTGTTCTTGGATCCCACAAAGCAGGCTCGCGCAAGTGATGGGCGTGATGGCAAGCCCGGGTTTCGTGGTCGTGGTATCGGGCGTTCTTCGACGATGGTTGCAGGTTGGGCTGTTGGAGGCCAACCGGAGCATCTCCCCGAAGGCCTCGGAATTAAGTTGCCGAAGGGGAGTGATCTGATTCTCCAGAGCCACCTTCACCCCACGGGTCGAAAGACGGAAGAACAGACAACGATTGGTCTCTACTTTGCGAAGGAAGAGCCGAAGCGCACGACTGTGACGCTGCAGTTGCCGCCGCTCTTTGGGTTTTTTGCTGGGCTAGACATCCCAGCTGGCCAAGCAGATTTCCAATTGCAGGATGCGTTTGAATTGCCGTGTGATGTCGATGCTGTCACGATCGGTGGGCACGCCCATGTGTTGTGTCGAGAGATGCGGATGTATGCGGTGTTGCCAGACGATTCCGAGGTGCCGTTGATGCATATTCCCGATTGGGACTTTGATTGGCAGAATCGCTATACGTTTGCGCAGTCGGTGCCTCTGCTGAAGGGGTCGGTGATCCACGCGGACATTCGCTACGACAATAGCGAGGGCAATCCGGATAATCCGAACGTGCCTCCGCGCCGGGTTAAGTGGGGTCGTGAGACCTCTGATGAGATGGGTAGCGTGACGTTGTTGGTGACGCCTAAAGATGAAGGTGACTTGCAGAAACTGGAGCGAGCGGTCCGTCAACATCTCCGGGAATCCATGACAGGGCGTATATCAAGTTCGGTAGAGGACCGGTTTGCTGGCTATGACAAGAATGGCGACGGGCAATTGAGTCCGAATGAAGTTCCGCAGCAATTGCGCCGTTTCTTTAGTCGCTTAGACAAGGACGGTGATGGCTTGCTGTCCTTGGAAGAGGCTAAGGTCCTTGGCGCGTTGCAGCGTCGAAGAAGATGAGGGTCTTGCGCTCCGTAACGTTGGCTGCAGGCTTCGCATTGGCGGCATGTTCGCCTTCAAATGACTCTGTGGTTCTGGATTGCCAAGGCGTGAAGCACACGCCTCTGGTTGTTACTGGAGACGCAGTGCACATCATTGTCTTCCTTAGCCATGAGTGTCCGATCGCGAATGGCTATGCACCAACATTGCGCGAATTGGATGGGAAGTGGTCCAGCGATCCGCGCACGAGCTTGTTCTTGGTCCATGTTGATCCGGACTTCTCTGTAGAGGCAGCGATTGCGCACGCTAAGGACTACGAATTGCCGGGGACGATCCTGATGGATCCAAAGCACGAACTTGTGCGAGCATGTGGTGCGACGATCACGCCCGAGGCGGTAGTCGTTAGTGCGACAGGTATTCGTTATCGCGGTCGCATCGACGATCAGTGGCGTAAGTTAGGTAGTCGTGCGCCGGCGGCTAGTCAGCACGACCTTCTCGATGCCGTAGCCAACGTGCTTGAGGGCAAGGAAGTAGCGCAACCGTTTCCGAAAGCGGTTGGATGTTTGTTGCCCGACCCCAGTCGTTAACCCTCTCAGGCTGGCCGTCCTGGAGTCCGCAACGTGTGCTGTCAGAGATGCCGCGTGTTAGGCGTTGCGCTCGAGAATCGTGACAGATTCGACATGTTCTGTGTGCGGGAACAGGTCGCATAGTCGCAGTGCAGACACCCGGTAGGTCGGTGTTAGCATCGCGAGATCTCGTGCTAGCGAGTCCTGAGAGCATGAGACCAGCATCACACGTTTTACGCCGTTTTTGATGATGGCGCGTACGCCGATCTCTTGCAGGCCAGCGCGTGGAGGATCGACGACCATGAGATCGCATGGGGGTAATGGCATGGTGCCGAATGCGTGCTCAAGCACTTCGGCATTATCGAAGCCATTACGACTGAGGTTGGCGCGTGCATCTGCGCAGGCCGGAGGCGAGCACTCGACTAGCGAGACATGCTTGGCGCCATCTCGCAGCATTCGAAGTGTGAAGGTCCCGACTCCTCCGTAGCCATCGACGATTGTCTTACCCTGGACGTCACCTAGCATCTTCAGTGCTGGCTTGAACAGCACGACATCGGCATGGCGATTGAGTTGGTAGAAGCTGCTGAATCCGACTTGGATGCGCAGATCGCCAATACGGTCGTGATGCCAGGGGTCGCCTTGAACTGTGATGGTGCGTTCGCCGAGCAAGAAGTTGCCAGGGGTCTCGTTGATGTTGATCACGACGCCGACGAGTTTGACTGCGCGCCCTTGGTCATCGCGAAGATCTCGGGCTGCTTCGCCAAGATCTTTCATCAACTTGTCGCGGCCGACGAATCGGCTAGTAGTTGTTACTAGGCCGATCAGTAGTTCGTGGGTGCCGGGCATGATGCGCGCACGAATTGCTCGCAGAACACCTTCTCCCGTTGTCTCGTCATAAGCTGCGATCTTGGCGCGAACGATGATCTTGGTCGCTCGTAGTCCAAACTCGGTAAGCGCTTTGTGCTGGATCCGGCAGTCGGTGATTTCTTCGACGATGTGGGTGCCGCGTTGGTAGATACCGAGCGTGACGGTTCTTCCTTTGGGCTGGATGGGGTAGAGCACCGACGTGCGATCGTGTCGCGGAGTGCGTGGCGGCAGGGCGAACTCGGGTTCGACTTCTCCCAGGTAAGGTGCGAGCAACTCGCGTGCTCGAGCCACCTTGTCAGCAATCTGGGTGGCAATTGGCTGGTCGAGTAGGGAGCAGCCTCCGCAAAGGCCGAAATGAGTGCAGTGTTGGATATCCGTCGTCACGTCTGTGGTCACCCTACGCGGATTGCCCCGTAGTCGGAATAGCTGTCCGTATTGGTATTCCGGGTCTGCCGGAGGTTCCGTGGTCAGGACTCGAAGACGAAGGCGTTGGGAGGGGTGTTAGATCGTCGTGAACTTGTAGCATTTGCAGGCTCAGTGACCGGGATCGGGGCGTTTGCAGCCCATGTGAATGGGGGGCTCGAGCACGCCGGAGATCTGCATACTTCAAATCCGCCGTTGATGGCCGACTTGTGCTCGTTCCGCGTCAGGCCGTTATTGACCACTAATCTGGCGAATTATTGGCCGTATCTCGCTCCGTTAGTTTCCCCGTGAGCCAGACTTCGCCACGATGACGTTCCTATGGTTGGCGGTATCCCATTCCATGAGTTCCTGATTGTGCACGCAGCGCCTATCGAAGGTCATGGCCTCGAAGACCTGGGTGTGCAGTCGATTGGCGTTGGCAAGATTGCGTCGGCCGTGAGTTGTGCCGAGCTGATCCGCAGCCGTGACAACGTGCGCGCGGTTTTGTTGTTTGGCGTTGCTGGCGCGTTCCCAGCACGGCACCGCGACAACGATGCGATTGTGCAGATATCCGATCTCGTCGTCGTCAGCCACGATCAGCTTGGGGACGAAGGGGTGTCGACACCGGATGGTTTCTTAGATCTTGGTGCCATGCAACTGGGTGACTGTGGACCGTTCCCTGCTGATCCCCGAATGTCTCGGGATGCGGTGGAGCGGCTGGCAGCACCGTTGGTTCATGGTGTGACGGTTAGTTCTTGTAGTGGTACTGATGCTGCTTCAGAACTCATGCGGCAGCGATCCTGTGCAGATGTCGAGACAATGGAAGGCGCGGCTGTTGCGTACGTCTGTCGGCAACTAGAGATCCCGATGTTGCACCTGCGCGCTGTTAGCAATTGGACGGGCGACAGGGATCGCGGTGAATGGAACCTTGGCGCCGCCATTGACGTTGTGCAAGCCGCAGTGCGTGGCTTGATGCAGCCCTGAAGTGATCTCCGGGCGCGGTGGGGTGACTGTGATTTGACGGCCTAGCTGTGTGGCAGCCTCCGCACTCCGGATTTCATTGCTTGAATGCGATCGAATGCGTTTCAAGCTTGCCGTCGATGTCGAAGCTGATCCATAGCTGGCTGTTTGACGGAATGGGCGTTGGCACTTCGAGGTGGCCGTGCAGTGTTGCAAGACCTTCGAGGTCGAGTTTGGCCTTGATGGATCCTTCTCCGCTTTTGGTGCCTACCCATGCGCGTGTGGTTGCGATGCGTTCCGCCGCGGACGCAAATTTGATTTCGATTGCGCCTTCTTCGCCAGCGGTGATGTCGCCCAGTTGAATGATCGAGAACTCACGACCGTGCGCTTTCATGTTGCCGAGCGTGCGTGCTTCTCCGTGACCGTCATCACCATCTTCGCCGTCTTTGTGGCTGGCTTCGGTCTGGCCATTTTCGCCGTGGTTCTTATCGGAATCGTGGGCTTCCTTGCCACCACAGGCGACTAGGAACAGAACAGGAAGGGACGCTAGTAGGCGCTTCATCATGATAGATTCTTGAGGGGTTCGGGTTGTGCGGGTAACGGGCGATTGTGGAACAGTAGGTAGAAGCCGGCAGGGACAACTACCAGGTTAAGGAAAGTCGATGACAGCAGGCCGCCCAATACGACGACTGATAGCGGCGCGAGGATTTCGCTGCCGGGTTGGCCGGATGCGAACACGATAGGTAGCAAGCCGAGTGCAGCCGTCAGCGCCGTCATTAGGATTGGAACGAGCCGGGCGAGCGAGCCTTCGAGCACTGTTTCTTCGAGGCTCTTGCCTGCGGCAATCAGGTCGAAGTAGTGCCTTACTAGCAAGATGCCGTTGCGCACTGCGATGCCGAACAAGGTGATGAAGCCAACCATGCTGGCTATTGAGATGATTGGCGCTTCGTAGCGTTCTTCGCTCAGACCGATGAGGGCCATCGTATTGGCAGCGAAACCAGGTCCTTCGGTCAGGTAAATCGCGGCGATGCCACCGATCAGGGCGAGCGGCAGATTGACCATTACCAGCGCGGCGGCTCTCAGCGAGCCGATTGCCGTGTGAACCAGCATCAACATGATTAGGACAACGAACGCACCCATGATCATGATCGTGCGGCTAGCCGATTGTTGTGCCGCGAATTGGCCGCCAACACTTAGCTCGCAACCGGCAGTTGTGACGATGGGTTCGGCGGCAGCTTGCACTGCTTCGGCAACCTGACCGAGGTTGTAGCCTTCTTGAACATTGCATGAGACAACGGCTTTTCGGCGGCCACCTTCTCGTGCGATTAGATTCGAGGAGCGTTCAAGCGAGATGTCGGCGACATCCCGGAGGCGTATCATTGCCCCGTTCATGCCCCGCAATATGAGTCGTCCTACGCTGTCGAGATCGCGCCGTTCATTGGGGTGTAGGCGTACGGTTAAGCCTATTCGTCGTTTCCCATCGAGCACATCGGTGATGTGCGTCCCAGCGAGGGCTGTCTGCACTTGTTCGGCGGCGGCTGCTGGTGATAAGCCAGCTGCGGCCAGCGCTTCCTGGTCGTAGCGGATTGGTAGCGAAGTGATCATTACCTCGCGGTTTGCGTTGACGTCGCGGGTGCCAGGCACGGCACGTATGGCGATTTCCAAACGCTTGGCTAAGTCGCGGAGCACAGCTAGGTCATCGCCCTTTGCCGAAACCGCAATTGCTGCGGGTGTGCCAGACAAGACGTGTGACAGGCGGTGTTCAATGGGTTGGCCGACGCTGGTGTTGATGCCGGGTGCGCTCGCCAGCACACCGTCGATTGCACGTAGCACTTCGCTGCGTCTGTGACCGGGATGAATAGAGACTTCGACTTCCGAATTGCTGACCGGCTCGGCGTGTTCGTCCCGTTCGGCCCGGCCTGTTCTGCGTACGACCGAGCGTACCCCAGGCAGCATGACTAACTGCTTCTCTATGCCGGTCGCCATGCGGTTGCTCTCTTCGAGCGATGTTCCTGGCGGTGCATTTAAAAACACCGTGAACGTGCCCTCATTGAACGTTGGTAGGAAACTCGAGCCAAACGTTGATGCCAGTGCCAGCGACGAGATTGTGAGTAGCGCGGAAACTGCGAGCATCAAGCGCCCGCGGTGCATCGCCCATTTCAGAGTGGGCTGGTAGCGTCTCTTTATCCAGCGCACGAGGAAGCCATCAGTGTGTTGGCCTCCAAAACGGACCTTTGCCAGCAAGTAGCGACACATCACAGGCGTCACTGTCAGCGCCGTGACCAATGAGGCTAAAGTCGCGACGATGTAGGCGATGCCCAGGGGGCGGAAGAAGCGGCCCTCGAGTCCCTGCAGGAATAGCAGCGGTACGAACACCATGACGATGATGACTGTCGCAAACACGACTGAGCTGCGGATCTCGTTGCTCGCTTCAAACGTGACGGAGGTGATCGATCGGCGTTCCGAATCGGGTAACGCCGCGTTCTCACGAATTCGCTTAAACACGTTTTCGACATCGATGATCGCATCGTCGACTAGTTCGCCGATGGCGACGGCGAGGCCGCCGAGTGTCATTACGTTGATAGACATGCCCGCTGCCCATAGCACGACCAGTGCTACACCAAGGCTGAGTGGCAGTGCCGACAGCGTGATCAGTGTGGTGCGGACATCAAGCAGGAATAGAATCAGGATGATTGCAACGAAGATGGCTGCATCGCGGAGCACCAGTAGCAGGTTGTTGATCGACAGTTGGATGAAGTCGGCTTGCCGCATGACGTGCTGGTTGACTTCCATGTCGGCCGGCATCGTTTTCTTGGCCGTTGCGAGTTGATCGTCGATGGCCTTGGTCAAGGCTAGCGTGTTCGTCCCTGGTGACTTTTGGACTGACAACACGACCGCGCTTCTACCGTTTTCTGCAGCAGTGCCGCGTGGGGGGGTGGCGCCCAGCACAACTTCGGCGACGTGGCCGATGGTGATAGGATGGCCGTCGACCTGCTTCAGGACCGTGCCTTGAATGTCCGCAGTCGAGTTAACTCGACCGGTTTGACGCACTGGTAGTTCGAGGCCGTTGACGTTGGTCAGATAGCCTGCGCCAGCAGTGGTGTGTGCTTTCCTTGCCGCATCGACGACCTCCTCTAGTGTGAGATCGTAGAGTTGCAGGTCATCCTGCCGGACTCGCACCTGGTATTCGGCCAAAGCGCCGCCGATTGGGACGACTTGCGCTACTCCTGGAACAGCCATTAGCTGGTTTCGTAGGTCGAACTCAGCGTAACTGCGCAGGTCCATCGGCGAGTGTTTGCCCTCGGGAGACGACACCGACAACAACATGATCTCCCCGGTGATCGATGTGATTGGTGTGATCTCTGCGTGCACATCAGGCGGCAGCATTCCACGCGTTGCACTGAGTTTCTCGTTTACGAGTGTGCGGGCACGATAGATGTCTTGCCCCCATTCGAACTCGACCCAAATTAGTGATAGGCCGATGGCGCTAGCGCTTCGTACGCGTCGCACGGCCGGCAAGCCGCGCACGGAAGTTTCG
>Ga0315331_10000479_pt1 | contig 27689 bp, 23 predicted proteins | sample M160m34915metaG_FD_203456 | JGI IMG/M metagenome (GOLD analysis project Ga0315331, IMG submission 203456) | Ammonia-oxidizing marine archaeal communities from Monterey Bay, California, United States - M1 60m 34915 | ecosystem: Environmental > Aquatic > Marine > Intertidal zone | place: USA...
GGGCGTCGATGGGTACGACATCCACCTCGACGGACGCGAAATAGGCGCTCAGCTTCACGGCCCGCGCGCCGGGATTGGCGCGGACCGTCTCACAAACGGCCGATCGCAGGTCCGCGGCGTCATAGGCGACGTCCAAGCCCATCAGGCGGCACGAATCAAAGAAGCGCTCCACGTGTTCCGCGAGCCGGAACACGGCGGGCCCGGCTGGAAGACCCGCCGAGTTGTCCCCGGGAAGCTCGTGCAGGCCCATATAGTCGAAGACGAGCGAGCCACGCTGGACCGAATGCGAGAGCACGTGGACGGTCGCCGTAGCCCAGGGACAGAGTACTCCGTCCACCCAGATCAGCCTGTCGGATTCGTTATAAGGCATTAGAATACAAGGCTTTTCTCTGCCGTTAACCGACTCGTGGCCAAGTGAGGTGCCCGGATGGGTCCCCGTCCGGGGGAGCAGGGTATCAGATGAAATCACCCGCCCGCGAAATTCGCGCGCCACTTCCCATGCCTCCAGGGTCACTTCCCTGTAGGGCCGCCGTACGAACCATCTCCGAGTCGGCCTCGCCCACGACCGAGAGGACCTCCCGATGAGCCAAGCCATTCGACAGGCCAGTAACGCGATCATCGTCGCCGCGCGGCTCTACCGCGAGATGGCGATCTCTGCGAGCGACTTGCTGCGACCGGAGACCTACCGCGGCTGAAGGCCCTTCCCCGGTCTGCAACGGCTCAGGCCCCGGTCTGCAACGGCTCAGGCCCCGGTCTGCAACGGCTCAGGCCCCGGTCTGCAACAGCTCAGGCCCCGGTCCGCAACGGCTCAGGCCCCTCGTGAGGCAGACCGGACCGAGTCGGCCGTTTGCTCTGGCGATTCGCCCTCTTCACGGTGGAGCGCGCGATACGCCTCGAGGGTCTCATCCCGACGACGGACCGCAGACCGAGCCGGAGCCTGACTGGCGACCCAGGTCCGTGCCGCCAACGCGATGGCAAAGAGAAAGGCCGCGATCGCGATCATCAGAAAATCGATGGGCGTGAGCGAGAAGAACGTCGGCCGGTAGTGAGTCAGCAGGTAGACCACCTTCAGCACAAAGCCCACGGCCAGGGAGGTCCAACCGGCCAGGAGCATCAGGTCCATCAGCGGAAGCACGGGCATCGCGATCTCTCCGTTCGTCTGTCCTTTCACTCTAATCTGGACGCGCCCACCGGGTCAAACGCTTCCAGTGTGTTGCCGTCACGCTACGGGGGATCTGCCGGTCGGCTACACCCGACCTGCGAGCTTCGCCGTCAGGAATGGCAGCAGGGAGGGCTCGCGCTACATTCCGCGCCCCGGTGACCCGACAGGTCATCAGCCTGACCGACGAGCGAGGCCTGCGCACAGGCCAGAACCTCGCCGGGTCACGGGCAAGCCCAAAAGGATTGACGGTAGACGAATCTCGCGAAGGAAGTTCAGGAGAGGCTGAGCGTGCTCCCCCTCCCCTTCCTCCGTTCGTCGGCGACGGCCGACGAGGGAACGAGAAGACCCTCCGTCCCCGGGGCCGACGTAGCTCAGCTGGTAGAGCAGCTCACTCGTAATGAGCAGGTCGTCCGTTCAAATCGGATCGTCGGCTCCATTTCGCTCCTTGTTTCTAGACCGCGGGGGGCGGCACGGAAACTCCGAGACGGCACGCGGGCCCGAAAATACGTAGAAAGCTGAGGAGCGACATGCTGGGTCCCGGTCTCGTCATCGACGATGAACAGGCGGTCGAAGGTCCCGCCGGTCCGATTCCCCGGCGCCTGGACCGCTCGATCCGACGGACCACGACGATGGACATGCTCTGGCCCGAAGGGGCGGCCGGCCCCCTCCAACTGATGGGGCGCGCCCGCGACGCCCTCACCCGGGACGCGAACCAGCCGCCGCGGATCGTCCGCGACGCCGCGATGGACGCAACGCTCCGGGATCGTGTCATCGAGACCCTCACCACGGTCCCCGATTCGCCCGGCATTCCGAAACTCGTCGGGCAGCGGGGCGGGGGACACCTACGGAGCGCCCTCGCCGAGCTGGTTCCTGAGGTGCGGGGCTCGGGATCGCCCCTCTATCTGCTGCTCGACGACATCTCCGGGACGAGCCTCATCGCGGGGGTCGCCTGGATCCGACAGCCGGGCGCGATCGAGCGCGCGGGGCGCCGCGGACCGTCGCCCTCGATGGAGGGGGTCTGCATCGGCTTTGCTCCGGGATCGAGCGCACTGCACGAAGTCAAGGATTTCTCGGGACCGCCCCGGGTCCGCCCAGTCGGCCACCTGATGGACCCGGCCGACCCCCATGGATGGCACGCACTCCCCGAGTTGCCCGAGGTCTCTACGCGGCGCGCTCGTTTCATCGACGTGCGCTTGGACGGCGACACGGCCGTCATCGAGAGCGGGTTCCAGGATTCGGCGGGGGATCCCGATCATGGGCGCGTCGGCATCCACGAGTACCGGATCCACGCCACCGCCAACCTCGTGAGCGGTCGTCTCGAGACCCTCGATGCGACGCCCCATATCCTTCCCTTCCGCGAGTGCCCGTCCGCCGTCGCAGCAGCGCAGGCGATCGTCGGCTCACCCATCAACGCATTGAGGGACGTCGTCCTCGAACGACTGGCTCGAACGGACGGCTGCACCCATCTCAACGATGCGCTGCGGGCCCTGGCGGAGGTCCCCGTGCTGATTCGAGACCTCGAGGCGAAATAGCGCTTCGCGTTCGCAGCGCGCCGAACCCGTTCTCGGAACAAGCCGGGCTCTTTCCCGAGTCCCGACCTGCTGCACTCACGCAAAAAATCGATCGATCGACTAGGCTCCGGCGCGCCGGATCCCACCGCGCCCAGCGGGGTTCAGAGAAAGCCTAACGTGATGCCCCGAGCGCATGATCCGGACCGTCTCGTGCCCCGCCCTGCCCATCCCCTTCGCCTCCTGCACGAGAGCGAAGTTCTCGCGGAAGAGATCGATGCGCTGGGGCATATGAACGTGCGCTTCTACGCCGCTCGGGCCCTCGCCTCGACGGACCGACTCCTCGCAGAGCTCGGCCTCGAAGCGAGTGACCTCGGGGCGACCGGGCCACTGGCCTACGACCTGCCGCGCCTATTCACGCGCTACCAGCGCGAGCAGCACACGGGCTCCCCCCTCGTCGTGATGGGTGGCTTGATCGACGTCGATTCGACTGGCCTCCGCTTCTATCACGAACTCCGCAACCCCGAACGCGACGAACTCGCCGCCAGCTTCGTACACGACTTACGGCTTCGTGGTTCGGGGAAAGCGGGTGCGTTGATGCTTTCCGACGCGCTCGTGAAGAAACTCGCGGAGGCGCAGGTGGCGTTTCCAGAGGCGGGACGGCCCCGCACGGTCGACCTCGATGCCGAGCCCGTCGCGCCCACGTATCGGGAAGCCCTCAAAGAGGGGCTCGCGTTCCGGATGCCGCGCACGATCGATCAGAGCGATTGCGACGCAGCGGGGCGCCTCTCCCCGGAAACGCGACCTTTTTACATGTGGGGGGGAGACGTGATTCCGCCCGCAACGCCCCAGGAGGGTCCGATGCTGATCGACCTGCCCGATGGCGGCAAAATGGGCTGGGCGTCGATCGAATCCCGGTCGGTCATGATCGACCAGCCGATGGCGGGCATGCAGGTCCAAAGTTTCGCTGCGACCGTGCGACTCGCCCACAAGACCCACATGCGACGCTACTGGGTGTTCGATGTGGCGACGGAGCGCCTGCTCCTCTCCAATGAGGTCGTCGAACTCGCGCTTCATCTCGGCGCACGACGGGCCATCGAAATCCCCGAGCTGATCCGAAAAGAGATGCAGGTCTCACTCCGGCCGGATCTCGCGTAGAGACTCGAGTGACCTCGCTCGCCCCTGACGCGTGGAGCGCCGACTCAGGGAGACCCATCACGTCTCTCGATCTCGCGTGGGGAAGCCTTGCCTCGATGTTGGCAGAGGTACACGGCAGCCGTGTGAGTGCCCGCTATTCTCCCGCGCCCAACCCATTTCGCAATCAAGCAGGAGAAATTCATGTTCAGCCATGTAATGCTGGGGGTCAGCGATATCGAGGCCTCTAAGAAATTCTATGACGCAGTGCTCGGCGCGATCGGCGTCAGCCCCGGTGTCGACAATAATGGCCGTTATTTCTACATCAGCCCGGCCGGCCTCTTCGCCATCACCGTGCCGATCAACGGCGAGCCCCCGACACACGGCAATGGCAGCACGATCGGATTCGCGGTCGAGTCCGAGCAACAGGGCAACGCTTTCCATGCTGCGGGTCTCGCCAACGGCGGCACGAACTGTGAGGACCCGCCGGGCCGCCGAGAGAATGGGATGTACCTCGCGTATCTGCGCGATCCCGACGGCAACAAGATCTGCGCGCTCGGTCGACCTGAGTAGTCGAACAGCCCCTCTCGGGACTCGGGCCGGCGGCCGCAAGGCGGCCGCCGGCCCATCACCCGCCCCAGGGAATAACCCGGCGCTCGCTCCGCCGGGTGGCATCGGGGTTCGAGGCAATAAGGCCCCCGCAGCCCTCAGGAGGCCGCAACCGATCCGAGGACGAATGACGGCCGCTCACATGAGGTGTGGAGTGCTTCTGGAGATGGCGCAGAAATCGCCGGCTCGACGTGGAGAGCACGCCCCGTCTGCGATGCGCAGATGCGGCAATACACTGACCCTGGGTTCACCCCTGGCCCTTCGACTTGCACGCATCGCCGAGACGGCATGAGGTAGCGTGCCCGGTCATGGTGAGCGCTATTCATCACGCCTCGAGCCCTTACCCACTCGACAGGAGCCTCCCTTGACCGCAACCGTCACCGAACCAAGTCAAGCGGACTCGCCCGCGTTCCAGACCCCGGAGCAGGAGCAGGCGAGCAAGGGGCGGGACATCGCGGCGGCCGACTCGCTTGCGATCGAGGACATCAATCCCCTGAACGCACACCTCTTTCGCGACGACCGTTGGCAGCCCTATTTTCAGCGGCTGCGGAAGGAAGATCCCGTCCACTTCAACGAGTTGGAGTCGTCTGGGCGATATTGGTCCGTCACGAAATACGAGGACATCAAGACGGTCAGCGCCGACTGGGAAACCTTCTCCTCCGCCCACGGCATCACCCTCGGCTTCAACCCCACCGCCGATGCCCCGACGTTCTTCCCCCCGAGCTCGCCCTCCTTCATCGCCCAGGACGGCGCCGGCCACGACGCCCAACGCAAGACGGTCCAACCCTCCGTCGCGCCCCGTCATCTCGCGAAGCTCGAGTCGGTCATCCGGGAACGCACAATCCATGTACTCGACGCTCTGCCCGTGGGCGAGACGTTCGACTGGGTCGACACCGTCTCGATCGAATTGACGACGATGATGCTGGCCACGCTCTTCGATTTCCCCTTCGAAGATCGCCGTAAGCTGACGCGATGGTCCGACGTCGTCTTCGCCATTCCGGAGCCTGGCGGCGTGGTCGAGTCCCAGGAGCAGAGGCGCGACGAGATGATGGAATGCGTCGAATATTTCTCGGGGCTCTGGGAAGAGCGGCGCGAGAAGCCGGGCGAGGACCTGGTGTCGATGCTCGTCCATGGTGAGGCCACGAAGCATCTGTCCGCGGCCAACCATCTCGGCAATCTGCTCCTGCTGATCGTCGGCGGAAACGACACCACGCGAAATACGATGTCTGGCAGCGTTTACGCCCTCGACCGTTTCCCCGAACAATTCGACAAGCTCGTCGCCGACCCCGGACGGGTGAAGCAGATGGTCCCCGAGATCATCCGGTGGCAGACCCCGCTGTCCTACATGCGACGAACCGCGACCCGCAACTGTCAGCTCGCAGGCCGCGAGATCCGAGAGCACGATCAGATTCTGCTCTGGTATGTCTCAGCCAATCGGGACGAAGACGTTTTCGAGGACGGCGACGCCCTCGACATCGAGCGACCCAACGCCGCACGGCACCTCTCCTTCGGCTGGGGCCCCCACTTCTGCATGGGCAGCCGCCTCGCTGAACTTCAGCTGCGCGTCCTCTGGGAAGAGGTCCTTGCTCGATTCGAGCGAATCGAAGTCAAAGAAGAACCGCAGCGAACCTTCTCTTCCTTCGTGAAGGGATACGCCTCCCTGCCTGTGCAGCTCACACGCAAATAGCGCGCAACAGGAGTCCCGAGACGCCACATCAATCGCCCGTGCTCGTTCTTCGCCCCCCGCCGCCCGGCACGCTGTAAACTGGGGCTAAAAGAATGGACCCCTTTGAGATTCCTCACACTTTGCTGCGTCTTCCTGATCGCATTCCCTCTCAACGCCTACGCATACGGCCAGTTCACATTCGCGCTGTGGGACGATCTCGACCCGAACGAAGGCTGGACGCCCTACGCCGGACAATTCACCAGCTCGGGTCCGTTGGATGTCGCGTATTACCAGGAGACCACGGGCACGATCAGGGTCGGAGTCGGAGATGGCACCCAATTCGTGACCGCCCTGACACCCTGGGCGATGGTCTCCCCACCCCAGGGTTGGCTCTTGGCCGCCGGCGACTTCACGGGCGACACACTCGACGATCTCGTCGGCTTTCAACCGAGTACCGGCTCGGTCTGGCTCCTGGAGAATACGGGCTCGGGATTCGACGCGGAACCCTGGGGCTCGATGACCAGCAGCTCGATCCGAGCCCTCCTCGTAGGCGACTACGACGCGGACGGCGAAAACGACGTCCTGCTCTATGACGATGCGACGGGACAGTTGTGGGTCGGCATCGCGGATGGGTCTTCCTTCAACTTCTCCGTGTGGCAGACGCTTTCGCCCGCGGAGGGGTGGAACCTGGCCGCCGGGGAGTTCTCGGGAACGCCAGGAGACGACATCGCCGGATATCACGCGTGCAATCCCTGTAGCAGCGCCAGTGTATGGATCGGGAACAGCACGGGGACCCACTTCGATTTCAACGAGACCTCCTTCGTCGTCGGGAGTCCGGCGGCCGCGAATTGGCAGCTGCTCGCGGGGGACTTCGAAGGCTCCTCTCTGTCTGATCTGGTGCTTTACCAGGACAGCGACATCCCGGGTGGCGGAAGCGTTTGGGTCGCCCGCAACACGGGGAGCGGCTTCGACATCACGCCGACCCACTGGACACCCGAGTTGCTGACGCCCGCCCGGGGGTGGCGCATCTCGGGCGGAGACCTCGACGCGGACGGAAGGCTCGACCTGATCGGCTACCACCCGTCCAACGGCGCGGTCTATGCACTCATCCAGAAGGACCACCGCGCCCTGGGCTACGCATGGCCCTTGTCCGGTGCCCCGGGCGACGGCATCGACTTCATGATCTCGGGCGCCGTCTCGCCGACGGTCCGGTTCTACCGACACCTCTCCATGGGCGTCGATGTCTCGTCCCAGCTGATGGGCAGCAGGACATTCGCACCAACGGTCCAGCCCATCCAAGACCAGCCCGACCGCAATGGCGCGGGGTGGTCTCCGAGCCTGAGGCTGACGATCCCGGAGAATTGGCCATCGGGCATCTACTCCGCAGAGCTGACGGCCACATACGGCCCCGATTTCAACATCACGTTCGTCGTCCGACCTGCGCCGGAGGAAGCGCCGACGGTCGCCGTGCTCGCCAATGTCAACACCTGGAACGCCTACAACGCGTGGGCGGGGCGCAATAAATACAGCGGCAACGAGCGACAGAGCTTCCTTCGGCCCAATCCGTCCGCCGGACCGATCGGCGAGAGCTTCGGAAACCACCACCTCACGAGGGCGGAGTTATGGGTCCTCGGTTGGCTCGACTCCGTCGGCTACCGGCCCCACGTCTATACCGACATCGATTTTCACAACGGCCTGGCCGACTCCGCTTACGACCATATCGTCCTCAGCACACACCCCGAATATTTCACGACCGAGATGTATGATCGACTCGCGAGTCATCTCGAAGCGGGAAGCTCACTCCTTTACATCGGTGGAAACGGGCTCTACGAGAGGGCCGCCTACGCGGAGGATCAGCAACAGGTCGTCTACCTGAACGGAGTCCCCGGCGGCGACCGCGCGATGGAACTCTTTCGCCGACTCACTCCCCCGCGACCCGAGCGAAGTCTCCTCGGCGTCGCCACCGAGGCATGTATCGCAAAGAACGCCGCGGTCACCGGAGACGCGTTCCCGCGAAGCTTCTTCGCGCTCGAACCGAGCCACCCGCTCTTTGCAGGAACAGGCATTCTCGAGGGCGAGACGTTCGGAAACCTCAGCCTGAATAACGGCGGCGGTTTCTATGCTCCAGGGGGCGGGAGCGCATGGGAATTCGACACGAGCCTCGGTCTGGGTGCCCGCAACGGGGGCTGCGGCCCCGACGCTCCATCCGTCGTCGACTACGGGCTTCCAGCCGGGCTGAGCCTCCTGGCCTCCGCGGACCCCGACCCGACGCCGGGCGAACGAAGCAAGGGCGGAGACATCGTGCACTACACACACCCAGAGGGCGGGAGCGTGCTGTCCATCGGTTCGATCACCGCAGGCGGAAGCCTCGTCGTCGATCCCGTCCTGCAGAGGATGGTCTACAACCACCTGGGCCCGCCGACTCCGAGCGGCTCCTGCCTGCCCCCCTGGCCGTGGCCATGGCCCGCACCAGAAGATTACGACCTACTGCTCTGCCCCACGAGCGTTCGCACGCTCAGCGAAGCCGCACTCGCCTTTCTCCTGCTCATACTCCTGAGCGTCACCGCCTTCTCCCGCATGGCCGTCGCTCGCGACTCTGCATGAACCGAGGTCGCACCCAATGCGCGAGGCTGGGATCCTACGCGGCCTGCTGAGACAGGGAACACCTTCCACGACAGGGAGAGGCGCAGACAGGGTCGTCAGGATTGCCAGGGCGCCCCATACTCGCACGAATGAAACCGGAACCCTTCGAGATCGCGATCCCTGATTCAGCCCTCCGCGATCTCCGGGAACGCCTTGCGCAATCGCGCTGGCCAAACGATCCCGGCAATCCCGATTGGCGCTACGGCGTCCCGCGTTCGGACCTCGCCGCCCTCGTCGATTATTGGCGCGACGACTTCGACTGGCGTGCGCAAGAAGCCGCGATGAATCGCCATCGCCACTACCAGACCGAGATCGACGGCGTCCCCATTCACTTCATGCACGTCCCTGCCGTGGGCCCGAACGCCATCCCCCTCGTCCTGACCCACGGCTGGCCCTGGACCTTCTGGGATTTCCGCGACGTGCTCGGCCCCCTCTCGAACCCAGCCGCCTACGGGCAGCCCGACGCCCCCGCCTTCGAGCTGATCGTGCCCTCCCTGCCCGGCTTTGGATTTTCTTCCCCCCTGGATCAGACCGGGATCGGCTACGCCCGAACCGCTGAACTCTGGGACTGCTTGATGAGGGAACAACTCGGATTCGAACGTTATGCGGCCTACGGTGGCGATTGGGGGGCCCTCGTCAGTGCGGCGCTCGGCCACGCCTACGCTGAACATCTGATCGGGATCCACGAGAGCCTGCCCGGCTTCCTGGGCCTCGACTACGCCGCGATCCGAGAAGAGGATTTCGCCGAAGACGAGGCCGGCTGGTGGGACCACCTCCAGTCGATTCAACCCCACATCGCGTCTCATATGGCGGTCCACTCGCTCGACCCCCAGACCCTCGGCTACGCCCTCCACGACTCCCCTCTCGGACTCGCCGCCTGGATCCTCGAACGAAGACGCGCCTGGAGCGACTGCGAGGGCGACGTCGAGCGATGCTTCTCCAAAGACGACCTGCTGACCACGATCTCCCTCTATTGGTTGACGGACACGATCACCTCGAGTCTGCGCTTCTACTGGGAGAACGCGCATCATCCGTGGCAGCCCTCTCATCCGAGGCAACCGCCCTGCGAGGCGCCGACGGCGATCGCGGTCTTTCCCAGGGACACCGTACTCGTACCGCGCCGGCTCGCCGAGCGACACGCGAAGATCGAGCGCTGGACCGTGATGCCCCGCGGCGGACATTTCGCACCGGCAGAGCAGCCTGAGCTACTCGTCGACGACCTACGCGCGTTCTTCGCCGGGCGCTCCTGAATGAAGAGACAGGGTCACGTGGAGCGCTAGCATCGGGCGAGGCGGTGAGCCTAGACCTCCGCGCGAGACCGAGGCTTCGCAAGCCCCTCCCCTCTCTCTATATCGAGGATCCCCATGACCGAGTCCAAACTCCACGTCGTCACGGGCGCCGCTCGCGGCATCGGACGCTGCTGCGCGGAACGCCTGATGGGCGCAGGCCCCCTTTTGCTCTGCGATCTGAACCCGGACGCGCTCGCCCTCGCGGCCAAGGATCTCGAAAGCGGGGGGGGCGAAGTCGACATTCTGGCCGGCGACCTGACCCAACCGGACGTGCGCGACGCGCTCCGATCCCGGGTCGAGGCGGCCGGTGGACTGGGCTCTCTCATCCACGCAGCCGGCGTGAGCGGAACCCAGGCCGAATCCGACCTGATCCTCGACCTCAACCTGATCGCCTCCGCGCACCTTCTGCGAGACCTACTTCCCTTCGCCGCAGAGGGGACCGCCGTCGTCCTTCTCGCGTCCCAGGCCGGTCATGTCTTCCGTCCCCAGGCCACCCGCGAGATCACCGCCCTGCTCGCGGACCCCCTGGCCGAGGGCTTCCTCCCCGCGCTCCGCGAGCGCGTGCCCGACGCATGGCAGGTGCCGACCCTGGCCTACTCGCTCTCGAAATACGGCGTCCACCGCTTGTGCGCGGTCCAGGCCAACGCCTGGGGCGAGCGAGGCGCGCGGATCGTGTCGGTCTCACCCGCCCTGATCGACACACCCATGGGCGAGTCCGAGCGCGCGGGGCAGCCCGCGATCGACGGTCTGCTCCAGATCTCAGCGCTCAAGCGCGTCGGGCGCCCCGAAGAGATCGCCGCCGTCGTCGCCTTCCTCTGCTCCGAGGATGCGAGCTTCGTGACCGGCGTCGACTGGCTCGTCGACGGCGGGGGCACCGCGCCGATGCTCGACGCGATCGCCGCCGGCACGGCCGGCGGCTGACGCGCGGCTCAGCCGGGACGCCCCGGGCCGGACCCCACCGTCGGGAGGCCTGGATCCGGTACCTCGAGGACCCGCTGGGTCCAGTCCCGAACCAACTCTCGGTGTGCAATCCGCCAGACACCGTCGCGGCGCTCGAATCGATCCAGATAGCGCGCGCTGGTATGGGTCGCGTAGACCTTTCCCTCCGCATCCGGCGGTAGCCGAGTCGTGTTCAGCGAATAGGTCTCCGCGCGCGCCTCGCCGGCTTCGAGGTCGAGTTCGATCCGCGGCGCGCCAAAAAAATGGCTCGAGCCCGCGAGACGCGGGAGCGCCTCCTCGAGCCAGGAAAGCGCCTCGTCGCGTGTCCCGTCCGCGAGTCCGCCGTAGAGGATCGTCGCGTCGGGATGAAAACAGGCGCGGACCCGCTCGAAGTCGAGTCGATCGATACCGTGGGCATAGTCGAGTACGCGCTGTTGGATGGCGCGCTCCGCGAGCAATATTTCGAGCAAGGCCGATTCGCCCAAATCCCCCCCTTAAGTGCGCGGTGCGCCCGCGCGAGGAGTGAGTATAGTCGAACGTCATGCAAGAATTGAAAGACCGGGTCGCCGTCCTGACCGGAGCTGCCAGCGGGATCGGCCGGGCACTCGCCGACCGACTCGCCGCCGAAGGCATGAAGCTCGTTCTCTCCGACGTCGAAGCCAGCGCGCTCCAGACCGCCGTCGGCGAGCTCGAAGCCGACGGCGCGGAGGTCCTTGGCGTGCCGACCGACGTCTCGTCGGCCGACTCGGTCGAGCATCTCGCCGAAGCCGCCTGGAGCCACTTCGGCGGCGTCCAGCTCGTCTGCGCCAACGCCGGAGTCATGCAACCACTGGGTCCCGCCTGGGAGCGTCCACTGGACGACTTCGAATGGGTCTTCGGCGTGAACCTCTGGGGTCCCCTCCACTGTGTCCGGAGCTTTCTCCCCCGCATGCTCGAGCGCGACGAACCGGGCCACCTCGTGATCACAGGCTCGATGTCGGGCGTCACCGTCGTCCCGGGCAACGCCGCCTACCAGATGTCCAAGCACGGGGCCGTCGCCCTCGCCGAGACGCTCTACCACGAGCTCGAGGGGACTTCGGTGGATATCTCCGTCCTCTGCCCGGGCTTCGTCCAGACGGGCATCCTGACCTCGGAGCGAAACCGACCCGAGGCGCTCGACCCCGCCGATGCCCCCCCGCCGCGCCCGATCGGAGGCGGCTGGTCCGGGGGCGTGACCGACGAACTGAAGGCCGTCGTCGTGTCGGCCGAAGACATCGCGGGCCAGGTCGTGGATGCCGTCCGCGAGGCACGCTTCTGGATCTTGACCCACTCCAACGCACAGGAGCGGGTCCAATCTCGCTTCTCCGCGATCCTCGAAGGGCGCAACCCCGTCCTGGACCCCTCGGTTCCGGGCGCAAAGGACTGACGCCCCTTTCCTAATTCGCCCCGGTCGTCCCGGTCGCCCCGATCGGGCGTCCCCCCACAACTCAGGAGACTGGAATGCGCCCTGCCTCGACCTTCCTCTCATGGCTCGTCGTCCTCGCCACCGCCCTCGGCGGATGCGCCTCGAACGGGGCACGGCCCACCGCCCAAGCCGCCCCCCCGACCGACCTCGAGAGCACGCCCATGCCCGGCGCGAACCTCGAGAGCACGGCCGCCTTCGACCAGCTGATCGCCTCGATCCAGGAGACCCGCCGGCTCTATCTCGGCCAGGAGAAGGAGTGGATGAACACGGGCAGCGTGGGCATGAGCGACGCGGACATCGCGGACGGCAACCGCTCGCTCCTCCACGTATTGCAGCAGGCCCTCGTCCTGGAGCTCGAATCCGACCCGGTTCATCCCTGGTTCCAGAAGATCGTCACGCCCTGGCGCAAGGTCGGCGGCGACAACGCCGACGCGATTTACCACGTCACCCCCATCGACGGGAGCCTCTCCTACCGGGTCACGGGCAATACCGTCGGCGCGGTCTACACCTCGGTCACGATCGAGGCGGGCGCCGAGCGCGGCGGCTATGCCGGACGCATCGCGGGGGTCATCAACGACACGATGTACGAAGTCGACGAAGACGGAAATTTCGAGGTCTATCTCGGCGGCGAGGCACGGGAGCGCAACTGGATCGCGCTGCCGGCCGATGCCTCCCGGCTGAGCGTTCGCCACTATTTCGAAGAGGATCCGCCGGCGGCCAGCGTGATGGGCAAACGCGTCCCGATGTCGATCGAAGTACTCGACCCGGCCCCGCCTCCCCCGACGCCCGACGACGCCTCGATCGCGGCCGCGCTGCGCCGAGTGGAGCGCCATTTTCGGTCGTGGACGATCGACCAGCCCCAACCGAACCCCCTCCCGACATGGCTCTCGCTCACCCCGAATCACCTCGAAGATCCGTTGAAGCCCGGCACGATGGCCTATGCCGCGCAGGACGCGGCCTATACCCAGGCCCCCTGGTCGATCGAGGATGATCAGGCGCTCGTCATCACCGGGCGATGGCCCGACGGCCGCTTCGGCAACGTCACGCTCTGGAACCGATACATCCAGAGCTTCGACTTTCGCAACCGAAACATCTCGCTCAACCGCGCCCAGACCGTCCTCGAGCCCGACGGCTCGTTCCGGATCATCGTCGCCCACCAAGATCCCGGGCTGCCGAACTGGCTCGACACCGAGGGCCGCAACAGCGGCGTGATGTTCTGGCGCTTCATGCTGCCCGAAGGCGACATCGAGACGCCAAAGATCGAGGTCGTCCAGTTCTCGGAACTCACGCAATAGTCCGGTCCTCCAGACAGCGTTCAGGTCACGCCCCCTTCGCGTTCCCTACCCAGGAAGCCCCATGGCCCCGAACGATGGAACCCGACCCGACGCACTCCCCTCGCGGCAGGCCTCGCTCGAGCGGCTCGCCGCCCTCGGCGCGCGCATCGAGGCGAGAACCCGTGTCGCGACGCTCCCGCAGTGGTGGGAGGAGAGGGTCTCCCTACATCCGGATCACGTGGTGCTCCGCACACCGACTCGGACCCTGTCCTACCGCGAACTCGACCAGCTCTCCGACCGGGTCGCTCGCGCAGCCTACGCCGAGGGGGTCCGGCCCGGAGACGCGGTCGGGCTCCAACTCCCCGCAAGCGGCGTCTTCCTCGCCCTGATCCTGGGGCTCGCCAAGGCCGGCGCACGGCTGGCGCTCTTGAGCCCCGGCCTGCGAGGCCGATCGCTACGTCACGCGCTGACGGAGATCCCGACCACCCTGCTCATCACCTCTGGCGAGGGAGCACGCGCCGCCGCCGCACTCGAGGATTTCAGCCCTCCCCGCATCGTCGTGCTCGACGACCCCGAAGCGGCGGCGCGCGCGCCGACCGAGCCGCCCCTGGAGGTACTCGAGCGGTGGCTCGAGCCCTTCCCCGTCGCGGTCGAAAGACTCCCCCCCACGCCCGCCCGAAGCCCGGACGAGACACTCTTTTATATCTTCACGTCGGGGACGACCGGGCTCCCGAAGGCGACCCAATGCAGCCATCTCCGCTATGTCGCGGGGGCCACCTCGGAAGGCGCCCTCTTCGAAATGACCGACGCCGATCGCATGTACGTGGTCCTGCCCATGTTCCACATCGCGGCGCTCTCCGCGATCGGAGCGGCCCTCAGCGTCTGTGCCTCCGTTGTGATCCGCTCGAAGTTCAGCGCGTCCGCGTTCTGGCAGGACGTGCACGCGTACTCCGCGACGACCTTTCAGTATCTGGGCGAGATCCTCCGCTACCTGATCGCCCAGCCGTCCTCTCCCCTGGACCGGCCCAACCCGCTCCGCGCCCTGCTCGGCGCCGGCGTGACCGAGGAGGTCTGGCTCCGCTTCGAGCAACGCTTCGGACCGGTCCAGATCGTCGAATCCTACGGCTCCTCCGAGGGCGTCATCGGCATCTTCAACGCCGACGGGGTGCCGGGATCCGTCGGCCGCGCCGCGCCGTCGCTGGAGGAACGCCTCGAAATCGTCACCTACGACGTCGGCGCGGATCGCCTCGCGCGGGACCCCGAGGGCCGACTCATCGCCTGCGCCGAGGGCGAACCGGGAGAACTCCTGGCACGGCTCGACGACCGCAATCAATTCGAGGGCTACTCCTCCGCCGAAGCGACTCGCTCCAAGCTGCTCGAAGACGCGTTCGAGGACGGCGACGGCCGCGCGCTGCTGACGGAGACCTATAAGATCGGCGTGGCCGAACTGAAACGCCAGGGCTACGCCACCGAGGAGGCCGAGGACCCCGTCTATCTGTTGGACGCGAGGGCCGGACGTTATGCCCCGGTCACGGACGCAAGCCTACGCGAGGCTCGACTGCCTCCCTTCCAAGGGGAAACGGCCGGGCCCACGCCCTAAGCCGTCCCAGCGGGCGTGCCACGGGGGGGCCCACGCCCTAAGCCGTCCCAGCGGGCGTGCCACGGGGGGCCCACGCCCTAAGCCGTCCCAGCGGGCGTGCCACGGGGGGCCCACGCCCTAATCCGTCGGCGCACTCCGCGAGAAGACGATCTGCTCCCAGGCCCGAACCCAGAGTGAGGGCAGCCGTCCGAGCCGCGTCTCGTCCACGGGCAGCGCCGGCCATCTCGACAACACCTCCTCGAACGCGATGCGCGCCTCGAGCCGCGCCAGCGCGGCCCCGATACAGAAATGGCCCCCGTGCCCCAGGGCCAGATGCCGCGGGATCGCGCGATGGAGATCGAATTCGTCCGGATGCTCGAACTCTCGGGGGTCGCGGTTCGCCGCGCCCCATTGGAGTCGCACCTCAGCGCCCTCGGCGAGTTCGACGCCATGCCACGTCCGATCTCGCGTGACCCGCCGCGAGAGCGACTGCACCGGCGACTCGAAACGCAGCATCTCTTCGACCGCGCGCGGGATCGCCGACAAATCGCCGAGAAGCTCTGTCCGGGTCTCGGGCCGGCGTGCGAGCAGCACGATCCCGTTGCCGACCAGATTCGTCACGGTGTCGGTCCCGGCGAGGACCAGGTTGCTCACGATGCCACGCAGGTCCTCCACCGTGAGTCCACCCGCGCCGCTCTCCGCCCGAAGCGCCCGAAGGATCCCTTCTTCGCCGGGCCCTTCCGCCTCGCCCACGATCTCCACCGTCAGCTCGGAGAGGGCGTTCATCAAGCGCCCCAGGGTCTCGGGCTCCCGCGCCGAACCGATCCCCACCGCGATCGCGCGCATCGGCTCGTCGAAGACCGGCGGGAGACCCATCAAACGGTGGATCACCTCACTGGGAAAGCGCGACGTGAAGCGCTCGACCAGGTCGAACTCGCCCTCCCCCTCGAGCGGCTCGAGCAGCCGCCGGCAGATCGAGCGGATCCGGGGCTCCCATTCGGCGATCCGGCGGGGCGAGAAGGGCCGGGCGACCGCCGCTCGGAGCCGATCGTGGTCGGGGGGGTCCATCGACGCCATGTGGCGAAGCTGCGAGATCGGACTGCTCGAAGAGAAGCTCTGCCAATCCGCGCTCGCCTCCCAGACATCCTCGAAGCGGGACAGGAAATAGCTCCCCGACGGCGCATGGAAGTGAACCGGCTCGACGTCGCGCAGCCAGCGGTAGTAGTCCGAGGGGTCCTCGAGGAAGGGCGCGTCATCCGGATTCCATTCGAGGCCCGTGATCGCGTCCCCTTCTCCTTCTTTGAGCGGACTCGCCTCGCTGACTTCCGAGCGACTCACCCCTTCGCCACGCCTGCGACGGCACCGAGCTCCGGGAGGAGCTCCTGCGCAATTTCTTCGACGCCCTCTAGATAGTCCGCGAGACCGCGAGAGCGAGCCAGAGGCCAGAGTGCGACGTGCCCCACGCCGATCTCCCGCATCCGGAGCAGGTCTCGGATGACCTCGGAGCGTGTCCCCATCAGGGGCGCAAAGCGTTCGCTCTCGGGAATCGACTCTTTCGTGATCACGACCTGGGAGCGCATCGAGACGACGACCTCCTCCGGATCACGACCCACCTCGAGACACGAGGCGCGAAGCGCTCCGATCCCCGCCTCGAGTTCCGGGAGCGGGACGTCGATGACGTGCCAGCCGTCGCCGAGCCGCGCTGCCCGCCGCCGCGCCGGACCGCTATTGCCCCCGATCAGGACCGGCAGCCTCGATTGCACGGGCTTCGGTTCGAAGCCGATGTTGTCGAATCGGTAGTAGTCGCCTTCGAAGTGCGGATTTTCCTCGGACCAGAGCACGCGCAGGCAGGCAATATGCTCGTCCAGCACACGTCCCCGCTCGGAGAACTCGATCCCGAAGGTCGCGTACTCTTCCGGGATCCAGCCCGCCCCAACCCCGAGCCGGACGCGTCCCTCGGATAATCGGTCGAGCGAGGCGACCAGCTTCGCCGCCACGATCGGGTGACGGAGGGCCGAGAGATAGACGCTCACCCCCAGCCCGATCCGACGCGTGCGCGTGGCGATCCCCGCCAACACGATCATCGGGTCCAGGATCGGGTGATGCGCATCGAGCCGAACATCTGCGCCGCGGACGTAGGGATAGGAGGTCTCCGACTCCAGTGGGAGCACCAGGTGATCCGCGGTCCAGACCGTGGCGAAACCGAGTTCCTCGGCGCGCTCCGCGATCGCGAGCAGCGACTCCGGCGTGGCCAGGTCGCCCGTGTTGGGCAATACGATTCCGATCTCCACTTCGACCTCGAGGTTAGGGGTGAGCCGGTCTCAGGACGCGCCCCGGCGCGGCGGGGCCGGCGCTCGGGAGATCCGCTCCCGAGCGCCGGATCGGCACTCCGCCGACCCAGACGTGTTCGATGCCCTCGCTTCTCGCCACCAGGCGATCCGCGCCGGCCGGAAAATCGTAGACGCGTTCGAGCCCCCGCGTACCGACCCTTGCTGGATCGAAGCAGACGACGTCGGCCACGGACCCGGGCGAGAGAGAGCCCCTCCCCTCCAGGCCCAGAAATTCGGCGGGCTGGCCCGTTAGGCGCCAGATCGCCTTCTCGAGCGAGATCGCCTCTTTTTCCCGCCACCAATGCTGCAGCAGATACGTCGCGAAATCCGCGTCACAGAGCTGGCTCGTGTGGGCGCCCGCGTCGGAGAGGCCCAGCAACAGACCCTCGTGATTGAGCAGAAGCGCGATCTGTTCCTCGTTGTCGTTGGTCATGGGCACATGGAACCGGGTCTCGAGATTCTCTTCGAGGGCGAGGTCCAGCATCAATTCGAAGGCGCTCGTGTCGCGCTCGGCAGCGAGCGTCCCGAGCGTCCCGGCGCCGACAAGATCGGCGTGTCTGCGGCTCTCCGAGACGTGGGCCCGATCGACGATATCTCCCCAAGCCGCCGCGATCTCGCCGCCGGCACGGGCGCGCCACTCCGGATCGCGGTAGCGCGCGGGGCGCGCTTCCGCGGGCAGCGCCAGGACCTCGACGAAGCTCGGCACGTTGGCGAAGGGACCGGGCTCGGTCAGTATGATCTGGACCACGATCGGCCGGGGCGCGATCTGGGGTCGCACGAGCCCGCCGGCCCGCTCCGTCCGCGCCACGACGTCCGGGGCGTAGTCCGGGTCGCGGCGAGTCGCCATGATGGCGGCCCAGGAAACCGGACGGTCGATGTCCTGAGCGAGCCGGGCAAACTCTTCGACGAAGAGATCGGGCCCCCAGGTCGCTTCGACCACCCCGACTCCGCGGCGGCCCAGCTCGGAGGCCAGTGCCCAGATCTCGTCGAGCTCCGAGAGCCGACTCGGCACGGGCTTTCCATAGGCGCCGACATGGGAGGCCGCGTGCGAGGTCGAGAAGCCGATCGCGCCCGCGTCGATCGCCGCACCGACGATCGCGCACATCGCCTCGACCTCCGCCGCGGTCGCCGCGCGTTCGGTCGCGGCCTCGCCCATCACGTATTGCCGCACAGGCGTATGCCCCACGAAGGCGGCGACGTTGAGTCGCAGGGGCAATCGCTCGACCGCGGCGAGGTACTCGGGGAAGCTCTCGAAGGCCCAGGGAATGCCGGCCTCGAGCGCTTCGAGCGTCATCCCCTCCACGTTCTCGAGGATCCGTGCGATCGTGCCGCGATCTTCGGGGCGGGTCGGCGCGATCCCAAAGCCGCAATTGCCCATCACGACCGTCGTGACGCCATGCCAGGAGGACGGAGTGAGCTCCGGATCCCAGAAGACCTGGGCGTCGTAATGGGTATGGATATCGATGAAACCGGGCGCGACCACGAGCCCATCGCAGTCGACCTCGACCGCCCCCTTCCGATCCGCGGGGGCAATCTCTCCGACGGACGCCACACGGCCCTCGGCCAACAGCACGTCGGCCCGGCGCGCCGGCGCGCCGCTACCGTCGACGACCTGTCCCCCGCGCAGCCATGTTCTGGTGGCGTCGGCCATAGGGCTAGCTCGCCCTCCGCTCGGGATCCGGCGAGGCGAGTACCTGGGCGGCCTGCGCCTCGATCGCCGTCCCGGCAAAACACTCGGAATCCAGGCTCCCGTAGAAGCGGACCGCGTTGTCGAAGGTGAAGGCGCGGAAGGCCTCCGCGTCGAGATGCCCCTTTTCCACGAGTTCCCAGGCCTCGGCCAAGACGCCGCTCATCTGCGGCACGTCCCAATGCCCGACGTCGGAGCTGAACATCGGCCGCAGCCGGGCGCCCGCCGGGTTCAAACGCTCGGCGAAGGCCCAGGCCACCATCGGGTCGTCGGCCTCGCAGCCAAAATAGAAACGCGGCGCAAAGAGACTCCGTAATTCGTCGAGATCTCCCGCATCCAAAGCGGCGAACTCGTCCAGGGGTTGGGGACGCGGCTCGTCCTGGGTCAGCCACGGCTCGATCCGGCCGAGCGCCGCGCGAGTCCGTTCGTCGCCGTGGCGCTCGAAGAGCGCGCGCATCTGGGAGGGGTCCAGCCGACTGGGGTCGAGCGTGCCAATGGCCTCCTTGTTTCTCTTCTCCCAATGTCCGACCAGGTCGGCCCATAGATTGACGGCATAGCCCACGCCGCCTTCGAGCAGGGCGAAGTCGAGGTCCGGGTGGCGCCGGGTCACGCCGCCCAAAAAGAGCGAACGACAGATCGCCTCTCCGGAGGCGGCGAAGGAGCCGATATGGTTGAAGACGTAGCTGGTCGGCGAGCGGCGGCTGCCCCAGCCCTGCCCGCTCGCGTGAAAAGAGGGCACGACTCGAAGCGCCACCAACTTCTCCCAGAGCGGCTCGTAATCGTATTCACTGTCGAAGCCCAGAGTGTCGAGCCGGGTCCCACCGGTCTCGAGCGGGCGGTGCACGACGCCGTTGATCATCGCGGCGCGGGCGCCCAATTCCTGGGCCACGAACTCGAGCTCGGCGATCGCCTCCTCCGGCGTATGCGCCGGGATGACCGCAACCGGCCGCAGGCGATCGCTGAACTCGGCATAGACCTCGCTCTGGTAGACGTTCAAGGCCCGAATCGCGAGCTGTCGGAGCTCGGCCTCGGGGATCGACACCATCGGCAAAGAGCGCGAGGGGAAGAGCATCGCGAAGTCGACGCCGAACTCGTCGAGCCGTTCGTACATGAGTCGCGGCAGGTAGCCCGTGGCGCGGTCGCGCGTATCGGCCGGCAGCGACCAAAAGGGCGGCCGATTCACACCGCGTCGCCAGCGCTGCTCGGGAGTGAGCGCCTCGTAGCGGCCCTGGACACGGCGGTCGTAGAAGAGCCCGTCTTTCTCGGCCAGCGCGATCGCGGCCTCGCGCCCGCCGAGCCCGCGCGCGTACTCGAAGAACCACTCCTCGAAGACCGGCTGGACCTCGATCAAATGACCGTCGGCATCCAGTACCGGATGAGCGAGAGAAGCTCGGATCTCTCGAGAAGACTGCGCGCTGCTCATCTCGCCGCCCTGGCTGAGGGGAACGTCCGGCCGAAACCGCGGCACGGATCTGCCCCACCTCGCGACCGACGCGGGGCGGGCTCGACACGATAGATCAGCCGCCGTGGCGGCGGAACGGACCGCTCCCGTTCCCCCAACACGAGACCCGGGCAGACACCCGCCCGACGCGATGGGGCTCGAGCCCCGGTCGAGCCCTCACGCCCGTCGTCACGGGCGGCACGGCGCAGGCGTGCGATCATCCGCTTGGGAACTGCCCCCCACCTCTCTCCCCCATCTCGCCGGCCAAAACGCCCTCGCGTCACGCCGCTCCCAGGACCCCCGCCCATGACCGCTCGATCGACCCCCTCGCCGCGCGCGGCATCGAACCCCCTCCCCCTGTCTCAGGTCGAGCACTGGCACGACGAGGCCGACGTGATCATCGTCGGCTACGGCGGGGCCGGCGTCTGCGCGGCGATCGAATCCGCTGCCGCGGGCGCGGACACCCTGGTGCTCGAACGCGCGGGGGGCGGCGGCGGAACGACGGCCATGGCCGCCGGGCATATCTACCTCGGCGGTGGCACCCGGGTCCAGCAGGCCTGCGGATACGAGGATTCCGCAGACAACCTGCTCCGTTACCTCAACGCCTCCGCCGAAGATCCGGATCCCGAGAAGTTTCGCCTCTACGCCGAAGGCAGCGTGGATCATTTCGACTGGCTCGAAAGCCTCGGCGTCCCCTTCAACGACTCGATCCACGAGTCGCGGACCAACATGCAACAGACCGACGAGTGTTTGCTCTGGTCGGGCAACGAAAAAGCCTGGCCCTATTGCGAGCAGGCCGATCCGGCCCCGCGCGGCCACAAAGTCGCGGACGTCGGCGAAGCGGGCCCCCTGCTCTTCGCCCGACTCGACGAGGCCGCTCGTGCAGCGGGCGCCCGCATCCAGACCGACACCCGCGTGCTGACGCTCGTGCTCGACGAGGACGGTCGGGTCGCCGGCCTCATCGCCCGGCAGGATCAGGAGGACCGGGCCTTTCGGGCGCGACGCGGCGTCATCCTGTGCGCGGGTGGCTACGCGATGGACGAAGCCATGTTCCAGCGCCACATCCCGCGGCTGGCCGGTCGCGTCCAGGCGATCGGGAACCCCTACGACGATGGCGCGGGGCTGCGCATGGGCCTCGCCGCGCGCGGCGCCGGGATTCACCTGGACGACTACCACATCACGCTGCCCTTCTATCCACCCTCGAGCCTCACCTACGGCATCTTCGTCAACGCCCAGGGACAGCGATTCGTCGCCGAGGACGCCTATCACGGCCGGATCGGCGAGATCGCCTCCCGTCAGCCTCAGGGCAAGGTCTATCTGATCGTGGACGAGCCGAGCTATGGGCGCCCCGACATGGAAGGATTCGAGCTCGCGGCGACCGAAGAGTCCATCGCCGACCTCGAGCGAGCCCTCGAGCTGCCCGAATCCTCACTCCAACACACGGTCGAGGACTACAACCGAAACGCCTCGAAGGGCGAAGACCCCCGGCTCCACAAACAGCCGAACTGGCTGCGACCGATCGAGACCGCCCCCTTCGCCGCGATCGAGTGCTCGCTCGGGAAGGCCCCCTACATGGCGTTCTCCCTCGGTGGCCTCTGGACGAAAGCCCACGGCGAGGTCCTGTCCGAGGACGGTGAGGTCATCGAAGGGCTCTACGCCGCGGGGCGCAACAGCTGCGGGATCGCGCGTTCGGCCGAGGGCTACGCGAGCGGGACCTGCATCGGTGACGCCACCTTCTTCGGTCGGCTCGCCGGGCGATCCGCCGCAAACCGCCTCTGAAACCGCCTCTAGCCTCTCCTCTCTTCTCCGGGCAGATCGAGAGAGAACCCGGCCTCGTGCGACGCCCCCCGGTCCATGGCGATCGTGAAGTGCTGCCGGGGGAAAGACCTCTCCCCGAGCCCAGGCCTCGCCTAGAAAAGGCATGCGTCAGAGACCCCGTTCGTCCAAAGACGGACGTTCCACCCTGGAGATTCCCTTTGCTTTTCTTCGAAGACCTCGCCGTGGGCTACCGATACGGGATCAAGTCGCCCTCCCGGGCCCCTTACGGCCTACACGAAGTCACCGAGCAGGAGATCATCGCTTTCGCCGAGCGCTGGGATCCGCGTCCGCAGCACGTCGACCCGCGCGCCGCCGCCGAGACCCGTTTTGGTGGCCTGATCGCCTCGGGCGCCCATGGTTTTGCCCTCTGGACCCGATTAGCGCTCGAAGCGGGAGCGCGCAGCGAGCCCCTCGCGATCATTGCCGGCCTCGGCTCGGAGTTCTCCGTTTCCGCCCCGATCCGCCCCGGCGACCGCTTCGATCTCGACGTAGAGATCGTGGCCAAGCGGCCCTCGAAGAGCCGCCCCGACACCGGACTCATCACCGCGCGCCATCGGCTGTCGAACCAGACGGGCGTGGTCGTGATCGAGAACCGCGCGACGAGCCTCGTCGAACGAAGGCCGTCGCGCGGATCGGACTAGAAGAAGATCTGACCCTTCAGACCCACGAAGGGCGTCGCGTCGTAGCCATCGTCGGCGATGCGATCTCCGTCGTCGTCTTCGATCCGCAGGTGACCCGCCAGCGCGACGCCCCCAAGCAGGTCGATCGCCGCCGCGGGAATCGGGCGCCAGCGAAGCTGCACGAAGACCGGAAACTCGGTCTCCTGTCCCACTCCGCCCTCGTCGTCCCGGCCCGGTCGATTCGCGTTATTCCCCGCCCGGTTGCGGTCACGCAGGCGGAAGCGACGCGTCTGATAGGTAAAGCCCGCACCGATCGAGAACGCGTCGTTGATCGTGAACTCGAGTTCGCTGCCCACGCCGGGGTCGAGCACGGTGGTGAGCCCGACGGTCCACTTCCAGTTCTCGGCAAATTTCCATTTGAGCGTCGGGACGGGCAGGATCCCCACGTGGTCCTCGAGCGCGCTGAACGCGCCCAGGATCAGCCCGATCGAGAAATCCTCGTTCGGGTGATAGTCGAAGCCGGCAACGACGCCGCCCGTGATCGTGTCGCCGAAGTTCGCGCCGCTCTCGCCCCAGCTGCGGACCAACGCGCCGCCAATCAGCCGCCAGCGGTCGTTCACGTCGTGCCCGACGAGCGCTGCGATCACGCCCCGATGCACGTCGTCCCACTGGTAGTAGTTCTGGGGCTGCGGCCGGGTCGGCGGCGGTCCGCCACTCGGATTCGCGTTACGTCCGCCCGAGAAAGAGTAGGCCTGGAGCGTATAGGATCCGAGCACGAAGACGGAGGTCTTGTCGGCCACCTTGATTCGCTGGGAGAGCGACAAGAAGACGTTATTCCGGGACATCTCGTTGTTGTCGTCGACGCCCGTCTTGACCTGGTGGCCGTATTGGAGCGTCGCGATCGTCGGCGGCGCCTTCAGGTCCGGGTTCATGATCGCCGGGATGTCGATCGCCTGGGCGGAGACCTGCCCTGCCGCGGCGAGCAGACAGAAGATCGCTCCAAAGAGCGCCAGGGCGGCGTGTTTCTTGATCTCGTTCGAGAGGTCAGCGGGCGCGATCATCACGGATGGAACTCCTTGCGACTCATTGCTGCAGGCGTGGAACGGAATGTTTCCACTCCATGGCGGGAGAGCCAGAGAATGACACGGACAAGAGCAGAAATCCCGTGGGCCGAGGCCATCGCCAAAAAGGAATCCACGGGCCCCTTGGAGCGGCCGCCCGGCACCCAGCTTTCGCTACCGTCGCGGGCCATGGCGGTCGACCGCAAGCCCCTCCTCTTCGACGGATTCGAGCTGGACCCGGACCGCTTCGAGCTGCGTCGGGACGGGCAGGTCCTCGAGATCAAACCCAAGACCTTCGACCTGCTCGTCTACCTCGTCCAGCATCGCGGGCGGCTCGTCAGCAAAGACGAACTCTTCGAGACGATCTGGCCGGGAACGGTGGTCAGCGAAGGCTCGCTCAGCAACGCGATCTACGAGGCCCGTGCTGCCCTGGGTGACGACGCGCAGCGCCAGGCCATGATCGAGACCGTCCGGGGCCGGGGCTTCCGCTTCGTCGCCGCGATCGAGGCGCCGCTCGCGGCCCCCACGCCAGCGCGCCCCGTGGAGGCCGCGAAACCGCCTGCAGCCCCGCTGTCCCGAACGGCCACCGCCGCACGGATTCTCCTCTTCGCACTGGGACCGAACATGATCCTGGCCGGACTCAACTACCTCTACAACTCCTCGCGGGTCGTCGGCCCCGCGACCCGCGCCGACTTCGAAACGATCGTCCTATGGTTCAACCCACTGAGCTTCTCGCTGTCGGCGAGCTGGATCCTATGGGTCGCATGGCTGCCGCTCAAGGCGCTCGCGACGGGCCCCTCCCCGAGTTCCCTCGATATCCGCCAGCGCGCCCTCGTCCTGGGCCACTCCACCGTCTTGATCGGCGCGACGGTCTGGACGGCCGCGGGGATCCTCTACCCGACGCTGCTCCACGCCATGAGCGGCGCGGTCCGGGCCGAAGGGACGCTCCACTTCTTTGCCTCGCTCGTCCTATGCGGCCTCGCTGCGACGGCGTTCCCCTATTTCCTGATCACCGATTTTTGTGTCGCGCGGATCTATCCCGCGCTCGGCGGCCGTGGACAGGACGAGGATCGCGCCACCCTGCTCCGGCTGCGCCAGCTCGCGGCCGCACAACTCGTCGCCGCAGGCGCCATCCCACTGCTTTCGGTCGTGTTGCTTTCCCTTGCCGGCGAGCAGGATCGACAGGTACTCGTCTTCGTCGGCCTCTTCGGATTGGTCGGCCTGGGCGCCGCGCTCACGATGTACCGACGGCTGCTCCGGGGCCTCGACGCCATCATGGACAGCCACCCACGAGCATGAGATCCCGAAGCGTCGGGGGTTCACGAGGGGAGTGGCGGGCCTCGAGCGTGCGCGCCAGTGTCTTGACATGCGACTCGCCAGCCCCCGCCCTCTCGAATCATCGACACCCGTGCCCATCCGTCGGCGAGTAGGGCGCGGGGCACGGAGGGCGAAGCGGCTCACCGCAAGCCTCTTCCTCGTGCTCGCAGTCGGTCCCATCGGCTGCGCGGGGCTCCCGATCTCCGATCCCTCCAATACTTCCAATCCCTCCAATACTTCCCTCGTGGCCCCCGGCGCTTCGGTCGTGAAGCTCGCCGATGGCTTCCTGTTCACGGAGGGGCCCGCCGCGGACGCCGAGGGGAACGTCTACTTCTCCGACATCCCGAATGATCGGATCCATCGCTACGACCTCGAGGGCACCCTGAGCGTCTTCCTCGAGGGCGGGGGCGCGGGCGGCAGCAACGGGCTCTTCTTCGACGCCGAGGGCCAGCTCCTCGCCTGCCAGATGCAGGCGCGGCGCGTCGTCTCGATCGGCCCGGATGGCGCGATCCGCGTCGTGGCCGACGCCTACGCCGGGCGCCCCCTGAACCAGACCAACGATCTCTGGGTCGATCCCGAGGGCGGCGTCTACTTCACGGACCCCTATTACGGCGAGGAGGCCGACGCGCTCGAACAAGGGGGTTTCCACGTCTATTACGTGCCCCCCACCCGCGACCGGGTCGTGCGCGTGATCGACGACCTGCCCCAACCCAACGGGCTCGTCGGCACGAGCGACGGCCGCACGCTCTACGTCTCCGACCCCGGCAGCCGCAAGACCTGGGCCTACTCGATCCAGTCCGACGGCCGCCTCACGGACCGGCGCCAAGCGGCGCCCGAAGGCTACGACGGGCTCACGCTCGACGAGCACGGCAACCTCTACGTCGCCCACGAGGGCGTCGAGATCTACGCCCCGGACGGCACCTGGCTCGAGACCGTCGAAATGCCCGAACACCCGGCCAACCTCACCTTCGGCGGCGCCGACGGACGCACGCTCTTCCTGACCGCCCGGACCGGCTTCTACTCGATCCGCATGAAGGTCCGCGGCCAGCCGCGCCCGGCGCGTTAGGCCCTCGATCGACGGGCGCACGGCGTCGCACGGCCGCGCGATCGCGCTGCCCCGCTGCCCCGCTTTTGCGACGCCCCCTGACCGGCCGCCCCCCGCCCTCAGCGACGCTCCTCGAGCTCCCGGATCGTGCGCCCGAATCGCCAGAGGTCGGCGGCGAAGAGCTCGGGCTGTTCGAAGTCCGCGAAATGTCCGCCGCGGGGCTGCTCCTGCCAATGCACGAGGGGATAGCGCTGTTCGGCCCAGGCCCGCGGCGTGATCATCAGCTCCTCGGGATAGATCGCGTAGCCCGTCGGCACGCGCACGACCTCGTCCCAGGGATCCGTCGCGTGCTGGGCCGCCTTCTTGCTCTCGTAGTAGAGCCGCGCCGACGAGCTGACGGCGTTGGGCAGCCAGTAGAGCATCAGGTTCGTCAAGAGCTGGTCGCGCGAGAGGACCGAGTAGAGATCGCCGTCGTGGTCGACCCAGGCTTGGACGATCACCAGGGGCTGCGCCTGGGGGTGCTTCGAGCGCACGTGCAGAAAATGCATGCGCTCGCCGCGCACCTCGGCCATCCCCTGTTCGTAGCCGTTCAGCCTCGCCTCGGCGGACCGCCAGTCATACCCGTCCCGCCAATAGCCACAGATCTCTTCGAGCCAGCCCTGCTCGGTCCCGCGCACCCAGTTGGGCTCTTCTTCGAGCGGCACGGGCCAGCGCGTGCGCTCGAGCCGAAAGCGCAGGTCGTCGAGCTCGGCTTCGGGGATATCGATTCGGAACGGAGCGAGGGTCGTCGGCATGCGCGGAAGCATAGAAGCCCTCGCGCAGGACGCGACGGGCTCCTTATACTCGCGCCTCGCCGTCCCCCCACCCCGGAGCCCATCGCATGTCGCCGACGTCCCGCCCGACACGCCTGCGAGCGTCTCCACGCCGAGGTCGGGCCCGCGGCCCGAGCCCCGCCCACGCCGCCGCCCCGCTCTGCGCGCTGGGACTCGCCGCCCTGCTCACGGCCCTGTTCACGGCCTGCTCCGAGCCCGCGCCCGAGGGCCTGCGCTACGACGATTTCGTGCGGGTGGGCGTGCTCCACTCGCGCACGGGCACGATGGCGATCTCGGAGAACACGGCGGCG
>Ga0315331_10000481_pt1 | contig 27629 bp, 27 predicted proteins | sample M160m34915metaG_FD_203456 | JGI IMG/M metagenome (GOLD analysis project Ga0315331, IMG submission 203456) | Ammonia-oxidizing marine archaeal communities from Monterey Bay, California, United States - M1 60m 34915 | ecosystem: Environmental > Aquatic > Marine > Intertidal zone | place: USA...
CAGCACCTTGCCGCGGCTGAACTCATTCTGTGAATAGTTTTGTAATGCACAGCGAACACTTTCACCAGTCACACTGGGCACGCAACAGAGGATCCAAACGGCGTGTCCCCTCATTTGCCGCAAGATCGGTTTTCCCTGCATGATCCCCTGCTGAAATCTGAGCTGACAGCTTGCTCGAAATTGGATCGCACTTACCAGTCTGCACTCCGTACACTTCCTGCAGGACACGCCCCAGTCAAATCACCCGACGATTTCTGTAGCCTGACCATTCATTCTGGACCAATTGCTATGCCTACACTACCGCGGTGTCGGGTCCCGAAAGGTAGATTCCTTCAGGCTTGCAGATGCAAATCCAGTAGCATCAAAGACCACGCAGCACCCAAACCATGGATTGGTAAATCAAACCTGTGAGCCCTGCTCTTTGGTCTCGTGCCCCGCCTCATCATCCGGCACCGCATGGTCTTTTTCTTTCTCCAATGCTTCGGCGTCTCTTTTGATTCCGGAGAGCATCGTGGGAAACACAAAGCTGTGAAGCGGTAACACCGAATACCAGTAGGCGAGTCCAAAGAGACCACGGGGTCTGAATCGAGCGGTTTGAGTCACTCGGCAACGACGACCGGGCATCGCCTCAACTTGAAATTCCAACTCAGCCTCTCCTGGCAATTTCATCTCGGCACGCAGCCGCAACAACTCGCCGGCGTGATAACCATTGACCCGCCAGAAATCGACTGCTTCTCCATACCTGAGTTCTGTCGGATGCCGTCTTCCGCGACGAAGTCCGGGACCACCGACAAACTTGTCCATCCAGCCCCGAAGCGACCACAACCAATCGGCGCCCCAATAGCCATACTGTCCGCCGATCCGGCATATCGCTTGAAACGCATCGGCTGCCGAAGCATTGACCTGGGTCGCCCGTTCATCGCGAAAGGTAGTGCCGCCTGACCATGCGGGATCACCAGGCATTTCACCCGCAGTCGACCAACGCGTCTCAATCTCACCCAACGCTAATTTACCGAGAGCCGCGTGGATCGCCGATTCAACGCCCATCAACACCCCGGGCATCAACTCTGATGCTGCATTGTTACGACAAACAGTGCGGTTCCTCAAACCTTCGGCCAAGGGTCTCGCGATACTTGCATTCACAGGTGTGACCCAGGAAATCCACCCTGAACTCAATCGTGGCGTGAGAACGGGAACGGGCAAGATCAGCCGCCTCGGCAACCCGTTGGCAACCGCCATCACTTGCATCATCTCACGGTAGGTAAGAATATCCGCTCCCCCAATATCGATCACACGCCCGACCGTAGCTGGCACTTCCAGACATTGGACCAGATATCTCAACACGTCGCGGATTGCGATCGGCTGTGTCTCAACCTTGACCCACTTTGGTGTGATCATGATCGGCAAGCGGTCAACCAGATAACGCAGAATCTCAAAAGATGCAGAACCAGATCCTATGATCATTGCCGCGCGGAAGACTGTTGTGGGAATCGCACTGGACTGAAGTATCTCGGCCACTGCCCGGCGGCTGCGCAGGTGCTTACTGAGGTCTGGCCCCATCTCTCCCAATCCACCCAAATAGATAATGCGTTGACACCCCGACCCAGCCAATCCCTCGAGAAAGTTCGTTGCCAATTCCCGATCACGTGAATCATAATCGTCCCCCGCGCTGATCATGGCGTGCACGAGGTAATACGCAACATCAACTTCCGCTGCCGCTTCCTTGATTCGATCCAGGTCATCTAGCGACCCTTCGATGATCTTCAAATTAGGGTGATCGTGAAACCGGAAGTCCGCCATTTTCTCGGGGCTACGGACCAAGCAGCGAACCTCCAACCCCTCTTCGAGTAAGCGAGGAACCAAGCGGCCGCCCACATAACCCGTTGCACCACACACAAGAACCCTTGAGACATTCACTATGACTACCTTTTCCGCCCGCTCGCGTTCTGTTCCTGCAACTTCGACACTCCGCATTGTCACTGCTTGTCCACAGCTTCCCAAAAAAGACGCCCAATTCCTGGGAAACCACGTGTTTCATCAGCCAGCTGACCTCCCCACGCCGATCCGCAAACTGTTATCAGCATGCGACTTAGGCACCGCCCAGTGGACACAGACAGAATGCGTCCAAACTGCATCAACAACAAACGCCCCAACGCGACAATACAAGTCGCGTGCCCATGATGACACCCTGCCGTCATTGCCATCGCGACCGGCGGGAAGCCTGCACGATAGGGCCCTTAGCCCCGCAAAATGCCCCGACCCCGCAAGACACGATCCTTGCGGCGTCACGCTGGATCAGCGACACAGACTTGGATCAGCGACACAGACTTGGATCAGCGACACAGACTTGGATCAGCGAAACAGACTTCGCCCAGAATCTTTGAACTCACACATCAAACTCCTGCAACGTCGCTTGACATGTATTTTCAAAGGCTACTCGTAGCTTTCTTTCTTTGGGCAACAGCTGAGTGCATGCCGTGGTTGACCAGTAATCGCCGTGCATGCACACGCTATTGCACGAATCGCCATGTGCATGCCCCGACAAAATTTGGTGCATGTCGTCCAGCGACAGCGGTAGTCTGCCAGCGACAGCACCTTGAATGGCCTCTGCGCGCAAATCAGCAGACTCGTGGACCCGCCGTCCACGCAACAGAGCAGGCGCACGGTGGTCGTAATGCGCATTGGGAATGATTTCCAAGGCCGCCATCGGCCGACATTGCAACCGATTTGTATGGAACACGAAACCCTCATCAGCAGCGCGAGCATGGACGCGGCTATTCGACAATTCAAGTGATGTGACCGCGCCTGCAGCATCCGCCAACATCAACAGCCCACCGCCTGCGCGCGGCAGCCCGGCAATGAGTTCAATTGCCTCATTGACGGTCGTTGCTTCTGCAAGGATACGAGCGATCAACATGGTGATCGTTGGGGCCGGAGAAAGTTGATCAGTGACGTAAGCATAATTGCATGCCACACCCAAGCCGGCTTCGTTCACACCATCCACCGCGCCCAACAGAGGCGAGAAAGTGAATTCGACGGACCTCAGCTTTCCAGTTGGATTGGAACGCCGAACGACAAAGAACTGCTGAACCACAGGGACATGATCAAAATTGTGCATCACGCGCGCATTCCCGTCCTGGGAGGCAGGACCAGTGACTGCGATCGCCGAGCAGCCAGCCTGAAGTCCGCTAGGTTGCGTTTGGCTGCTACCAGTCAAATCACTCATGACCGCTTCCAACAGACAGCACAACGCAAGCTTCGGTTCGGGCAATTTTGCTCCCTCACAGATACCCAAAAACCGCTGTTCAAAATCACCGCCAGCGGTACGAAACGCACCTTTCATGAACCGATGTGCCTTACGCTCCGCCATCTGCCGAAACAACCGCATTGGCATCCAACGCGGCTTCATCAGCCGGAATGCCTCCAACGTGCCTATTTCCGCAATCGCTCCGCGGATATTCCCCCGCAAAGCCTCACCCTGCTGGCGGCCCATTTCTCGAGCATTGCCAAAGCATCCTACCTCGGGCAAAGGGTCACTCATCATTCTGTTCCGGTTAGAAGCACACTCTTCCAGTTTGAAGCAAGAGAAAAGAGCCTCTTCGCTCGACTCTGGTTTTGAATTTATCACTTTTAATCACTCCAACTCGCTAACGCGAGGCGGTAGCCTACAACAAGCTCACAATGAAACAAGGAAGGGGGGGGTTGTCGTGAGGATCCAGCCGACGTTTGACGACGGTCATGTGCCGTCTTCACAAACCTGTTTCAGACACAGTTCACGACATATTCATCACCTCTGCCAACAAAGAGTATTACGCGGTCCACCGAACGCTGTCAGCTCGCATCCTCAAGATTTGGTCAAACGCCGCATGTTTTGTTGACGCCCGCAGTCGTTTTTGGCTCCCGTATGCCGACTTCTTCCAAGTGCCGGCAGGATCTCATAAGATTGCGTCGAGTGAAGATACGTAAAAGAGGTTCCCAACAGGAGAGTGTTAGTCTGATGACATTCGATGTCGTCCAACATAGCCGAAAACTCAGCAAACTGATCGAGCTTGATACCCCGTTTGTCACTGTCACCGTAATCGACATTGACAACAGTGCACGACGAGTCGATGGCGTGAAAGCCTTGATCACCGCCGAGGGCCTTGACTGGGGAACCCTTGGGGGAGGAAAAATTGAAGCCGTTGCCATCGAGTATGCACAAGAGGCTCTCAAAACGCATCACGGCACCACCTGCAAGTTCGTCACATGGAACTTGCGAACAGACATCGGGATGACGTGTGACGGGGAAGCCAAACTTCTCTTCGAAATCCACAACAAAGGCGAGTGGAATCTTGCTGTTTTCGGTGCTGGGAATGTCGGCCAAGTGCTGATACCGATGCTGACCCAACTCCATTGTCGTGTAACCTGCATCGACCCATGCACTCAGTGGATCGAAAAAATCGCGGACCATCCCAAACTGAACAAACTCACCACCGACGATCCAGCCAGCCTTGTTACTGAGTTTCCGACGAATACGTTTTTCGTACTCATCAGCAGGGGCCACGCCGTGGACTTGCCCGTTCTTGCAGAGATACTGTCCACCCGCAATGCACCCTACATCGGCGTGATTGGAAGTCATCAAAAAGCCAAGGTGCTGAAACGAGAGCTCACCGCAGCCGGCATCTCAACCCAAAAACAGCAGAGCTTTGTGTGCCCAATCGGCCTTCCAATCGGAAACCATACCGCAGCCGAAATTTCGATCAGTATCATCGCCCAACTGATTCAACGCCGCGATGAAATAGGTATTTTAAAAGCCAAGAACACGTCGTTTTAAAAAAATATCCACACAACTGCTGCTCGCGGCCCTCTTGAACCAAGCGAATGATCGCTAGGATTTGACTACAACGCCCGCATCGTGTTTCCCTCCCCTTCTGAATGCACCAAATCCAGTGAGCCACACAGTCATCACCAACGACAACCGTTCATTGAAGATTGTCGCAAGTGGAATCCTTGATCATGGTTTGGCTGAAAACGAAGATGCAGCCATTTCGCAGAAGCAGATTGATCTGTGCCACCAATGGCTTAGCAAGGCCACCGTCGCGAACCCACCACAATTCAGCAGTTTCTGGGTCAAACATGTGGTCGAAAACTGGGCCGGACAACAAATCTCCAACGGTGCTCTGATTGTTGCGGCATTCGAGGCCGGTTTTGAACTCGCAAAGCCAAAAAATGAACCAGGGTCGAACGTAACCATTGGTTTGGACGCCACTGACCTTCGCGAATTTGACTGTGGTTGCGGGCATCCCTGATGCTCACGCTGACTTCGCCTTGCATCAAACTCATTACACTCAGAGCAGGTACGCGTTGTTGTGAGCTGCAAAATGCCCCCTGCATTTCTGCTACAGGCTCATGTCCGTGCACTTGGCCAACACCTGCGTTTTGAACTCCCCAAGGGACTGTCTATCCCGATATCCATTGAGTCTCCGACCCGCAATCCACCACTCTCACGATCATCAAACACACCTCGGCAGAAGCAAAACCTGGTGCCAGTCTCACTGCGATGAGCTTCGCCAATACGCTTTGAAGCCGAACATTCAAGGCAAGGTGGACAGCTCTGAATGCAGTAACTTTTGCAGCATCATGCTGTGCACGTTGAAATGTGTCGAGAATTCCTCACAACGCTCTTAAATTAAAATAACAGGTCGGATTTTTCTATCTCCATGGGCTCCCGTCAAGAAGCAAAACAATGCCTCATCCTTGAGATCAGTAATTCCTACAGCCCACAACGAAGCATGGCACGGCTAAACAAAACTTGATTCCGTCTCTTTCGTTCTGTGGTGACCACAGTTCAGCCACGAACAAAAACTCTGCCGAGCACTTCCACTGGTCACCCGACATGCGTCCGTAACACTCACAAAGCTTCCATACGAGACACCCAGCAATTAGCAGAACGCGGGCTTCTCTTCATTGCACTCTCTACCCTGACATGCCTTATTACGCTCCTGTGCATTGCAAAATTCAGCCGAGAACTCAACGACAGGGACTTCCCGCGTTTCGCTTTTACCTTCTACCACTCACTGTTTTGAGCCCTAATAGGTGCAATTTCGACACAATCACCATGACCGCTTCACCCCGTAAGCAGCCTATTTAAATTCTCAAGCCGGAGCTTGATTCCAAACAACCTAGCACTGATCATTGCGCAACGGTGCGCGACAAAGAGATCCGAAGATAGATGAGAACGAGAAACCCCAAGCTACTCTGAGGTTCAGCACACATCGCCCTCGTAGCAAGACAAGAGCAGAGGAAATTCTTGAAGCAGGACTCCACCTGAGCGCTGCCAATGCATGGGAAGCTGAGTCATGTCGTTTACATTCAGACGTGAAGTCAGTGTTCGAGCTCGCCTGCGATCTTTTGCGTGAAGATTCAGGCTGGATCTTGATCGCTGTCGCACCCGTACAGGAATATTCACAGGAAGAGGCCAATGCACTCACATTGGGATCTTGTCGCGCCCTTCGTAACATTGACGTACCCAATGGGTTTTATGTCACCCGGAAACTTGAATCACGCAGCACTGTTTTGGACATACGCCATGTCAGGATTGAACGGTTCGCAGAAGAGCCCACCGAGGAAAGTGTTGCATTCGAGAATGTAAAGAGACACTCTCCCGGCGAAGTGATTCACCTTAACGCCCTCGGATTTTTCGCTGTCCCCAGAAACTCTCCTCTGGACTGGGACTCCTCGATCGCACTGCCAACAGACGGTAACGATATCGGGTCGGTTCGGATCGCGAGTTCACCAAGCGGAGCCGTTCCTTCCGTCGCGATGTTAGAGCAGGCTGCCGCGACACTCGTGCAACAGGCAAAGAAACCGGTGGACGACCTTGCAGATCTCTTATGCCGCAAGCCGATGAGCGATGCCCAGATCACGCGAAAAGCAATCCTAACGTTCTCTCACGTCGACTGACTCCACTCGGCTGACTCCACTCGGCTGACTCCACTCGACATAGCTTCAAGTCGGCATAGTTCCAACTCGCTTCAGCTTGAGTAATCGACCTACTTCAGCCGCGTGTGAGGTCAACCCGTTTAGGGTTGGCGTCTTGCTGAGCATGGTTGTTAACGCTGCTTTTCACGTTCTTCTTTTCTGGCTGGAAAATCAACCACCACCAGCTTTTGAGTCTTCTGATCCCAAGCATACTCCTGATAGTAAGGCAGCATTGCCAGTCGAATTCCGTCGCTCTTTCCCTTCTTGATGATCTCCTTCATGAACACCTCGTGAGTCAACGGTTGCGGCTCACGAATGCTCTGTGCGTTTCGTATCTGGATCGCTTTATCAACGGCCATCGCACCGATCGTTGCGACGGAATTCCGATACGCTGCTGCGCTGGCAAGAAGTGGATTTGAGGTACCAACTTCTTTGGTCGCCAACACGCCCCCCTTTTCCAAAGCATCTTTCAATGCCAGAACGTTCTGTGTTGTCTTCCCAATGGTCTCACGCGGAGTCGCCTCTTCTGCCGTAACTCCCGGAGTGGTCGATGCCTTTGGTTTTGCACTTGAGCTATCCGCACTGGGCGAAGGAAAACACCCAAGAACTACCGACACCGATCCAAACAATATCGACAACATCAACTTATTCATCGCGATCTCGTATTCAACAAAAGGTAACGAACAGACCGAACTTCTGACATGAGTGCCAGACACCCCGGATTTGCCACCGCAACACCTGCAAACGTACGCTACAGATATCCTGCGTAAAAAATGGCGTGGCCCAAACATCAATTGGGCTGGATATAAGGCGATACAGCCTGGCACACCTGTAGCCTCAACCCTCAGTTGTGGGCTCTTGGACAAGATAACGCAAGCCACAACAGGTCACAATCAACCGACAAACAACTTTCTGTGATCAGGCGTAGGACGCGTCGGATTGTATTGCTGTCCTGACTGCCAATCGTTTACTGCTACCCGCTTGATTCTTTTTTTGAACGTGCCCCCGCACCGACAAGTCTACCTGCCAGTTTGTGCCCAACTCGTTAGCCGCGGGCAATCTGGATCCTAAAAGGCAATACCAAGAAGTGACCATCGAGCTTTGAAACAGGAATCCCACGTCCACCCACTTCAACGCCGGCCCCTTGCTGAATCACAACCTTGGCTAATGCGTCAGTCATATCCACTTCAGAATTCGATCGCTGGTGCGGGCAACGTAGATCTCGGATTTCTTTTCAAATGGCCACGCCCGTGCAAACGGTCCGTCAATCTGTAAGTCACTGTCAATCTGTAAAACACAGTAACGCGGCAAGTAGATATTGAAGCAAGAATCACCGTTCCTAACGATTAGCCCTGACCTGCTGGAAAGCCCACCCCGGTTGATGAACGCTTGTTTCGGCAACACGGTTGCCCATCGTTCACAAGCATGAATGAACCGCGGCAACTATCGGTTTCAACAGAGAGTCAGATAGTCAAAAAAGAAACGTTAGCAGCCCAGTTTCCGAAGCGCACCTTCCATCGCATTGGCGTGTCGGTAGAAGCCGAGATCACTGGGATGGGATCCATCCGTAGTATCATCACGATCCTCCCCCAGCAGTGACTCCCCCTTCACATAGCCGATCTGCTCGAAGCCCTCGGCGACGAGGCGTTCATAAGCTGAACGCAACGCACCACGACTTTCATCATGCCGCTTTTGTGAACCACTCACAAAGCCGGCGTTAGCATACGTCCTGTCTTCCACCAACAAGATAGGCGTCTTGGGCCGTGCTTTGCGTAACTGCCGAACCAATGGCTCGGCACGAGCCGCTACCTCGCGCCCGACCATGTTCGGTAAACAATCAATTACGTAAACGACCGGATCAAGTTCCGCGAGAAAATTGCCAACCTCTTTTTCCATTTTTCCGTTACCAGAAAACCCGAGATTGATCACGGGTCGGTCGAAACGTCGACCCAAGATGGCCGGATGCGGCATACCGGGCCTCGAGGCACAAGCCCCATGCGTGATCGATGTTCCATAAAAAACAATAGGTTTTTTGGTACGAGGTGCGATAGGCTCGAAAGCCGCACCCTTCGGTACCCCGACGCGTAGAAACTCCGTTCCATTATAAAGCGGGAGGTAAACGGTGTAATCTCGTTCGCCTGGCAACAGATTACCCACCAACTGGGTTTTCACATTTTGGCTTGTCGGTCGACTGACCGCGACCCAGCGAGACTGCCCTGCCTCGTCCGTCGCGTACAAGTCGACGCCACTGACGCCGGTCGCAGGCATATGCGGCAACGCCAGCTTGCTGGAGGTCAGCTTGTAATCTACCCATATCTTGTTCGCATTGGTCCGAAACCGTGCCAACATCCCGGCGGAGTGCCTACTTAAGCTCCAAACGGGACTGCGAACCTCACCCTTGGCTCTTTCGGGCAGGCGGTCAAAGTATTTCTCTGTCTGTTCCGCTTCCCATCCCTTGCCTTCAACCCCCCATTGCTCCACGTTGTGCCACTCGAGATCGTCGCCCTGAGGCTCCAAGCCAAGCGTGGACGTTCCCATCGCAAGTGCAGTTGCTGTGACAGTGGAACCCTGCAGCAACTGCCTTCGATTCAGCTTGGCCTTCAACACAACAACACCCTCGTAAAATGAAAATTTTTTACCGTTTTGCGACATATCCCAATGCGAGATGCCCAGGCGTTCCCACAACCGCAACGGCTCGCCGCCCCCTAGAATAACACGATCTCGTGAGCAAAGCACATCCATCGCAGATCGCTAACACCATCTAGCCTGCTGAGATTTACGGGGCCCTGACCATTTTTTACACCTGAAAAAGCGACCTAAAAGGTGTTGAAATTCGTAAAACACCAAAAGCCAAGTGTCAGACGGCAGTAATGCACACAACGTATTGTTCACACAACAACAGCCACGCAACGTCAGACCCATCATTTTCCCCTACAAAACAACTTGACTCCTCCCACTACAAGCGTTGTCCTGCACACCCAATCATCCCGCTTTGCTCTGGCAAATTGCAAGCAGAAGATCGACAATATGTGTATCACTTGCCTTCAGCAATGACGCTCAGACATCACTCACACCGCCTCTCTTTATTGTTCCTTTCATTCTGCCCAACGATGTTTAGATCACCCAGAATTAAACCAGCTCTTTTACTTACACTCCTTACGCTCACCACTGGTTGCGGTGGCCTTCCTGACGAAGTGGTCGAACGGAATCACAAAAACCGACAAGGCGAGACTGTCACACTTTCGCTTAACAAGTACACCAATGACCAGACACTAGGTCTTCTTTCCGACATGCCAAGCATTCGGACATTGACGCTCGACAACGCCCAAGCAACTGATGCAGGCATGTCACACGTATCCAAACTCAAAAGCCTTCAGATGTTGGCGTTGAATGGCACTGACATCACCGACGGCGCTCTTGACGAACTGCAGCAATTGTCCGACCTAACCCAACTGGAACTGGCTAACACAAAAATCACAGATGAAGCTATCCCAGCAATTCAAACATTCAAAAGTCTGAAGGTACTGAACCTCGAAAATACGGACATCACAGACGAAGCGTTGAAATCACTTTCCGAGATGAAACAACTACAGGCGTTGGTACTCAACGGAACCTCGGTCACCGACGCTGGCATCGCTCATCTCGCGAAACTGAAAGACCTCGACTCACTACGCCTCAATGACACCAAAATCACAGATGCAGCGATCGAGAGTCTTCGGGACAACCAAAAAATCACAGACCTCCAGCTAAAAAACACCCAAGTCACCGACAAGATTGCAGACGTACTGAAAGGATACCGCGAACTCGCTTATCTGAATCTTGAGGGTACATCCATCACCAACGAGGCGTTGCTCGCGTTAGCCCCCCTGGAAAAGATACAGTATCTGTTTTTTTCCAACACTGACACATCGTTGGCCGCACAAGCACGTTGGTCTGGAATCCCGACACTCATGATGAATGACACCAAGAATGTTGACGAGGAATTAGTGTTTGCCGAGGGAACCAGCACGATCGAATCAATCAGCCTTGTCAACAGCGATCTGACGGACGCCGGCATCGAGTCCTTAATGACCTTACCAAAGCTTCGGCGACTGTCGCTGGAGGGAACCCAAATAACAGACATTGGAATCAACAAGCTTTGCGAGCTCAAAACCATTGAGGCACTTAACCTCAAAGAAACCAAAGTCACAGAGGCTGGCCTTGCCAATCTTGAAAGCCTACCCAACCTCAAGAGTCTCACGCTTTCAAAAGGACAATTCTCAGCGGAAGCCAAGAAGAAACTGGGTGATGCCCTGCCATCACTGCGTTTCTATTGAACTCCACCTTTTGTGTGTTTGACATTCCCTATTTGGATCGGCAGCGGAGATTGCTTCCCGCACTCTGGAGAAAGTTCATTGGCAACACGATCGCGGTTGCGGTCCGCACCGATGCATCATGTTGACATTCCGGCTCAACTGCCGAGGGCCCCTGATATTCAGGACTCCCCCCCTGCTCCGCCCCGACGCATTCAGCTACGCGGCACCGGATAGATTTGGCCACCGAACTCCACCTGAACCCAACTGACAGTTTCTTTTTTTTGACGTTTGAATCATCACTTTTCGTAGGCATGAACTGAAAATAAGTAGACAGGCATGAAATCCTCCCAGTTAGCAACTGCCGTTTCAACGACTAATCGGCCTACTCATTACGCGAAAAAAACCGCTCGCGACCGCAGTTTCCCAATTCCACAAAACTCCCCCTAAAGATGACTAGCTCGGGGCCGCGGCTTATGACCTACCCACCAAAGGTGGAAAATCCTCGCGCCGATCACGCTGAACCTCCCATCATCGGGGACCGATCCGCAGGTTCAAAATTCCCCAAATGCTTGACAATCAACGGCGAAACTGCGGCCCAATTCCAGCAACCACGAGTCAGCCGCAGGGTGGCCGAATCCACAGCAGCACAACATGGTCACCAAGCCGCTGTGATGCCAAGCCGCTGTGATGCCAAGCCGCTGTGATGCCAAGCCGCTGTGATGCCAAGCCGCTGTGATGCCAAGCCGCTGTGATGCCAAGCCGCTGTGACTGCCGCCACACAGTTGCAGACCAATCTTGGGCTGCAGAAACGCTCACGGTCTAATGGACAAGGTCGCAAACAAGATGATGGCGAAATTTGCAGCGCTAACGAGGCCCATTTTGCCCGGAAATTGACTTTGCATACTCATCGGAATCATGCTCCGAGATGGATCTCTCAGCAGCCTGCTGATCCTCAGCCGATACATTGGCCTTGATCACCTTCGGCGCATTTGCCCCACACCCGCTAGCAGCCACGATCACGCAACCAAGCGCGAGGCCCCCTAACTGTTTATGTACCAGACCAATGCATTTCATGATTTGTTTCATGACGATCCCTGTGACACCACTTTTCACTATTGATTCAATTGTTCTTCGATCACTTCTTTTCCAGCTCGCGATCCCAGCGCTCCCCAGAGTCCGAAAGGACTCTTCGAGCCTGGACGATTATTCAAATGAATCGGTTCCGCACGTTGATTGCCCGCTTCGACCGAGTCAGTCATGAATACCACAGCACCATCCCCCATCAGAAGATGAGCTCCTCCCTGATGGCGACTGCTTGCTGGCAGTGACCCGCCCCCTTCGTCCCAGCGATCATAACAAAGCTCAGAGTTTGGTGGCGATGTCGTACTGAATGCGCTGTTGAAGGGAATCCCCCACGCCCACTGTGCTCCACGAGACCAAAGTGAACTCACCCCATAGAACGTACCGGGACCGCTGGGCGTTGGGCAGTTCTCACCATCACACCAGAACTGCGGACGTTCTGGATCAATGTGCCCCGCATCGGCACAAGCCGTCACAAAATCGGGTGCGACATTATCAATATCGATCGTTCCATTCGCACGAGTGGACTTATCATTGTCTCCAAGATCAGTCTTTATTTCACCCATAAAAATTGTATTCGACAAACCATCAAGAACATCTCTGAACTTTGCGTCCGTACGTGCTATGAATGCACCACGGCTAGCGGCATTGGTGATTTTCGAATTCCACGAACTGATTGCAAACCCAGGTGTTGCCCAATTCAACGGGCCCACATATGGCTGATTGATCGTATCGCCAAGACACTCGGCGTAGTTGGTGCGACCGGCTGCAGGTGCTCCTGTGCCAGGATCACTTGGACACCGCAGCGTGGGAATCTCGGTAAGCCATGGTGAGTAATTAGCACCGCTCGCCCCTGTCACATAAGCTGGGCTAAACGCCTGAATTGTTGGATACGGCCCCATCGCGGGAAAATCGATTGCCCCGTCGCCGTCAAAATCAGTCGGTGTCGAAATCTGTTCCCAAAGCGCTTGCTGTTCAAAGTAAGGGGTCAGCGCAACACGAGCACTCAGTGCCTGTGAATTGTGCCATCCAGATCGAGTCCAACCAGGTTCCGAACCAATATTCTTATTCGTACCTAACCCATCGGTTCCGCCGCCGTAGCGGGGCATTTGCTTGAAAGCCGAATGATAATTTTGGATCGCCAATCCAATCTGCTTGAAGTTGTTACTGCAACTCATTCGCCTTGCCGCCTCGCGCGCTGCCTGCACCGCGGGGAGCAATAAACCGACAAGCACGCCAATAATCGCGATGACAACTAACAACTCAACCAGCGTGAATCCGGTACAACGCTTTTGCATCTTCAGTCTCATTAAAGAGGGATGACCTGCGGTAGTTTTCCAACAGCACAACTGATCTTGTGGATTCCAGTCGAAATTCCAACAAACCTACGCAAATCCTAAGTACCTATCATCTACCTCCGACCGCTCGTCCGCTACACACCAGAGTAGCGTGGGCCAGCCACCCCTCAGAGGGTCAATTCCCCACTCGCTGACGCTCGTCAACGCCCAGGTCTCGCACATACACTGTCAAGCCCTGTATCTCGCTCACCCCAAACGAATTCCTAAACCCCATCAATGAACCACGCAAATGAGTTCACCGAGTTGGGTAGCCAAAGTTGGTATCTCCCAACCCGGTGACATTGGCAGCTTGACATCCAACGCCCCCAGTTTCTCACCTCATGACTGCCTGCTGTATTCCGGTATTGGCGAGATACCCGTGGACCACGTGGTGAACGTCCAACGTCACGCAAGTGCACACAACCACAAGCATCCCCTCACCGAAACGGCAAGTCCTAAGCGGCTTTCATGCACGCCGCCCGTCCTGACACTTCCTAATCTTTTTACCGCCCGCCAAACACTTGTCAGGCCAAACACTTGTCAGGCCAAACACTTGGTCAGGGCGGGTAGCTATCGGGTCACCCAGCCCACCCCACCAGCCCACCAGCCCACCAGCCCAGCCCACGAGTCTGCAAAGAAACCGCAAGCCCAAGGCGCCTGCTTTCACGAAAGCTGCGAATAGAAACGGAATGGTCAAGTCTGCTGAACTGTAGTGACAGAAGGAAACGGGAAGCACAAGAGCCCAGCTCTTACTCTTGAGTTTCCTACGTGACGATGTTCTTCACACGCGACAGTGTCCTATTCAAAGCCACCTCTCTGCCGTCAGCCACTGGTGCTTACCACTCGCGGAGATTCCAGCGCAAAGGCCTCGAGGCCCTGACTAGCTACCCACCAAGCCTGTGTCGCATTGCCAGCCATTTCAGTGAGCAATCGTAATTCCGAGGCACAAACCACTGAAGCCAATATCGCCCTCACTACCGCCTTCGTACCCCTGCATGTTGAGCCATTCAGATCCGACACGTAGGGTCGCCAGACAAGAGCCGATGTTTGCACATCGCACAACTCCAAGTGCCATTTCCTGCTGCCGCCTTGTTGTATCGTAAACAAGGTCATCGCCTTCTCGCTCAGAAGACGCGTAAAGCATCGCCCATTTGATACGGGTGTACCCATTGAACTTGAAACCTAGCCCTTGCCAAGCGTGAACTCCAAAGTAACCCCCGAGGCCAGAAAAGCTGGTCAATTCATCATTTTCATCTGAGTAGTTTTGATCTTGATAGTCGTTGTAGCGTACCCCGCCACTGAGCTCGATCTTTGAACTCCGACCAAGCCGCAGACCTTTATAAAGCCCTAACTCTAAATTGTAGGTATTGAGAACAGACAAGTCCCCCTCCAATCCATCTTCCTCTGCATGGTGGAATTGCCAGTACTCACCGCGTAGACCAACACCCTCGATGGCTTCGTATGCGAGCCTGAGGCGAGACGAAGCCTAAAGGTGGAACGTATCTGGACGAGTAAATCCATCGGACCGATGTGGGCGCAAGAGAAGGAAATCAAAATCCCCAATACACTTACCGGATCCGCAATCAACCATGAACAGCATTTGCAGAAGATAGACACTTGCTTACCGATTGACTGACAGAATCAGCCAATGCCGTATTTTCAGCCATGCGATAGTTGAGCGGTTAGAGGCTCAACTGCTTGCTGAAGCGATAAACCCATCCCTCCCGCCGATCACGAACCTCTGCCCCGCCGCTCGGAGCGCCCACCTGACGCCCCTGTCGATGGGCAATTGACCAGCTCGCCTCCTTCGCTCACGAGCAAGACCGATTTTGGGCATTCACGAAACCCGATCCGCTACGGTGTCTGATCGTTTTGACTCCCGAGCACGATCACGGAGCATGAAACCACGCTTGCCGCAGAATTGGAGCGTCAAACGCATTGAATGCATCGATATGTGCGACGGAGAGAATTCTGTCCGCTGCAGCTATCACGGAATCTCGAGTCAGGATTTTGAACATGCGCACCGAAGCCATCGAACCTGCTTCGCTGCATCAACAACCCGCTTCGCTGCATTGATCGAAGCGGCTCCACACATTGGCTTGGGGACTTCCAGTGCTCCAAACCTCTCAATAGCCCCCGCGAGGACCATCCTCGTCCAAGGGCAGCAGCTTTCCCCGTCAATAAAGAACGGCCGGCTGGAAAAAGTGCTCCGAAGTAGCGTTCCTGCCTCCAAACTGCAATCACAAACTCATACGAACACGGATGTGGATTCGCGTGCCGCCGAGGGAGCAGGAAAGACCGTTAACACAATGGTGGAAAAAGCGTTGCCCGTTCTTGTGGTCCAACTGATATAAAATAGAAAACTCGGCATTCGAGTATGAGTGGCTGTATATTCGCCGCATCGAGTACTGCGGATGCGGCAAGCCGGTTCAATCCGCTCGACTTAAAAAATGCCAGTTGACTAAATCCTGAAATAAGTTTGCCGAAATGAATGTGAAACAACTGATCATCCTCGTGTCATGCTGCCTGTTCGCTACCAGCCTTGCGGCTGCCCAGCGCAAGAATGTCCTCTTGATTTGTGTGGACGATCTCAATGATTGGGTTGGCTGCATGGGCGGACACGCACAAGCCAAGACACCATTCATGGACGACTTGGCAGCGCAGGGAACACTGTTCAAAAACGCACATTGCCAGGCCCCGATCTGCGGACCATCCCGAGCCTCTTTTCTGTCAGGACGCTATCCGCACGAAACCGGTCTTTACGATCAACCGCGCGGCAAAGGAAAAATGATAGACGATGCAGAGCATTTTCGCGGGCATCTCCTCCCCGAGTACTTTTCACAACATGGTTATGAAACACTTGCTGCAGGCAAGATCACTCATGGCTACCCACTGAACAAGGCAGTCAATAAAGCTGGTTCCTCTGGCAACTCGGGACCCAAACCAAAAGGCCCCAAGCCACCTAACGATGTGCGTTTTAATTATCGGCCGGATTATTCGCAGCCATATACAGGCACACAAACCGACTGGGCTGCCTTTCCGGATCGCGATGCGCAGATGCCGGATTTTCAAACTGCAGATTGGGCGATAAGGCAACTAGAAAAAGATCAAAGCGTCCCCTTTTTTCTGGCAGTAGGATTTCACAGGCCACATGTTCCGTTCTACGTTCCGCAAAAATGGTTTGACCTGCACCCGCTCGGTGAGATTATCGTTCCCGCAATACGCGATCACGACCTGCAGGACGTCCCCGAGACTGGAGTGCGTGTCCATGAACTTCCTCGGTATCCACAACTACCTTGGTTGCGTGCCAATGATAACGAACAGTTACGCAAGTGCACGCAAGCTTATCTCGCATGCACAAGCTTTGTCGATGCGCAGGTCGGTCGAGTAATCCAGGCGTTGAACGATTCGCCCAATGCAGAAAATACGATCATCGTGCTCTTCTCCGACCACGGTTATCACCTTGGTGAAAAGAATCGGGTTTCAAAGCACAGCCTATGGGAGGAGTCGACACGGGTGCCACTGATAATCGTCGAACCGGGCAAGCGAAAGCCACAGACATGCACGCGTCCTGTCGGCCTAATTGATCTTTACCCATCGTTGCTCGAACTATGTGGACTCCCGGCGCGTGAGGCGAACTCTGGCAGAAGCTTAGTGCCTTTGCTGAACAAACCGAACGATCCCTCGGTTGCTTGGCGCGAGTCGATCCTGACCACCTACGCTCGCGGCAACCACAGTTTGCGCTCCGAGCGTTTTCGCTACATTCGATACTACGACGGATCAGAGGAACTCTACGATCACAGCAATGATCCCAATGAATGGAGCAATCTGGCCCAACCGGACAATCGTTCACACGAAAGTGTTGTTACCGAATTTCGCTCACAACTACCGACCACAGACGCCGAATATCATCCGGCCGTTGGGTTTGGCGCGGTCAATCCCTGGTTCGCCGAATTCTATGATCAATTGGAGAAGGACCGATTGACTACCCCCTGATCTTTACATCAGAGGGAGAGGACGGGGTTGGTAATGCGGATTTTTTCTGGAGGCAGAAAAGCAGCCGTCGCCGGTAGAGAACCGTCGGTCGCATGCGAGCAGGGAGTGGCTGCACCGATAGCACTGGCGCACCACACGAAATGCCCACATGGCAAGCGGGCTAAACTTCGGAAGTGCGGCGGTCGACTATTTTCCAAACGAATCAAGGGACTCCACAGAGTGGGTCCAACCAATTCTTATGTTGGTTTGCGCTCCCATAATCTACCTGGTCCCCGCCCCCCCTTCGCACGCTGACATGGATTCAACGGACCATTGGGAATTCGAGCAAGACGACAAAGGAAGGTGTAGGCTGATCGATGGTCGCCTAACTGTATGGGAGGAAAGTTCCCATCGGCTGAAACACACGACGTACGATTTCTTAGCCTCCGAACGCAAATAACTACTCGTGGGGTGGGTTGAGTTGATCAGCCCCGAAACGCAAGAGGTTTAATCTCTTCGCCTTCAGCCTGAATGCGTCGCGTGTGGCCTGCCAGAGAATCCTTCGCACCAAGTTCGCAACCCGTATTGGTTAAGAGTGAAATCGATCTTGCCTATTCTCAACCACGTTCTTTCGCCCACTTCTTCCATTTGAGGAACCATAAAATGTCTCCAATCCGAGGAGCAAACCAAAGCAGTGCAAAAAGGAACAAGGAAGCAGAGGTAACAACAACAATAAAGGTGGGGTTTGTAAGTTCAACCTGTTTATAAATCATGGCTATAATTACACCGTCAACAAACAAGATGATCCCGCCGAATACGCTGGCTGAAACGATAAGTTCTTCCTTTAGTTCGTTCGGCTCACCACCTTCCGCGGTACATAGTTTGCAACACTTTATTTCCCACGTACTGGTACCTTGTGAGTCAGAAGCAGACTTTTTTTTGACCACAAAATCACCGTGGCATTGACATTTTTTGCACCAAAAAACATTCGGATCGGGTTTTTGAGGATCGTTCATTGTTGGTCGCAGCCAATTCGTGGTGGTGTGGCCGTTAGTCAACGATCCAAACCAATAGTGAAAATGCAGTTGGTGAAACGACAAGACTAACCGCGGAACTTCTTGTGGATGAGCAAGAATGCAAAGTAACCGAATCCAAACACTAAAAGAGTGATACCAACGTAAAACATGAAATCAGCACTCGACTCATAGCCAATTTGTTTTTCACGCTCAGGGGAACCAGAAGCGAGTGTCACAACTCCAACCTTCTCCATGCGGTACCAACCGCTGAACAAACACAAAATCAATCCTGAAGGGATCGCTGCAAGAACAGTCCATGTGGGGCGGGACGAGCGTTGCTCACTGCTCGTTGGCCTCTGACTGCTCTCGTATGGGTTCAGTTGCTCAGTCATTGATGGCTTGGAACGCTAGGAGTTGATGCAGTGTGCAAATGATGGTGTGGCGTTAGTTGTCTTACTAGAACTCAACTCGGTTGTTTTGCGTCTGGTTCCGTGGTTTCTCGATTAGTCTCGCCTAGGTCATCGTCAACCGCTGGCTCCTTCGGTTGCTCAATGAGGTCCTCTGTGCTTCTATCTACTGTCGCCGAATCTTGCTCTGCAATTCCTGCTTCTTCACCGAGTTTCTATTCATCGGCTTTGGGCGTGGGTGGGAAACGTTTGTTGAACCAAAACGGCAGGTAGAGCAAGAAGGCAATAGCCACTGCCCCTTTAATGAATGCGGTCGTGTTATTTCTCGTTACCATCTTTTGATTGTACCTTTTTCACGAACTCTGCACAGAACAAACGCACATCAACAACAGGTGGTGTGGGCGTTAGTCGTCCCAGTCGATGATGTAGAGATATGAAGTCCATCCCACAGCATCATTAACGAGAAGTTCACCATCAGCGTATAAAAGACAAAGACAAGACAACTTCGCCTTGACCGTGAAAACAAAAACCGAAGAGTTGTCATTAAATCAAATTCGCAACGAGCAATGTTGCTTACCCCCCCTAATTAAAGAAAGTATCTTCGTTAAAGTCCGCTCGCATCGCCCATGAACGCGTCGTTTTAATACAAAAACCCCGCCGCTCGGGCAGAGCGACGAGGCGGGGCAGTGAGTTTGTCTTGCTATCCTCCGCTGCCGTACTTCTCCAGCAATTCGGCTACCCGTTTCTGTCCCTTCATAATTTGCCGGGGCGTGAGTTCGCCAGCGAGTCCATCGAGGGCGCAGCGTCTGCCTAACCGCCAGCGGCGGCAACGAAACCCCATGCGTACGCTTCAACGAGGTCCTTTGGCACGCCTTCGCCTACGCAGGCACGAATGCTCGCTCCTGAAGTGGCAATACTTTGACTGGAGGAAACGGTAAATCACAATCAAGTCCAACAAGACTCCTGCGATGCGTATCGCACCAATCTTCGCTGGTGAATTGCGTGAACGTCTGCTGGAAGCCAAACAACCCAAGGGGCGTATGGTCCGCTGGGAGGCAGAAAGCGAGGCATCTGTTAGGTCATTCAAGCAGCACTGTGAAAGAATAGGGTCGGAACTCTGGCAGAAGTCTTTTCAAAACTGCCGAGCATCACTCGTAACAAACCTGCTCGAAGAACATTCTGTGAAGGATGTTTGCACTTGGCTTGGCAATTCTGAGGCTACAAAAAACCACCCGTGGGCGGCAAAAAACCGAATGCTTGGGGCTTGTACGATATGCATGGCAATGTTTGGGAGTGGTGTCAGGATATGTATGGAGATTACCCAAGTGGTATCGTAACGGACCCTACTGGTCCAGCATCTGGCTCGGACCGCGTGATCCGTGGCGGCGGTTGGAACGGCACCGCCGAGATTTGTCGGTCGGCGAGCCGCGGCGGGGACTCCCCGTCGATCCGCATCTACTGCTTCTACGGCTTTCGTGTATGCCTGAGTACGTCTGGCAAGTAGGCGGAGCCTCAAGCAAGGAAGCGAAGTCCTCAAGCGGCTTCGACAGATAGGGTAGGTGCCTGCGACCATGCAACGAGTTGACCACTAAGATGCCCGATCTAAGGCGACTGGCGTGACCTGCTTGGGCCCTCAACAGTGTGTGTGACCATTGAGTATTGTTGGTCAACGAGAGCGGGAGAATGGCAGCAGGGGAGTCGATCAGACTTTCATGACAATGTAATGGAAGTTAAGGCAAGCCAAGGCAACGCCCGCGCGTACTCAGTCACCCGCGTTCAGCAGGCGTGCAAGGCGCAGCACCTGGCACGCCTCAAACGTCATCGCCAAGGGGGCCCGCTGGACCGCCGACATTCTCCGTCAAAACGATGTACCACCGGGACCGGCAGTGCCGCTAAGGTTCTCCGAACCATCATTGGCCGAAACAAATGGTGAACTTCTAAAGTGCGGGCCGAAAACAGGCCTATCAATTTTCGTTGGCTTTGGTTCCGCGTCCATTTCTGACGCTTCACCGTTAACCTCAAGGTCACACGGTGGGCAACCGTTATATATCGGGCCATGCACTATAGGCGGCGTCTCCGTGGGTGCTGGGTGCCTTTCCATTTCCGATGCTTCCCCGTTCACTTCAAGCTGGCACGGCGGGCATGATTCGCTTACTGGTCCAAACACTGGCCGGTCCACCTTTGTTGGTCGAATTGAACCCACCATTGCTGGCACTTCGGGACCATAGGGTGCGTCACTGACACCAATATCAGCAGCAAAAAGACGGCGGTTTTCAAGGTTCTGAAATGACAAGCGGCGTTTTTGTTTGCGTCTCACGAGACTGGTTCTGGTTGTTGGTGGGAGGTGCGTACAAACACCAGAGCGACAACCCGGCAACGGTCAGGCGCGGAATTTCTTAGGTAAGCGCAGAAAAGACCCAACGCCGGGGTGACCTCCTCCCATAGAATTGCACCTTCTTCCCCTTACCTAACTCCACATCGGCTTTCCGAAGTTTGGCAACGATCTGATCCACCGCGTGACGTTTTTGAGGCATTTTGAAAGTCCTTTCCGGGCAGTACGCCCGAGCAAGATTCTCTCACTCACAATGGTGCAATTCTATGGAAGGAGGTCATTTGAGTGGTGACAGGGCTGGTATGGAGATTACCCGAGTGGTAGCGTGACGGATCCGAGTGGTGCTACATCTGGCTTGAGCCGCGTGAACCGTGACGGCGGGTGGGGCAGCGACGTCGCCGGGAATTGTCGGTTGGCTTCGCGCTACGGGTTTTACCCGTCGGACCGCGAACTCAGCCTCGGCTTTCGTGTTTTCCTGAGTCCGTCTGGCAAGTAGGCCGAGTTTCAAGCAAGAAGCGTTGCCTCGATCGAGCAACGCGGGAGCCGCGACTGAGTTGACGTAGCGTAGGACGTAGCGGGTCGGTCTAACTCGACTGATTCCAGCCCCGGTCTGTCGCTCTGGCCACTAGCCGCGGGCTTTCGTCGCGGATTGATTACAGACAAATCGCTTGTGCAGCCAAATGTCGTTCACAAAATCGAACTCGGGTGATTTTCAGAATAGTGCCCCAAGTAATGAAACCCAAAAGCCAACTGGATAAAATGTCTTTAGCAGCGAAGCTAGCACCCGAACCAAAACGCCGTTGGTTTCAATTCCGTCTGCGTACCCTGCTTGTTTTGGTCTTGCTCGCCTCCGGAATGTTCCGCTGGGTCGGCTGGGAATTGGATCAGCGACGAAAGGAGAAGAAGACGATTGCGTGGGTGGAAGGAATGTCGGGTGATATATATTTTTCTGGAGATGAATACAATGGTTGTCGTAAAACAGGCTGGTGGATAACAACAAAAAATTCCTGGTTCGGCCCCAGAGCAACCTCGATTGTTCTCAGAAATGATTTAGATGACCTCTCGCCACTGACAGAGCTGACGAGCCTCGAATCACTTGCTTGCCGTGGTACAAACGTGAGCGACCTCTCGCCACTGGTAGAACTGAAGAGCCTCGAATCATTTACCTGCCGTAGTAGAAACGTGAGTGACCCAACTCCTCTGGCAGAACTAAAGAACCTAAAGATACTTTCTCTCAGCAATGCGCAGGTGAGTGACCTGTCTCCTCTGGCAGGCCTGAAGAATCTTGAGTCACTTAGCCTAAGCTATATGCAGGTGAGCGACCTGTCTCCTCTGACAGAAATGAAGAACCTTGAAACACTTGATTTCCGTTGTACAGTCGTGAGTGACCTAACTCCGCTGGCAGGGCTGAAGAAGATGAGAACTCTTAATCTCAGCAGCACCGAGGTGAGTGACCTGCCTCCTCTGGCAGAGCTAGAGGACCTATGGATACTTTCTTTCAACGATACGCAGGTGAGTGACCTGACTCCTCTGGCACGACTGAAGAACCTCGAAAGACTTTTTCTCACGGACACTGAGGTTAGTGACCTATCTCCTCTGGCAAAGCTGAAAAAAGTCACCATGCTCTGGCTGAATGATACTCAGGTGAGTGACCTATCCCCTTTGACAGGTATGGAGAGTCTATCGCAGCTTCAGCTATCCAAAACCAAGGTGACGGACCTATCTCCTCTGGCAAAGCTGAGTAGCCTCATCCTGCTTCATCTGGATGATACACAGGTGAATGACCTAACTCCTCTTGCACAGCATAAGTACCTCTCAGAACTTCGTCTCGCCAGAACCGAAGTGAGCGATCTATCTCCTCTGGCAGGTCTGACGAGGCTCCGGAGCCTTGACCTAAACGGAACAAAAGTGACTAAAGAACAGATTGACCAACTTCAGCTTGCACTTCCGAATTGCGAGATTACTCGCTAGGCATCAAGTGATGCCCGTGGACGTTGCTCGTGCATGGGAGGAAGCCCCATTCAAGCACGCTGAAAAAGCGATGCCAGCACTCCCGAGAATGAAAGCGAATGCGGAAGCACCCATAAAAAAAGGCATTGAAAACACCGTAGAACACGCCCCAGCATCCGACATCAGTTAAACTAGTTTAGCCTCTTTGACGTGACTACCCCCCCCAGTCTTTGCACCAAGTTGAGTGAGAGGATTGGGGTTGGTAAAGCGGCTGTGTTCTGGAGGCTGAGGCGTAGCCGAAGCCGCAAGAACACAGCCTGCCGCATACGCGGCAGGTGTTTGATAATGCAATCAACTGTGGTTGCGGTGATGGTTGTAGTCAAGTCACCATCGATCAATAACCATCGATCAATAACCAGCACTCATGGCGCACAAGAACAGCGAGACCCGAACAAGCCTCGCTTTTGTTCTTAAATGTGAGCGTGTGATGGTGCTACGCCAAAAGCACTTGGCAAACAATGCACCCAGTCAACCCGCCCCAATAAAGCATTGCCGGATACTTGAGGTACTGGAACTCACGCCTATCTCCCATGAACTTCAAGATCCACCAAATCGGGATTCCAATCTGGCAGATTAACATCAGCAAGAACCACCAGATTCCATCCTCCCAGCCATAGTAGCACGTCCATATAGCACCGACCAGATAAATCAGTCCAAACAAATAGAGCAAAAAGATCATTAAAAAACCCGTCTTTCGAGAAGTTAAATTAAAACAGGACATACCTGCGCGTCACTTGGCTTAAGGCAGAAACCGAGGAGAAAGTGGGCGCAGAAAGCAAGGACGACCTCGTAAATCACATTTAGTCGCCACCCGATTCCCGTGTGGCAAAAGACTATGTTCCGAGTGGGCGTACGTCATTTGCGAGCAGGGCATAGCAAAAGCGGTGGAGCCTGGCTACTCAAACGCTAATCGTGGGTTGCTCAACAAAAAGCCAAATCACGAACCCAATGATCACTAGCCCGAACGGTGCAAGCGGGAGTACTAAAACCATAAAGAGCAATCCCCCCCCCCCGCTGACTCGGCGACGTCTTTGCCTCACCGAAAGGTCCTCCCTACTCTCCTCTAGCTGGCTGTATGGATTCGGTTGGTCAGTCATTGAGGACTTAGCACGCTAGGAATTGATGCACCGAACTACTGGTGGTGTGGGCGTTTTAGTTGTCCCACTCGATGATGTCACTCGTTTCTGAATTTTTCGATGAGTGGTTGCAGATCTGCAGAAATGAATACGTTTTCATTTTTTGAAAGACTCTCTGCCTGTGCGTCAGTGATGGTGGTCAAGCCAGCTAAGACGAGGAATTCTCTGATTTGCCCGAGGCTTTTTGCCTGTGCGTCAGTGATGGAGGTTAAGCCGTTCAATTCAAGCCATTCGACTTTACCAAGGCTTTCTGCCTGTGTGTCAGTGATGGAGGCAAGTCCATTTAAGTGAAGTCTGCCAACCTTGCTCAGGCTTTCTGCCTGTGCGTCAGTGATCGAGGGGAGTCCGTTCAATTCAAGCTCTGAAACCTTACTCAAGATCTCTGCTTGTGTGTCAGTGATGGTGGTTAGGCCGTTTAAGTCAAGCCACGTCACCTTGTTCAATCTCGCCGCCTGTGCGTCAGTGATCATACCCGTGGCATTGATCTCCGCGACCTCGTTTCTGCGTTGAGCTTTATATTCGTCAATCTGATGTTTGATAAAGTCGGGGACGTGAACTAGGCCAGTACACCTACTCAGGCTTTCTGCCTGCTGGTCAGTGATCGAGTTTAAGCTCGGTAAGTAAAGTAGCCCATCAACACTACTCAGGCTTTCTGCCTGCTCGTCAGTAATGGAGGTTAACCCCCGTAAGGAAAGGGCCCCACCATTCCTACTCAGGCTTTCTGCCTGCTCGTCAGTGATGGAGGTCAGGGCACCCAAGCTAACGTGACGAACCCTACTGAGGCTTTCTGCCTGTGCGTCAGTGATGGAGGTGAGGCCGTTCAATTCAAGACTGTCGACCCTACTCAGGCTTTCTGCCTGCTGGTCAGTGAAAGACCCCAATCCGTTTAGAATAAGGTTTGACCCATCTTTCTCGTGGATTTTTCCAAGAACATCTGCCTGTCTGTCAGTTATTAAAGCGAGGTTGCTTAAGCAAAGCCCCTCGACGCCCCTCAGGCTTTCTATCTGTACATCAGTGATGGAGGTTAGGCCGTTTAAGTAAAGATACCGAACCTTGCGGAGGCTTACTGCCTGTGCGTCAGTGATGGACGTTAGGCCGTTTAAAGAAAGCGACAAAACCTTACCAAGGCTTTTCGCCTGTACATCAGTGATGGAGGCAAGTCCATTTAAGTGAAGCTCTCCAACCTTGCTCAGGCTTTCTGCCTGTTCATCCGTAATCGACGTTAAGCCATTAAGCACTGCCTTGTTTGCCAGCGAAGCTTCCTTAGTCAATATTTCCGCTTGGCGGTTTGTCATTACTCCTTTCTGATTCGCTGCATCATAGATTTCCTTTTTTGTCCCATGCAACATCTCTTCTAGCGAGTTCTCACAACCCGCAACGAGCAGCAGCAAGAGAATTAGACAACGCTTCATCTGATGTCCACGAATGAGTATTGCCTTGAAATGCCATTTAGTGCCGACGCAAAACAAGACCCACGCTGAGAGAATATCTTCGAGTGAAGGTCCGTCGTATTTGTAGTAACTCATGCAGTACGTCCAGAGTTGCCTCGTGTGTTGTTTGACTGCCAAACAGTTTACCACCATTGCCGTGACTACTGGTGGTGTGGCGTTTTAGTTGGTCAACCCTGATAGATCCTACGCTATACCTACTTGCCAGACGGACTCAGGCAAACACGAAAGCCGTAGTTGCGGACGCGGAACGACGGATCGTTCCTGCCGCGGTACGCCGACCGGCTTATGGGACCCGTTAAGAACCAGCCGTGGCCGCGAATCACCCGGAGTGAGCCAGTTGTCGGACCAATGGGGTCGGTCACGGCACCACTTGGGTAATCGCCATACCAATCTTGACACCACTCCCAAACATTGCCGTGCTTGTCGTACAGACCCCAAGCATTGGGATGCTCACTGCCTACTGGATGAGTCTTGTCATCAGAGTTCCACATCCACCAAGCGTAATCGCCTAACTCCGAGTCATCGTTTGCAAAACTGAACTTCGTCGTCGTTCCAGCACGGCAGACATGCTCCCACTCCGCCTCCGTTGGCACATGATAAACATTGCCTTCTGCTTTCTCCGCTGGCAGTTCACTCAACTTTCGGCAAAACTCTACCGCAACCTCCCAGCTCTCGTTTTCAACTGGATTGTCAGCATCTTTGAAGTGACTGGGGTTAACACCCATCACCCGCTCGTACTGAACCTGCGTGACTTCGGTCGTTTGTATGTAAAACGCTTTGCTGATGGTAACCTGATGTTGATGTTCATCTTCACGACGACCCTCCTCGCATTCAGGTGAACCCATCATGAAGGTGCCTGCAGGTTCTAGTTTAAGCGACATGTCAATCGTGTTGGTGATGCTAGGCAGTTCAACGACTAAGGGATCTGCAGTAACCGTTTTAGTCGGTGGTTCAGCCTCGTCAGGTTGTTCGTCGTCGCGGCTGCCCTCCACGTTTGCCGCTTCGTCCATGAATTCCGCCAATGTCTTTCCATCATCGTCCGCCAATGAATTCACGTCATTGATCGCTTCCGACTTCTTCGGCCTCCGGCATTTCGTACTGTTCTTCCAATCGTTGCATCCTCGCGTCATCTTCAGCTTTGAACTCCTGAACGTTTCGTCTCAGCTTATTAAGCATCGGCAGCCCGATGCCTGCACAAACCAAGAAGAGCAGCACACAGAATCCACATCCCACCAAGATCACCTTCTTCGTTTTCGATGATGCGACCGGAGGTGCATCGGCAACGACATTGGGTTCGTCTTCAGATGTGTCCATGTCTTTAGTATCCATCTCTGTCGTCCTTAAAATCAGGTAACATGAGTTCGTCTAAATGGCCTGGGTTTTCCAGGCCTTTAGCCTATGCGAGTACGGCCCTGACAGATCCGCACATCACAACAACGACCAAGCAAACAGCAGCAGATTTAAAAAGAGTCCCGTTCGCCTTAGTAGTTGAAGGTTTTTTGACCAGCAACCAGCATAAGCAAAAAGACCCAACGCCGGGGGCAGCGACGTTGGGCGGGGCTGCAATAGGTAGAGTTCGACCGCCCCGCTACGTCCTACACTACCGCATCTCAGTCGCGGCTCCGCCTCG
>Ga0315331_10000482_pt1 | contig 27621 bp, 25 predicted proteins | sample M160m34915metaG_FD_203456 | JGI IMG/M metagenome (GOLD analysis project Ga0315331, IMG submission 203456) | Ammonia-oxidizing marine archaeal communities from Monterey Bay, California, United States - M1 60m 34915 | ecosystem: Environmental > Aquatic > Marine > Intertidal zone | place: USA...
GGTGGCGCCAACGGTATGGGACGCTCAACAGCGATTAGATTTTTGCAGGAAGGAGCTTATGTCGTTATAGCGGACTATAATGATACGAACGGAGCCGACACAATGCGTGAAATTGAGGAGCAAGGTTTCGGTGATTCTGTGCGATTCATTAAAACTGATGTATCTAAAGAAGCTGATATCAAAAAAATGATCGAATGCGCCGCTGACAACTTCGGCGGCCTAGATATCATCTTTAATAATGCAGGAGTAGGTGGTGCTGTTGGCCCAGTCTGGGATTTACAAGTTGACGAGTGGGACTATACTTTTGATGTACTGGTCAAAGGAGTTTTCCTTGGCGTAAAACATGCGTCTAGATTGATGAGACAGCAAGGGAGAGGCGGTGCGATAATAAATACCGCTTCAATAGCAGGGATAAGTGGTGGTTGTGGGCCTCTGTCATACAGTGCGGCAAAAGCTGCTGTAATCAACCTCACTAAAGCAGCGTCTGTGCAACTTGCGCCAGATAGAATTCGAGTTAACGCTATATGTCCTGGTTTTATCCTGACCGGACTCACCCAAGGGATGAACCAATCTGCCGAGGATGTCGCTGCTAATCTTGCGGGCAAGCAACCTTACCCCGACCACGGACGCGGGGAAGACATTGCGGGAACTGCGCTATTTTTGGCCACGGAAGATTCGCGATTTGTAAATGGCGAGGCGATTGTGGTGGACGGCGCACTCACGGCTCTCGGCCCAGATTTATGGCAAAGGTGGGATCTTCCCTATGAGCGAGACATGGATAAAAGCGTACTAAATAGGGGCACTACCGGCGAGGGCCATGTGAGACGTAAGCTTAATGACTGAGAGATCATTACTGATTGGCTTGATTATCCAAAAATTTCTCTAAACAAGTTCGGATCGCACAAGCAATCGGTGAGCGATTTTCGAGGCGCCGCAAGGGCTCCGAAAGTTCAATTTGTACTCCCATCCCTGACCGACCTCGGTTACAAATATTATTATGGTGTTTGCCAGGAAATCGATGACCTACTGTTCTTACTTCCATCCCCGTCGACCTGATGCTTTCTGCGATAATATCTATTAATCTTTTGTCTAAACCGCCCAAGAAAACAATTTCTTCGGCATCATTGCATCCGTGTATCGTAACCACGGTATCGTGTGCCTTCACTACGTTAATACAGGTCGGCTCATCGAAAATATGGCTCGTTATATGCAATGACACATAATTTTCGTCCACAATTTTGTGACTTTCAAAACGATATAAACTGAGATCATCCCCGGCTATCAGCGCAGATATCTCAGAAGTTCCAACCTCAATCACGCCCGCGTGAGGCGCAACCACAATCAGTTTATGGCCTCGTCCTACGAACGATATTGAATAATCAATCCCTTCTTTCTCGTTTCTCGCTAGGTCCTGGAAGTTCTTATATACGTCTGACATACCTCGACTCTATAACCCAAATATCAATCTATCTAGTCTGAACAAATAATTCTATGAGTGCGCCAACTGTTTCAGGAGCATCCTCTTGCAAAAAGTGACCCACGCCCGGCAGTGTGACTATAGGTCCCTGCGGCCAAAGATCCTTAAAACAGCCAATAGTAAATTCGCTAGGTAGCGCTCGATCAGCTTCGCCGTGGACGTACATCGCAGTTTTTTCTTTTAATTCGCGTATAGCTGACTCTGTTCTGATAGATTTAAGGAAATCAATTGTTTCACGGTCAAATATGCATTGCGGAAAGCGAATAGCGCCTATACATGCCTGAGAGTTTGGGAACGGGTCCGAATAGGCCTTCACCCACGTTTCGGTAACATCTCCCGCACGTTCAAACCCTATACGCTTCATCACCGACAAAACAGTCGCACCTAGATTACTGACTGTTGGAAGAAAGGCATCAGAGGCCACCCACTTGCTCCATGGCGATTGAGAAATATTGTTTTCTTCGGCCCGTCCTCCCACGACAGCATTCATAATACATAATCTTTTAACACGGTCAGGGTGGCGGTACGCTATGCTACTACCAATAGGTCCACCCCAATCCTGTAGCACAAGATTAATATTTTTTAAATCCAGATCAATTACTAAGGCTTCTAGATTATTACAATGCTCCTCTATGGTGTAGCGGGCATCACTAGGTGTCTCACTCTTTCCAAAACCCATATGATCTGCTACGACTACTCGTCCCATCTTCTTCAAAGTTGGGATAATGTTTCGATATAAATATCCCCACGTCGGCTGGCCATGCACGCAAAGAAAAACCTCGTCACTGCTTGGATTCTCATCTATGTAGTGCATTCTAAAACCCGCACCCGTAAAAAAATTTGGTGCATAGGGCCATGTCCCTTCGAAATCTTCGTCAGCAAGTATCATCTCTTTTTCCTCTAATATTTGACTTTTTTTTGAGGGCAGTTGTGATCGCACTACTCTCGAGACGGCTAACAGCTTTTGGTTATTTTAAATCTATAAAATTTAGGCAAAAAAAAGGAGGCATTTAATTTATGCCTCCTCCGTGATTGGTTGTATCGACAACCTTGATCACACTATTTAGTTATTATCCTCGGTATTAAGAAAGATCTCTTGCCCTCGAATAAACTCAATAATTGTCGATACGCTTGCCATATCACTAGACATTAGATCACCTCCTTTTAAATTTTTTAAAGTCTGAGTATAGAACCTTAGTGGCCCGGCTGTACAGCCCCTTTTTCAAAAATCTGACTGAAATCTCTAAGCTATCCAGCCGCCATCTACAGGCATCGCCACACCAGTCATATAGCTAGATTTATCTGAGAGCAACCACGCGGCAGCTTCGCCGATCTCAGACGGCTGCGCGATTCTTTTCATTGGAACTCGTCCCAACATCTTATCTCTTATTTTATTATTTTCATCGCCAGTCAAACGATTAAGCATCGGCGTCTCAATAAATCCCGGGCAAACTGCGTTTACTCGAATTCCTCTGGAAGCATATTCTAGCGCAACGGTTTTTGTCAGACCCACAACCCCATGCTTAGAGGCGTTATAACTTGCAGAACCGGCAAAACCGGTCAACCCTGCAACCGAGGCAGTACTAACAATATTGCCACCTTTTTCCTGCTCCAGCATTTGTTCTACCTGGCACTTTATAGAATTAAAAACACCCGTCAAATTCACACGCAGAACACGTTCCCATTCATCTACAGGATAATCGAGTATTTTAACAGCAGGCCCCTCAATCCCAGCGTTATTAAACGCGCCATCTAGTTTAGTATAGCGAGCAGCAGTATCCTGGACGACTTTTCTCACCTCTTGATACTGAGTAACATCAACATGGTGATACTCCGCAATTCCTCCGTCTTCTTTGATTAAAGATACCGTCTCGTGTCCCTCCTTATCTTGCACATCAGCGATGATTACCCTTGCGCCCTCTCTGGATAAAATCTGTGCAGTGGCTCTGCCTATACCTGTACTGCCACCAGTAACTAAAATCGTTTTCTCATCAAGCAAACCCATAGCTATTCGCCTCCTAATTAATTTTTCAGCATTCTTGGGACAAGAATCTCACTACATTTAGACACTTTTTCTATAGTATCAAGCCCAAGTCTACTTGATATCATCCGATACTATCGACTATAAAGCTAAAGTAAAAAAATGTTGAGAGATTGGTAATGTACATAGCAATGAATCGTTTTCAAGTGATCAGAGGTAAAGAAGATGAATTTGAAACTATTTGGAAGTCCAGAGACAAACATCTTGCAGAAGTATCCGGTTTTAAGGAATTTCACCTCTTAAAGGGGCCTCAGGAAGAAAACTATACACTTTATGCTTCTCATACAGTTTGGAGTACTTACGATAGCTTTGAGGCATGGACTAAATCCGATGCGTTCCGAAAAGCGCATTCTAATGCTGGAAAATATAAATCCGTATACCTTGGACATCCTAATTTTGAGGGATTTGAAACTGTAGAGGGAACGTGAACAAATCGTTCTCCTCGTCTTAATTCACAACTTATACAAGTAGATAGTCTATTAAGAGAATTGATATGCCGAAAAAAAATTACTACTTGACCCCGAATCACTAACATTCTCGACAATCGTAATTAATTCATCTCATGACTAAATGTTACAAAAATACTTTTCTATTGACCGTCTTTTGCGGCGGCCTAATCGTCGCGGTTACTTTTGGGCCGCGCAACGCGCTAGGCCTCTTTATGGATCCTATTATTTTTTCGTATGGATGGAGCCGTGAAATTTTCGCTTTCTCTATAGCGATACAAAATCTTATTTGGGGTATTGGGCAACCATTTTTTGGTACGCTTGCAGATAAATTTGGAAGTTTTCGCGTTCTCACTGTAGGCGGTCTGTTGTATAGCGCTGGACTCTTTTTAATGTCAGTCTCTAGCACACCCACCGCGTTATACGTTAGTGCAGGTTTAATTATTGGACTTGGATTGTCAGGTGCATCAATAAGCGTAGTCATTGCAGCCGTGTCGCGGGCAGCGGGCGCAAAAAATAGATCCGTAGCCATAGGAGTTATCACTGCTGCCGGAAGCTTAGGACAGTTCTTAATAGCGCCGCTTGGACAATCTTTTATTACATCATACGGATGGCAGACCGCTTTAATCTTATTGGCGGCTATCGTACTCGTCGTGCCTCTACTCGCACTCGGTTTGAAAAGTGACACAGGCCTTAGCGCAATCGAGCACTCCACCACTTTCAGCCATAAAAAGGCTATCCAATATGCCTTCACACACGGCAGTTATATCCTACTACTTGCCGGCTTCTTTGTTTGCGGCTTCCATGTGGCTTTTATCACAACTCACCTACCTGCTTATCTAACCGATGCAGGTTTAACAGCATCGCGAGCAGCTTGGGCTATCGGCATGATAGGTCTTTTTAATATAGTCGGTGCGCTCTCCGCAGGCGTCCTCGGTAGTAGGTACAGCAATAGAAAATTGCTTTGCACGCTATATGCCACAAGGGCATTCGTCTTACTACTTTTTTTAATACTCCCGAAAAACTCGCTTGTAGTCGCATGCTTTTCTATCAGCATGGGGCTTTTATGGCTTTCCACCGTCCCTCTAACTTCTGGCCTGGTTGCAACCATGTTTGGCACCAATCATATGGGAAGCTTATACGGGTTTGTTTTTCTATCTCATCAAATCGGCGCGTTTTTTGGCGTACTGCTTGGTGGTAAAATCTACACCGCCACAGGGAGCTACGACATCGTTTGGATTCTCGCTATCTTATTAGCTGTTCTCTCGGCGTTGCTGCATCTCCCAATCAAGGAGAAACTTGTGCCGGTTTTCCTATCTGAGCGGAAGGCCTCACCAAGTTAAATTGCACACCTAGTTCAGCATTGAAGAAATAGCCGCAATGCCAACCTTGGCACACTCTTCATCCTGGTCGCCAGTAGCGCCACTCACTCCCACACCACCAATCTGGTATCCGTCATTTGTAATAATGGGCACTCCACCCGGAAAGATCACGAAACCGGGTACTTCCTCTATCCCCAAAGGCCTATCACCATAGCTATAATTTAACTTGCCAAGATCTCGAGTCGTGCGAGGAAGTCCTGCAGAAGTGTGACCCTTCAATTTTGCAATTTTTATACTATGTAAAAAAGCGTTATCTTGTCTCCGGAATAATTTTAAATTTCCGCCGTCATCGTAAATCGCGATATTGACTTCTCGCCACCCCTCGCTTTTAGCTTTTTTTTCGCAAACATCCGCGATTTTCTTAGCCATTTCCAGGGTAAGGAAAGGCTTTACTGGCGCCGCAAAGGTTGTCTGAAACGCTAGAAATAAAATTAACATTGTGATTATGCGCACTGTGAAACCTCCGATTGAACCAACATATTTACCAAATGATTGTACAACCTCACCAGGTATTATTTAAGCAATGCGTTAACACAAAACATTAAGGCGTGTATATACACAAAATAACTTGACCCTTTAACATTGACAATTTTTTTTAAGTTGTTCTTAATAAAAGATAAATATAAGAGAGCTACCTTATGGACGACATAAGCATATATAGTAAGCAAGGTTTTGGTAATTCATCGGGTTTCGGTCGAGCTCCAGCACTATTGATGGTCGATTTTGTAAATGGTTTCTGTGATCCCGACTGTTTTGGAGGTGGAAATATTTTAGATGCCGTGAACCAAACACGTGTGCTGTTAAAGCAGGCCAGAAAATCTGATTTACCTATAGTGCATACACGAATTGTTTACGAGGAAGATGGGGCAGAGAACGGAGTTTTTTGCGAAAAAGTACCAGGCTTAGACCGTCTAACCGAAACAGCTAGCATCAGCCAAATAGTAGACCCGTTAAAACCCGAAAAAGGTGAACACGTGGTAAGAAAAACACAACCGTCCGCTTTCTTTGGAACAGGCTTGGCAGCGTGGCTCGTCGGTCAAAACGTTTCTACCGTCATTGTCGCGGGTTGCACAACATCGGGCTGTGTAAGAGCATCGGTTGTAGATTCAATGAGCTATAATTTCAAAACCATCGTTGTCAGCGATTGCGTTGGTGATAGAGCTTTGGGTCCGCACGAAGCAAACCTGTTCGATATGGGTCAAAAGTATGCAGACATTCATACCTGTGTGGAAACAATTGACGCTATAAAAAAATTGAGCAGCAATGCTTAAGACTACAAACTTGGAACAATCACCCCTAACATTCCGCTATCCGAACCAACGTTTGCAGTGAAAAAATCTAAGAATTTACGGATCTTAGCAGCGATGTGTTCGCGGGACGCATAAAGTGCGTAAAGGGGCTCGACCTTCGGTTTTATATTGTCGAAACTAATTTCTACCAACTCCTTAGACAAAAGCTCTCCCACCACGGCATACGTCGGGACGTAAGCGATCCCCAGCCCTTTAATAGTGGCTTCAACAATCGCACCAGTATTGTAAGAAAAAAAGTTGCCACCAACTGTTTGCGCAACAACCGTTTGCTTATCATCTAAAAAACTCCAAGAATCACTCTCACGCTGCATTGACCCATCAACCACGCAATTATGCTGGGACAGCTCTGCCAGATCTTTAGGGTATCCTGCTTGCTCTAAATAACTAGGAGCAGCGCAAACCACGAATGGAGCAGTCCCAACTTGTTTACCTACCAGGGAACTATCACGAAGTTGTCCCAGCCGGAAAATTACATCTAACCTAGACGCTACTACGTTAGGCTCGTCATCTTGAAACCCTAATTCTATTCGTAACTCGGGATTCGCATGAACAAAGTCGGAGATGATCGGCGTTAATACTGTACGACCAAATGATGGTGGGCTACTTACACGAAGAACTCCCCTAGGACCTGCAGATAAAGCACTTACGCTCCCCTCAATATCCTCTACTTTTTGAAGGATCCTAATTGCTTCATCGACATACAACTCACCTGCGTCTGTTAAAGAAACACCGCGCGTGGTCCTGTGCAACAGACGCGCACCGAGGATGTCCTCTAATTGCTTAACCTGCTTTGACATCATCCCTGGGGTGACACCAAATTCCCTAGCAGCAAAAGAAAACGATCCTAGCTTTGCGACGGTAACCAGTGTCCGCATATAACCGAGTTTATCCATGTAAATGTCCTGCAGCTAAAGTCAAAGTTCCATCCTTGCTTACGTTTTAATAAACAGGCTAACACTCAAAGTTAAAAAATATAAGACAAAAAAATTCAAACTTGAATATAAATTCATAAGGCTATTATTCTAAAAGTATCATTTTCAACATAGGACATAATCTTCTGACAGTTTGAGCCTGTAAATCATTACCTCACGCCCATTATCCACCCTTCAAGCATCACTTGTCTTCGCTCCGGTAAAGTTAGGGGAGGATTTAAGCAATCCTGAAGCGCTCCTCGACGGTCCATCTCTTGCAACCATCGAGAAACAGCATAAGCATCCTGTTCGTCACTAGTTCTCTCACCTCTCGGGTATCTTCGCCGAAATAAGGATGGATAAACCTCACCAACAATACTTTTTCCACTTGGAACCGAAAAACCGTCAAACGGCCAAAAATGTGTGATCGATTTGATCCCTTTGTCGTTTCGTAGATCAGCCAGCCAGGATAATCCGGCGAAAGTCGACTTAGCAACAGAGCCTTGAACATCAAACTGAAAGACACTTTTAGCGCCCGTAGTCCATTTTTCGCAAAGCCGTAAATCACGAGGATCACCGGTCTCTCTTCCGTCTTTGCGAATAAAATCTACATACATATGATCCTTATTAGTGGGCCATTCGCTGGAAAAATACTTTAGGAAGGTGTCCCAATCTGGAAGAGTATTATCTAAAAAATAAGACTCGGGAAAAGAGAATCCATGATCTAATCCAATTATGACCTGCTCACCCGACAATAGAACTTCTCTCATGTATTTGGCGACCTCTTTTCTAGACCAATTACGCGCCTTAAAGTCATAGGGCAAGACTCTAGAGGGTTGCGAGTCGCTAACACACTCATACACCTGAATACCTGGTAATCTCGAAACAGGCGCTCGAGCGCCAGAATAGTCAATTCCAACATACCTAGAAAACGTATTCATAACTTTGCCGATGATATCAATAATTATTTTTATGTGTGATTTCGATTTAACTCGCTCCCTTGAGCACAAGCACAGCCTCGAGAAGAGAACTTACTTCATGATCCTCTGCCCCCATCTCAAGTAAGCTCTCGTTTAAACTGGAAAGATATTGCAAGTTAGTCCCGCTCGGTCCCGCGGCTTTCAATACTTGGTTCGCTATGTCCCGACTGATTTCTGAAAATGGAGAATAACTCGGATTTTCAGGCCCAGCAATATATGTTAATGCAGTCGTCAAACCTCTATTTTCAAAAGCAATTTGAACCAAATGACGCTTGTAGCCATTTTTCTCTCGATAATCCAAGTTATTTTTGACCTCTTCCCAATCCTCATCAGCGATACCGAAGGCCACTCCAACGCATTGCGACGAATCATCTCTCACCAAAGTGACGACTCGGCCAGGGCTCGCGAAGGTTCCTCTATGATCGGATGATAATTGCCAGAATCTGCGTCTCCATCCGAACAATGACGCTTTTCTTCTCTTGATATAGGGTATGGCCGGACGCCATATTAGCGACCCATAACTAAAGATCCATTTCATATGATCCTCAAAGATATTAATTTGATTAAATCGAGTAAAAATACTTAAAAAATAACAAGAACCCAGACAAATCTGCCAGGTGATTTATTTGATCAAACAACCAAATTAAATTTATAAACGGTTGTATTAAATAACAAATTAAGTATATATTATTTTTTTTACTAGACGCAAGATCAGGCATGATTACTGGAAAGCTTACAGACACTGTTATATCCCAACTTGTGGGACGAAGCAAAATTTACAAAGCGTCCGATGGTGACGGAATGTCACTGGTGGTTCACCCTAATGGAAGAAAATGGTGGCGATTTGATTTTAAACACCACAAAAAGCGAAACTCCATTTCACTTGGAGTCTACCCTGACATCACACTCTCAATTGCGAGAGAAAAGAGAGTAGCATGTTTGAAAGCATTGGCGGTGGGGGTTCATCCCACAATAGGCAGAGACAATATCCTGCACAATTTTTGTGAAAATCAAAGTTTTAAAAATCTCGCTGAGTCTTGGTTCAGTAGCTGGAAAAAAAATAAAACTGAAGCTCATACGCTCAAAATCCGAAATCGTTTGAGTGATGATATCCTACCGTGGTTAGGGAAGCAGATTGCAAGAGATATCAAGGAGAAGACTCTACTTGACGTCATCAAAGACATAGAAATATCAAACTCAATAGACAAAGCGCATCGAGTTAGGCAAACACTAAATCAGATATTTAAGTATGGAGTAGATATAGGGATGCTTGATATAGACCCTAGTAAGCATCTGCGACACAAACAACTTTCATTAGTCAATGCCCGGTACCCGCGTATCACGAGTAGTAACCACCTCAAGCAAATTATGATAGAAATAATGAACTACAGGGGACATAAAAATTGTAAATTAGCGCTACAATTCGCTCCACTAGTTTTTGTGAGGCCTGCCGCGTTATTAAACGGTAAATGGAATGAAATAAGTTGGAAAGAGAAATTGTGGCTGGTCCCAGACAATATAAATACCAAGCAGTCGCTGCATGCTGTGCCATTATGCGATAAGGCGCTAGAGATTCTCACTAAATTGAATCCCCAACACCTCAAAAAAGGCTATATTTTTCATAGTCACAGCGGTACTAATATACCGCTAAGTGCTAATACGCTAAATCATGCATTAGCTAAGACCGCATCAAACGGAGTAGAAAGAGTTACAGTAACGAGTTTTCGAAACGTGGCAGAGACATATCTGAAGGAGATGGGGTGGGACGATCAAACGATCGGGGCACAACTTGGTAAATCGTTTGGTGGTTATACTCACCAAAAACAAAACTGGCAACTGAACCTGAATGAGCGCAGGAGTATGATGACTGTATGGGCCGACTACTTAGAATCATTAACTTCCTCTGCGGACCAAATATCTATGTACGCAGCTGTGCGCCCAAAAACAAAACTCCAGACAGACTTGACCAGATGAGCAAACTATCAATCACATGTTTGAGCCTATTAGTGCTGACCTTGATTTTGCCTGTGACTAACGCGATTGCTTGTGATCAAGACGAGGACTGTGGTGTCGGGGTTTGTATAAAAAGAGAAAAACGAGCTCAGGGAATATGCTATGGCTTAGAGCCAAATCAAAAACAAAAAAATACGCTGGAATCGCCTCGTGAAAAAGCGATCGGGTTAATGGGTGACCCGAATAAAATGCTGAAGGAGCACTTTCCAGGAAAAAGAATAGGAAAAATTTGTATTGTCAGCACCGACTGTGATAACGGAAAAGATTGCGTTCACGCGGGTTTTGAAGGTCGTTGCATGGAACTCTAATTATCAGTAATGCATTTTCACAAACACTTTTTAACCAAAAATAAACCCGTGGTCTTCAAGGAAACTACTACTTCTAAGTTCTGATTAAGTCCCTCAATTAAAGAACAGACAATACCTCGATCTGGCTTAGATACAGATAAACGAGTTGAAATTATCGAGACGCGTAAACGCAACGTATCATCTGGTCTTACGGGTATTAGCCAGCGTACTTCCTCAACTCCTGGAGAACCCAAGCTAGCAGCTGGAGCAATAAAATGCTCCGTCATCATTCTCATAATCATTGAGCACGTATGCCACCCACTGGCTATTAAACCACCAAAAGCATGCTTTTTAGCAGCCTCTTTATCTAGGTGGAACAGCTGAGGATCGTAACTAGTAGCAAAATCTACAATCTCGTCTTCACTAACACGGTACGAACCAAACTCGTAACTTGCACCCGGAAGATAATCTTCAAAAGATTCAAATAACACGATACACCACAGTACTCGAGAGAGTGGCTACCTTTCGGCTATCGCCACATAATCTCTCGCTGAGTAACCAGTATAGAGTTGTCTAGGACGACCTATCCTTTGACTGGGATCTTCTATCATTTCATTCCATTGCGCCGCCCAACCAACTGTCCTAGCTAAAGCAAACAAGACTGTAAACATCGAAGTGGGAAAGCCCATAGCTTTCAAGGTGATACCGGAATAAAAATCTATATTAGGATACAGTTTCTTCTCCACAAAATATTCGTCAGAAAGGGCGATTCTCTCAAGCTCCATCGCTACATCCAGAAGTGGGTCATCCTTAATGCCAAGCTCTGCTAAAACCTCATGACAGGTTTCCTGCATGACTGTCGCTCTCGGATCGTAGTTCTTATAAACACGATGACCGAAACCCATAAGCCTAAATGGATCGTTTTTATCCTTAGCTTTCTTTATGTAATCCGGAATACGATCAACATTACCAATTTCAGAAAGCATCTTCAGAGCCGCCTCGTTAGCTCCGCCGTGTGCGGGTCCCCAAAGACATGCAATCCCTGCAGCAATACAAGCGTAGGGGTTGGCACCAGAAGAGCTAGCCAATCTCACTGTAGAAGTAGAGGCATTCTGTTCGTGATCGGCGTGTAGAATAAAAATTCGCTCCATCGCTCTCACGAGGGTTGAACTTATCGGTGCACTATCTGTCGGCTTCTGAAAACACATATTCAGAAAATTCTCGGCATATCCTAGCCCTTTTACAGGCTCTACGAAATTTTCACCAACTGAGTGTCTAAAAGCCATCGCGGCAATAGTCGGTATTTTTGCGATCAGTCGTTGACTCGCTTCCAGTCTATGCGACGCATTGTTGATATCCGTAGCCTCATGATAATAAGCTGATAGTCCGCCGACAACGCCACAAAGCATAGCCATCGGATGTGCATCCTCGCCAAACCCGGAAAAGAAATTATGCAGCTGCGATGGAACATTAGCTTCATTAGCGATCGAAGTTACGAACTCGTTGTAGTCATTTTTGTTAGGTAATTCACCTTTCAACAAAAGGTAGGATGTTTCCAAAAAACTACTTTTCTCGGCAAGTTCACCAATAGGATAGCCCCGGTAAAGAAGTATCCCTTCATCCCCATCGATGTAGGTTATTTTTGACTCACAACTGGCCGTAGAAGTAAAACCAGGATCGTAAGTAAAGCATCCAGTTTGGGCATAGAGTTTAGAAATATCTACTACACTCGGGCCTATAGTCCCATCGAAAATGGGAAATTCATGGTTAGAGTCTCCCAATTGAAGATTGGCCGTATTAGCCGTTTCTGTGATTTTTTTTTCGCTCATACAGCATGCCTCAAAGTCTTGCTCGCAAAAACAGTTCGTTTTTATAACGTACTGCAGCAATTTTTCCATCGAAAAAGGGGTAGTTCTGTTATACAAGGAAACCAATCATTTCCCAATGCGTGAATTGATTGGGCTTCCCCACTTTAGACGGATTATAAAATATATACGTATCTAATTCATCAAATCGTTAAGAAAAAGGAGTGGTTTTATCGAAAACATAGAGAAATAAATCATATAAAACAGTAATTTATGCTTTTTACTAGTTATTAAAATTGTGTCGGATCTACCTAATATCCTCAACCTGACGAGCTCTAATCCGATATCCCAAGCGTGGGAAATGGATAAAAACGTCCCCCAGATCGGTGGCGACATTACGCACAGTTAATCTACTCTCATCTGCGTAGTGTAACCATCCGTAGGTAGAGGAATCTTCGCCAAAAGGGGATACTTCTACCATTTCTCCTAGTTTGATTTCCTCACTCATCTCATAACTCGGACAGCTAATTAGATCCTCCGGCGAAGATACACGGGCCAGATCTAAAGCTGCCTCGTTAGTCGTGGAGCTACTATTGCCCCAACCAATTTGACTAATCCTGGCCGTCCATTGCAGCAATTTTGGCATTCCATCTAAAAGCGACAGATCTCCGACGATTTTTTCGATAAACCAAGGACATTGATAGACGGCTAAATCAGCAAGACTCAACGAGTCAGATAAAATATAATTTTGGCCACCCGACAATAACCCTTCGATCCAATGTAACTGCGCCTTTACCTGAGGGAAATAAGTCTTAGCTGACTGACGCACCCTTTCTAACGACGGCGGCGTCTTACCATGCAATTTAGCTCTATCCAAGTGAAATGCAAGAGGAAACTTATTCGCATGCAAACCTGTCACATATAAGGCAAGCGGCCGCATAAGACTATTTTCGGCCCAATAAATAATTGTTTCACATTGTGCCTTTGTTCTCGCTGTACAGGCGCCAGGATAAATAGTTGGATTAGGAACTAAGCTCTCCAATACTTCCGCTATTAACCTCGTATCGCAATAAACATCAGCTCCTATCTGAAGGGCTGGAACACGCCTGTAACCACCGGTGAGATGTGTAAAATCAGGCTTGGGGCCATGCGATGGTACCTCCACTGACTCCCAAGAAATACCTTTGTACCCTAAAAGCAGCCTAATCTTCTCTGAGTAGTTAGAAAAACCATAATTATACAATATCACGTAAACACCTCATCCTAGCAAAAGCCGATACTAAGTATTCACCGAGTCAAAAAAGGCAAGAAGCAACTCATTGTAGCTCTCGTAAGCTTCAATATTGCTCACATGAGCCGTTGAGAGCTCCTCGTAACGAGAGCCGGTGATTAACGCCTTCATTTTGCGCATTTCGACCGGTGGAGTACCGAGGTCATACCTCCCCCCAATCAATAAAGTAGGCACGTTAATAGAGGATAAATCCGACAAATAGTTCAGGCGCTCTAACGCCCCACAACAGGCAATATAGCCAGAAATTTCCGTGGCACTAATCATAGTTCGAATCCTGTCAACCTCGGCTTCATTATTATCGATAAAGTCTTTCGTAAACCATCTCTCCATCGTAGCATTCAATATTGGGGCCAATCCTTCCGAAACAACCGTCGTTACTCGATCCTTCCATACTTGCCGAGCCTGATCAGAAAATGTCGCGACACAGTTACTCGCCGTAAGGCTTTTGAATCGAGCTCCATGCAAAATACCCAGCCCTAAAGCCGTCATTCCACCCATAGACAATCCCACAAAATTCGCCTGATTGATTTCTAATGCATTCATCAAGTGAATTACATCATTCGATAGATCGTCAAAATCAAAGGGATTAGTCGGCACAGTAGTTCTTCCATGACCTCTTTGATCGTAACGTATTATATGAAACCGACTTTTTAGCGCCTCAACCTGCCTGTCCCACATGCGAAGATTTGCGCCCAATGAATTCGAAAAAATAACTGTCGGTCCATTTTTATCGCCTTCCTCTTCGTAGTAAAAATCAATTCCATCTCTCTTAACAACTGGCATCGTCTTTTATCCTTTTTATGATCAAACTTTCTTCTTGCCTCAATTCCGTCCAAGCGAAAATAGTTAAAGCAATCACATGAGGTATAAAGTAGCATTGGCGATAGAGAAAACGTATCTTTTTACTATAGAAGTCACAAAAAAAATATGAAAAATGGGAAAATCCATGCCGATACCAATATTTACCTCGTAAGACACGGAGAGGCAGCTAATAGCTGGGCAGAAGCATTAGATTCGCCATTAAGCGAATTAGGAAATCAGCAAGCAAAAGCGGTCTCTGGATGCTTCGGAGAGACTCCGCTTTCGATCGTATCGAGTCCTATGCTGAGAGCTAAACAAACCGCAGCGCCATTGTCCCAAATCTGGAATGTAAGTGTAAAAATAGACGATTGCTTTATAGAAATACCCTCCGACTCAGAGGAGAGAGATCGTAAAAAATGGCTGCAGCAAATCTTTAAGCAGAAATGGAATATGGTGAATAGTCAGATATGGGACTGGCGAGAAAAAGCCTTCGAAGCCTTATTGCGTAAAAAATGCGACACAATTATCTTCACTCATTTTATGCTCATAAATGCCGTAATAAGTAAAATCGAAAAGACCGAACAACTCGTATTTTTTTCGCCCGACAACGCTTCGATCACCCATTTAAAAGTTACCAACAAGCGTACTATGAAAATAGTTAAGCTAGGACAAGAAAAGAAAACAGTCGTGAATTAAACTAATGAACAACCCAACAGATCTTGGATTAACGTAACCTGAATTAAAATATAAACTAGATTGAAAACTAAACTCTACAAGCGATAAAGTGTTAAATAAGTATTTGTACCGCAGGAGGTATTGTCAGGATGCAGGTTGGAGTCGCGCTGAGAAATATGGGATCGGGGGCTACGTCAGAAATACTAGCAGGCGCCGCAAAATTTGCTGATAATTCAGGCTTAGACCACCTATGGGTCCTAGACCATGTAGCGATCCCTCCAGATGATTCTGAAGGATCCGAAGGTCGTTATGTTGACCCACTCGCTACATTAGCGTTCATCAGTGGCATCACCAAAAGAATTCAAATTGGTACATCAGTATTGGTGCTACCCTACAGAGAAAAATTTACCACCGCGAAATTAATTGCATCAATCCAAGAACTGAGTAATGAACGGCTACTACTTGGTGTGGGACCCGGTTGGATGGAACCAGAATTTAAGGTCGTTGGTAAAGATATAAAAAATCGCGGGACTGACACGGATTTAACTATAGATTTTATCAATGAATGTTTTGACAATCATATCATGATTGAAAATGAACAAGATTTTATCTTCAGTCCGAGACCCAAAAAGCCTCCTATTCTCATAGGAGGAAATTCAACGAAGGCGCTACAACGTGTCTTAAAGCGGGGAGATGGTTGGATGCCAATGATCAAAGATGACGAGGCTCTTATAAGTACTTGTGTCAAACTGACACAAAATATGGTGTCCAGCCGACAAGTTACACCGACGATTATCCCACTTAGACAGCTAGACTTGGTTGACCCTGATAAATCCGTAGATACCATTTTAAAACTTAAAGAGGCAGGCTGTGCAGGTGTAGAACATTTCCAAGCCTACAATACGCTGGACGAATTTAAATACATTGCAGATCGATTACTAGAAATAAAAAATAAGGTGTAGGCAAATTAAAAACTTCTTTCAAAGAAATAAAACATCTAATTATTATGAAAAGTAGAGGAAGCGTTGCAGTAATCGGAGGTTCGATGGCAGGTCTGTTCGCTGCTATTTCACTAAGATCTCTTAACTTTGATGTAAACATATTTGAGCGGTCTGCCGGCGACCTGACAAATGGAGGTGCGGGTATCGCCACACACAGTGAATTGTATGACGCGCTAGAAAGCGCGGGCGTCGAGCTCAGAGCCGAAATGGGTGTTCAGTCGAATGGTCGCATTATGTTCGATAATGGGGGCAAAATAATGCACCGAGTAGCGATGAAGCAAATCATGACTTCTTGGGGGCTTATCTATAGATTTCTTCGAAAACAAATACCGAAAGAAAACTACCACAGCGAACATTGCCTTCAAAACCTATCTTTTTCCGGAAAATCAGTAACAGCTGTTTTTTCTAATGGGGATGATGTTACAACTGATTGGCTTATTGGTGCAGATGGAGCACGATCTCAAGTGCGAAAAATCATCGCACCCGAAATCACGCCTATTTATGCTGGGTATTTAGGATGGCGCGGTTTGATAGATGAAAACCTTATCTCCAAAGAAGTACTCGACCAACTTTCACTCCAAATGGCTTTTGGTATGGCTCCCGGAGGGCATTGGCTCGGATATCTTGTCGCTGGGCCAGATGACGCTTTGAATGAGGGAAATCGGTGGTATAACTGGGGTTGGTATCGAACAGCCGACGAAGATTCCTTGCAGGATCATCTTACCGATGCCAATGGCGAATTTCACCATTCTGGTATTCCTGCGCACCTCATCAGAAAAGAGATAATCAATGCTATGAGAGAAGAGGCCAAAAAATTCCTAGCGCCTCAGATTGAAAAAGTTATTGAGTCCACCGCGAATCCCTTCCTGCAACCAATGTATGACTTCTCCTCAAAACAACTTGTATTCAACCGCACGATCCTAATTGGCGACGCTGCGTTCACCGCGAGGCCTCATGTAGGAATGGGCGTATCTAAAGCTGCATTCGATGCCTCGTCTCTAGCCCAAGCGTTATCTCAAAATAATCCAGCCTCACTTAAAGAATGGGAGAGTGCAAGGTTGAAATTTGGTAAGGCAGCGGTCCAATGGGGTCGCGATTTAGGAAGCTACCTTGGACCAAAAGCCACAGATCCAGTGTCCAAAAGAAAAGGAGAGTACTACATGAGACCCGAAACTTTACTCAGCGTAACCGCAGCTAGTGAGCCACAGCAGTACCTGCGAATGGAGGCTTAAAGTGAGTAAAACTGATGGATTTTTTCGATATGAAAAGCCATTAATTGTCGAAAAGCGTTTTGTGATAATTTTAGTGATTCGCGAAATAGGATGGAATTAAATAATGAAAATTGATAAGAATTGGATCGATCTTTGGGTGAGGGCGATCAACCAAGACCCAGCATGCCTTAGTAACGGCTTTATGTTCAATGATTCATTTACCTTCGAGATTTCAGAAAATCGATACGTCTTCCACGTACAGAAAGGAATTATTGAACGAACGGTAATAAACCCAGGTCCCCTCGAACCAAGTACTTTCACGCTATCAGCGGATATTTTAGTTTGGGAAAATTTGTTTAGTCACAACCCCCCTCCGATGTATCAGGCAATTTTTTCTGCCATCGGTGCGGGGCACATGAAGGTAGATGGAGATATTCGACCGATCTTTCAGCAAATGACAACACTTTCATACTGGGTTCAGTCGGCAAGAGAAATAAGTGGCCCCATAGAAGTCCCGCCAAATACTGATTGGAGAGATGAGTGGCAAACAGTCGGTCGCTATACTAATGTCACCATAGATGGATGCCGGCATAAAGTGTTTTACTTCGAAGCTGGGACCGGTATTCCCGTTTTATGTCAACACACCGCCGGTAACGAAAATCGGGAGTGGCGCCACTTACTTGAAGATCGAGAGCTAACCAAAAAATATCGGTTCATCGCTTATGATTTACCGGGTCATGGGAAGTCCGATCCGCCCTATGACAAGGATTTTTTCGCCGAGAATCAGTTACTAACTTCAAATTGGATAACGAGATTCATTATTGAATTACAAAAGTCCTTAAAAATCGAAAGACCAATCTTTTTAGGTTGTAGTATTGGTGGCGTCATTGCACTTCATTTAGCCGAGTTATTCCCCGAAAAATTTCGCGCGGTAGTTGCTTTGGCTGGGGCAGTGCCCACTTCAGGTTTTTTTCACGACTGGTGGATTGACCCAGCAATAAATTCGAACTTAATTCAGGCAGGTTTAATAGACTCGGTGGGACCCACCGATATCTCTAAAAGTGACCGTCAAATAAATAGAATTTGTCAAAGTTCGCACCCTAAAAGTATGCGGAATGATTTACATCTATGGGGAGTAGATAACGCCGACTTGAATAGAGCAAGTCGGATCGATCCGACTAAAGTGCCGATTTTCATGTACTCTGGCCAGTACGACTTTACATGTCCTCCAGAGCTAGTAGAGGAATCTGCGAATGCCATTGGCCCTGAAGTCCATTATGAAATGCTAGAAAACTTAGGCCATTTTCCCATGTGCGAAAATTACACTAGGTTCAGACCAACATTGGTAAAAACCTTAGACAAAATCGAATCTATGGAATGAGGTATTAGATAGCGCATACTGGTGGCCGTTTATCATTCCAAGGTAATTCTTGCTCTAATCTGGCGGCCAACCGCAGAAGAAGATCTTCCCTCCCCATTTTCGCGGTAAAATGTAATCCGACAGGTAGATTTTCGTCCGTCCAATACAATGGTAGAGAGATCGCGGGCTGACCGCTCGCATTTGCTAAATAAGTGTAAGGAGAAAATTCTGCCATACGTCGACGTAGTTCAAAAGGATCGCCATTGTAGACTAGCGTACCTAATTCAACCGGCGGCTTTCCCAAGGTCGTGGTCAACCACATATCGTAATCTTCATAAAATTCGCTTAAGTCGCGCACCTGAGACTGAATATCCTGCATAGCCAACAAGTAATCTGCAGCAGTGAGGCTCAACCCACGCTCGCCAAAAGCCCACACGAATTCCTCAAAACATTCAGGAGACAACTCGCGACCCAATCGACGGCTCCAGTCGCGAAGTGCCCATGAGACACCGCACGCAAGTACGGTTGTAAAATTCGTCCAAAGTTTCATGGCATCAAATGACGGAGCTACTTCCTCAACTATATGTCCCATCGAATCACACATTCTGGCAGTATCCAATATTGCCCGGACACACTCGCTACTTAGCGGATCTCCAAGAGGTGTCTGGGTGGAAAAACCAATACGAAGCTTGCCAGGTTCTCTTTCAATCTCTTTACGGTAAGAATCTCCGTTCGGAGGTGCAATGTAAGGCTCACCGATATAAGACCCTGAAATCGCATCTAATAATGCTGCAGTATCTCTGACAGTACGGGTCAAACCATTCTCAACAAAAAATCCGCCTAGGAAATCGCCATAGTGTGGCGCCAAGGTCGAACGTCCTCGAGAAGGTTTGAGACCAACCAGTCCGCAGGCGGATGCTGGTATGCGTATTGATCCGCCGACATCGTTGCCATGCGCCATGGGTACCACACGAGAGGCAACCGCCGCGCCAGCGCCGCCGCTGGATCCTCCAGGAGTTCGTTTAAGATCCCAAGGGTTACGTGTTGCCCCAAATTTTTTGGGTTCTGTCGTGACGCCAATCGCTAATTCCGGCAAATTAGTTTTTCCAATTGTTATCAAACCAGCGGCATTGAAACGCTTATAAATCTCTGAATCTACTGAAGGAACATAGCCCTCTAGAAAATTACTACCCTCATAGAATGGAACCCCAGCCACCTCCGCTGCAAAATCTTTCATTAAAAATGGTACCCCACTAAAAATACTTTCTTTCACGGGAGCACGCGCTAAATGCAATGCAGCATCAAACATCTCTGTTATCACAGCATTAAGCTTCTCATTGACCTGCTCACAGCGCCAAATAGCATCTTCCACCAATTCCAACGACGATACCTCTCGCTTTCTTATCAAATCAGCCATTGCGGTAGCATCAATATCGCCAATATTTAAATTTGAAGGCATAAATAAAAATCCCAAATAAAAATTTAAAAACCGTTCTACTCGTAGCTTATTTTGTAACAAAAATATATGCTATCAATCCTCTATGCAAAAAGTAATTTCTTTAGCTGCTTCTTCTCTTCGAAACAACATTTAAAGCTCAACCACTTGCTCGACAAACACCGCATCAGCCGAATATTTTTATTAGCCCTACCAATCATTGGCGCAATGGTTTCGCAAAATATTTTAAACTTAGTCGATACCGCGATGGTGAGCCGCTTGGATAATAGTAATGCAGCTCTAGCTGCGATAGGCCTCGGTGGTTTTGTGCTATTTTTTTGGCAAGCACTGCTCCTGGGATTCTCTACAGGAGTCCAAGCCTCGGCGTCTAGAGCAAAGGGTCAAGGGAATCTTAAGAAATTAGCGTACACACTGAATGCGGCAATCCTAATTATCTTTATAGCGAGTCCTTTCCTAACTTTGGGTCTCACCTTCGTGACACCGCATCTATTCCCGATCTTAAATTCCGACGTGAAAGTCACTGAGCTTGGCGTTCCATACTTACAAATAAGATCGATCGGAATAATATTTACCGCGATGAATTTCGCATTTCGTGGATACTGGAATGCTATAGATATGACTTGGCTGTATATGAAAACTATCGTCTCCATGCACCTTCTTAATATCCTACTGAACTACATACTTATATTCGGCAATTTTGGAGCGCCAAAGCTAGGGGTTGAGGGTGCGGCCATAGCCTCTGTAATAGCCTTATCTTTTGGAACCCTAAGCTATTTTGTTTTGGGTCTGCGGCATGCTAGGAAACAAGGCTTCCTGCAAGCTCTGCCATCCATAGGGAGTAATATAAAACTTATAAAACTCTCTCTACCAAATGGCGTGCAACAACTGTTTTTTGCGGCAGGGTTTATCGTAATGTTTTGGATTATTGGGCTAATTGGAGTCGCTGAAGTCGCTGCCGGTAATATCTTAATCAATCTTTGGCTTATAGTTTTACTACCAGGAATGGGGATGGGGTTGGCTGCAGCAACCCTAGTTGGTCAAGCGCTAGGGGCAAAAAATGTTGACGATGCTTCAGAGTGGGGTTGGGATGTAGTCAAACTCGCGTTTATCACAATGGTATTGATAGGCGCGCCAATGATAATTGCGCCAGAATCTATTTTATCTGTAATTTTTTCGCTAGAACCCGAGACCTTGAAGCTGGCTGTCTGGCCAGTCCGACTAATCGGGCTATGCACCATCTATGAGGCCATAGGAGTGGTACTACAAGCCGCTTTACTAGGAGCTGGAGACACGCGACGCGTTATGCGCGTCGTTGTTTTGGGGCAGTGGCTAATATTCCTACCTGCTGCATACTTTGCGGGACCGGTCGCAGGCTACGGCCTTGGCGCAATATGGCTAATACAATTTGTTTATCGAATATTCCAAACAGGTATTTTTATTTCCTACTGGACCAGACGAAAATGGGCGAAAATAATTATCTGATACACTGTGTGTTAATAAAAACTAGGTTAGCCTAACAGTATGATCGACTTGTACTATTGGCCTACTCCAAATGGATGGAAAATTTCCATAATGCTGGAGGAGTGCAATCTTGACTATCGAGTGATACCAGTAGATATCGGTAAAGGCGAGCAGTTTCGCCCCAGTTTTTTGGAAATCAGCCCAAATAATAGGATGCCCGTGATTGTTGATCACTTGGATCAAGAGCCCGCAATTTCTATATTCGAATCAGGGGCAATTCTAATCTATCTTGCCGAAAAAACTGGCAGATTTTTGCCTAACGAAATGAGAGCAAGAGTTGAAGTTCTCGAGTGGGTGAGCTGGCAGATAGCTAACTTTGGACCAATGGCAGGACAAATGAGCCATTTCACCAATTATGCCCCAAAAAATCTTAACAACGATTATGCTCTCGATCGCTACGCGAAAGAATACAATCGTTGTCTCGGGATACTTAATAACCGGCTAGCAGAACGAGAATTTATTTGCGGAGAATATTCCATAGCTGACATTGCGACCTGGCCTTGGTTACTGCCCTATAAAGCTTTTGGCGAATCCCTTGATGAGTTTACGCATTTACAACGTTGGCACAAAAATATAAAGAAAAGAGCCGGTGCATCCAAAGGAGTCAACGTCAGAAAAGATCTAAGGAGAACAAGCCCTCCAAGTGCGCAAGAGCGTGAAGTTCTTTTTGGGCAGAGCTCGCGTTCTCTAAAAAGATAATTTTTTTCAGAGGATTTGATCTTATTATTTTAGTCGTAATTTTGTGACGAACATTTCCATACTAAATTCCTGAAAAAAATGTCGGATATCTTCTTGGATCATAATTAGTGCGGGTATTAAAAGTAACACCACAAAAGTAGTAAGCGCGAGTCCAAAAACTAAAGTTAATGCCATCGGTATCAAAAACTGAGCTTGCAGACTAGTCTCAAAAAGAAGAGGGAGTAATCCTCCTATAGTAGTCGCAGAAGTAAGGATAACAGCCCGCAGACGATCACAGCTGCCGTTTACTATCGCATCAAATTTAGCCTCATTAACCATACGACTATCAATTGTACGTACAAGAACAATAGAATCGTTAATCACAATACCGGACAATCCTAGGATCGCGAATATACTTAAAATAGTTAAATCGAAACCCCAAACTGCATGACCTAAAACTGCACCGACAAAGCCAACTGGGATCACTGCCATAATCACTAATGGACGTATGTAGCTGGAGAATACCCATGCTAGAATGATATAAATGAATGTCAGACCCAACACCGTTCCGACTAACATATCAGATGTTGTCTCGCGCTCATCCTCAGCTCTTCCGGCAAATGTGTACGTCAGTCCATAGCGTTCACAGATCTCCAAAAGTCCACCGTCTATTAACGCTTGCCTGAGATATTGAGGCCTAGTGACATCCATATTAACCTCGGCACGAATTGCAACTTCCCGCTGACCACTTTCGCGCCGTATAGTTGAGAAACCCTGCTTAGTTTTAAAGTCTGCAATACTGGTTAGTGGGACATCTGAGCCATCAGGACCTGTTACATAGACTCGATTTAATAACCCTCTTTGTACTAACGAACGTTCATACTGAACCCGCACCAAGACCTCTTCATCACCTCGTGGGAAACGCTTCGCAATAGAACCATCTATAGCATTACGCACCTGTCGCGCCAACATCGTCGTAGTAAATCCTAATGCCCTACCTCGTGAATTCAGTGTTAAATGAATTTCTGGCTTACCAAAAGGAAGGTTATCTTCAATATCACTAACTCCAGTATAGCTGCCCATTAATAGGGCAATTTCTCCAGCAGCCGCTTTTAAGGATTCAGGGCTCCCACCTCTTAGTCGAAGATCCATATCACCGCCAGGCGGCCCCGCTCGCGCCGACTCAAAAGTTAGCGATTCGACTAAGTTTGATCTTTCTATATTGTCTCTCCACAGGGAGATTACCTCAGCAGCCTTTATTTTTCGGTCTTCGGAAGATACTAATTCTACTGTGACACCGCCTAGCGTATCCCTCGAGTTTTCAGATAACCGAGTCGTTCCAACATTTGTCCCTGTCTTTCCAATGGCCATGATAATTACGTTCTTTGGGTCATCGGAGACCTTTGCTATGGCGCTATATAGTGCTGCTTCAAGAGCTAAAACTGTGTCTCTAGTATCATTTCTGGAAGTACCGGCCCGCATTTCAACATTTGCATATATGGTATTGGGCTCTGGCGAAGGGAAAAATTCATATCCTACTCTGCCGCCGATGACCGCAGACACGGAAATGACGAATAAACTAATGGCAAAAGCTGCAGTCCCGTATCTATTTTTAACGGAAAAACGGGCGAAATTCTTAAATAAGCCTGACCTAAATCTCTCGAACCGAGGGTCAAAATTTTGTCTGAATCTTGCGGAAAAACCCGTTGGAGCGCGGTTATTGAGAGCATGACCTAAATGGGCCGGTAAGACGAGAAAACATTCGATTAAACTGGCTACTAGTACCGCGACCACTACAAAAGGAATCGCAGATATTATTTGACCCATAATGCCAGATATCATAAATAGAGGTAAAAATGCAGCCACCGTGGTCAAAGTTGAAGAGCAGACAGGAGCGGCCATCCGCGTGGCGCCCAATACAGCTGCCTCTATAGGCGCATAACCCTGCCTAGACTGATACTCGGCGTGTTCGCCAACAACTATGGCGTCATCAACAACGATACCAATTGCCATAATCATACCAAAGAGACTAATCATATTGATGGTCTGACCACTCGCCCACATAATTGCTACGGTAGCTAAAAGTGACGCAGGTATTCCAATCGCCACCCACAGCGCGACGCGCGCACTCAAAAATAAAAAAAGTATAGCAAGAACAAGTAAAAGGCCGGTCACTCCATTAGTCACTAAAAGCCCAATTCTTTCTCTTATTGATTTCGCTTGTACGTCGTACTCCTCCAGTAGAAGTTGCGGAGGTAGTTTTTTATTGATCTCTTCGCCATAAGATCTTGCTATCTCTGAAGAAAGGAGTGCATCAGTATTGATAGCGCGTTTAATCTCTAACTCTATTGCATGGTGACCTTTCCTAATTACTCGCCGAGCACCCTCTTTATAGGACTCGCTGACATTAGCTATGTCCTTTAACAGTAACCTTCTTCCGTCCGGTAGTGCCTTTATCTCAATGCCAGCTAATTCTCTTGCTTCTGTTCGGAGACCCAAACTACGTACCTGGCTTCCACCACCTCCTAGCTCACCTGCGGGCATGTCTAATGACGTCTGGGCTACAACGTTAGAGATATCTATTAATTTTAGATTAAATTTTTGTAGTGCCTCAGGGCGAACTTCGATCCAAATTTCGTCCTCTCTTGCACCATACAGTTCGACTTTATCAATCCCTCTGTCCAATAGTTCATCTCGGATCTTCGTCGCATATTCCTTGAGACCTCGCTCGGGATATTTACCAGACAATACCCAACGTGAAACTGTTTCATATCGTACAAGTCTTTTGATAATTGGTTTCTCAGCCTCTTCTGGTAATGTCGTAACTTGCGCTATCGTAGACTCGATATCAGACAAAGCCTCCTGCATGTTATGCCCTGCTTGAAATTCAACAATAATAGAGGCTGTACCTTCATAGGAAGAGGAAGTCAGTTTTTTGACGCCATTCAAAAATCGTAGCTCAGGCTCCACGGCCTGAACAATATTTCGCTCAATATCGCTGGCAGAAGCACCAGGCCAAGGAACAGTAATAGTAACAATATCGATACCAAAATCCGGAAAGAATTGGCGATTAATCTTTGTAATCGCCACCAGTCCGCAAACGATCATGAGTGTCAGCAACAAATTCGCAGCAGTTCGATGGTTGGCGAAAAAAGAGATCATTTCATCTCTCTCGACTAGTCAGAAACTCTCGGACTAACTTTTAATCCTTCGCCGATCTGAGGGAAAACTCTGGAGACCACCGAGGCACCAGCTGACGGGAGATCCGCTCGAATCAGTAACTCGTCACCGATTGAGCGCAATATAACTACATCCACTGCCCTAAGCCTTCCATTCTCAATCACGTAAGCTCGAGAATCGCTGGTAACTGCTGTCGAGGGCAAACGGAAAACTTCTTTATATGTTTGTACTTTCATTTTCACTTCAACAAAAGCACCAGCTCGTAAACCCTCCAAATGTGCTCCCTCAGCCAAAACAGCATAAAACTTTACTCCGCCTAATTCAGGAGCCATTTCGGCGCCCTGCCGCGCTAACTTAGCCTCAAAAACCTTAACAACAGAACCTAACTTCCACACTACTTCCACGGGACGATCAAATAACAAACCTGCCTGCCTATCATTGTCGTCTTGTGATTCGGTCGATAAATCGAAGAAGCTGTCATCAGGCACATCAAACACCACCTCTAGTTCAGTCGCCGAAAGCAAACGACCAATAGTTTCGCCACTAGACACTCTTTGGCCATTTGCGGCTCTAATATCAGTGAGATAGCCATCGAATGGAGCGATCAATCTCGTATTTGAGAGGTCCCTTTGCGCTATCGCGAGACTGGCCTCAGCAACTATTAACTGAGCTTCATTTTGAATAATCCTAGAATTGATTCTTTCGAGCGACTGACTGTGCTGAAGTCTAGCGCTCTCGCTCTTAAAAAAAACCAATTCACTCTCATCCTTATTCTTTTTACTCGCTAGCCCTTTACCCTCAAGGTCTACCAACCGCTTCAGATCTGTAGCCGCTATGTCGCTTTGACGCTCGATATTCGCCATGATCTTCGATTCCCACGATGCCTCTGTCGATAGTTCTGAAATTAATGCTTTGACCCGCTCGACCTCCGCTCGTCGCTGCTCCACAGAAAGCTGGTACTCGACAGAATCAATCAACGCCAGTTCAGAACCAGCTGGCACAAAAGATCCGTCTCGAAATAAAGACGATACAGAAACGAGCCTTCCGGCAATCATAGAATTTATATTCGCAGTTCTGGCTGCTCGCACATTACCAAATACGCTTATTTCGGGCCGTATATTTTCGGCTTTAATAAAAAGCGCGTCTACGGGATAGATGTCTTCCTCTGGCTCCTTAGGCAAAGCGGTGGGTTTGGAGAATATAAACCAGACGGAAATCATAATACCAAGCAGCAGTAACAAGGCAGAGAAATTTCGCTGATTTATTCGTATGAATAAATTTTTCATTCTAAAGATGTGACAGCCGGAGTTATCTCAAGGATCTAAAGTTAAACATAACGCATCCACGGTAATGATCAACTAGTAAGGATTCAAGTTAATCTTATTTAATAAGCAGAAATGACCGCGATAAATTTCTAGGTCAAAAAAGTCAACAGGCTTTCCATCCGCATTCTCTGAGGTAGACCGAAGCGTGGGAATACATTTTTGTAGCGTTAGTAAAGAACCTTATTCGCCAAGCCCTACAACACCAGACTTTGAAGCGAAATAGGCCGACAAACGCTCAATATCGGAGTCACTTAGTTGTAGCGCCTCCACCTGCATATTCATTATCATGTGCTGCCGTCTACCGGTCTTGTAATCACTTAACGCAGATTGAAGATAATCTTTATACTGGCCTGCTAAAACTGGGTAGTCTGGGGCTAGGGGGGCGTCCCCATTTACACCGTGGCAGGCAGCGCACGCCGCTAATTTGTCTTCAAAGGCAAGGCCAGAATCGTCGGTAGTAGAACTTTCAT